>Ga0206116_1000163_pt1 | contig 100268 bp, 94 predicted proteins | sample 3A1Ametagenome_FD_178000 | JGI IMG/M metagenome (GOLD analysis project Ga0206116, IMG submission 178000) | Enriched microbial communities from leaf-cutter ant dump, University of Wisconsin, Madison, United States - 3A1A | ecosystem: Environmental > Terrestrial > Nest > Insects nest > Nest dump...
CACCACCCGAAATCCCCCAAAAATATTATCAAGGGGTTCTTTTTCAAAATTTATGAAAATTTACCGCAATCGCTTTATTGACGGCTTTGAGTTTTTTCCTATAATTTTATTTAGGACAGGATTGATTACTAATAAACAAACGTTTGTTCGAATTGGAATATACCGGAATATACAAATAAACCTGATCCGGCATTCAAAAATTTGATTTTTTGAAATTATCAACAGCAGCCAGGACAGTATATATTTTCTGGTAACTCCATATCATCGGCTGTTTTCGCGAAAATAACGACCCGAATTTATTCCTCAATTTTGGATTGATTTGATAAGTCAGTCGAATATAAATTAGGCAAATCATTTTTAAAATCCGATTTTTGTACATCAGTTAAAAGAAAAGATTATGCAGCAGTATTTGGATTTGGCAAAACATGTGATGGAGCAGGGAACACTGAAAAGCGACCGCACCGGAACCGGCACCAAAAGTGTATTCGGTTATCAGATGCGTTTCAATTTGCAGGACGGTTTTCCGATGGTGACCACCAAAAAATTACATCTCAAATCTATCATTTATGAATTGCTCTGGTTTCTGAACGGAGATACCAATGTGAAATATCTTCAGGACAACGGTGTAAAAATCTGGAACGAGTGGGCAGACGAAAATGGCGAACTCGGGCCGGTTTACGGTCACCAGTGGAGAAATTGGAGAAAGCCAAACGGAGAAACAGTGGATCAGATTACAACAGCAATTGATCAGATCAGGAATAATCCGGATTCGCGCAGAATCATCGTTTCCGCATGGAATGTGGGTGAATTGAACAAAATGGCACTGGCGCCCTGTCATGCATTTTTCCAGTTTTATGTAGCCGACGGAAAACTTTCGCTTCAGCTTTACCAGCGGAGTGCGGATATTTTTCTCGGCGTTCCGTTCAACATAGCTTCGTATGCTTTATTGCTCAAAATGACGGCTCAGGTATGCGGACTGAAAGAAGGAGATTTTGTACATACTTTTGGTGATGCGCACATTTATTTAAATCATTTTGACCAAATCAATCTGCAGTTGACACGCGAACCGAGAAAACTGCCGACGATGAAAATTAATCCTGATGTGAAGAACATTTTCGATTTCAGATTTGAAGATTTTGAATTGGAGAATTATGATCCCTGGCCGCACATCAAAGGAGAAGTGGCCGTCTGAACAGATAAAATTATAGCATAAAAAAAACCTGCACTTCTGCAGGTTTCTTATTTTTCATATTTCTGATTAATTCAGAGTATATTTGAATCCGATGCTGAATCTTCCGGCTTGGAAATCCGAATCATTGGTCAGATTCCACCAGGGTTTCCAGTCAAAATGAAATCCGAGCGGAACGGTTGGAATCTTGTATTCAAGACCCACAGCCGGACGGATTGCAACATAGGTATTATCATCGCCTGCATATTTTTTATCCAGGAATGAAAGTTGAGGTCCTACTCCTACATACCAGCCAAGCGAAGTGCCTGCAAATTTCTGATTGTAGGAATAATCAACGCCGATGGTGGTGGTATTGTCACCAAACAGCACTTGCGCATTGACCGCATTGTCTGAATCAAAAAAATGTTTAAACTGCGGACCGACAAGCGTTTGGCCATCTCCCAAATCAATGCCCAGACCCAACGCATTGTTGTAACTTTGAGCATTTGACTGCTGAATTCCGAAGCCGAAAAACAGGCAGATAAGACCTGTTGAAATCATCTTTTTCATGTTATTGCTTTTACAGTTAGACCTGATTTTATTCAAAATTCCTGCCAAATGTTAAACTCTATTTATTAACATTTGAATTTTTATACTCAACCGGTCTGAAAATCAAAGGATAAAATTTCGTTAAATTTCATGAAAAATAATCAGCATTGTTGTAATCCGACTGGAAACAAATAACTTTGTCAGCCTGTAAATTGTATGATTAAAATTTAATTTGATGAGAAAATATATTTTAAGTCTTGCCGCCGTATTTGTCTTTTCGGTATTTGCATTTTCACAAAATTCTGAAACCATTCCGCCAAGCTATCGCGAAGATCAGCCAAAACTCGATATCTATCGGGCAGAAGCTGAAAAAATTAATGATCTGGTACATACCAAACTCGATCTGAAATTTGATTATGAAAGAGAACAGGTAAACGGTGAAGCATGGATTACGCTGAAACCTCATTTTTATGACACCAGCAAACTGACGCTCGATGCAAAAGCGATGCTGATACATGATGTGGAACTGATTCAGGGTTCGTCAAAAAAGAAATTGAATTTTAAAAACGATGATTGGAAACTGTACATCGATCTCGACAAAACCTATAAAAAAGATCAGGAATATACCGTCTATATCAAATATACCGGTCGCCCGAATGAAGTAAAAGAACAGGGCGGAGCTGCCATTTCGGAGGCAAAAGGAGTTTATTTTATCAATCCGAGAGGCGAAGATACTGACAAACCGACACAGATTTGGACACAGGGAGAACCTGCTTCAAATTCGGTCTGGTTTCCGACCATGGATGCACCCAATCAGAAAACTTCTGAAGAAATCTATCTGACTGTTCCTGACAAATATGTGACCCTGTCAAACGGTGAACTGAAAAAACAAACCAAAAATTCTGACGGCACACGAACTGATTATTGGAAATTTGACCAAAAACATGCTCCCTACCTTTTCTTTTTTGGAATCGGTGATTTTGCAATCGTCAAAGACAGCTGGAAAGGAAAAGAGGTGAGCTATTATGTGGAGCACGAGTATGAGCCTTTTGCAAGGCAGATTTTTGGCGATACACCTGCCATGATTCAGTTTTTCTCCGAAATTCTCAATTATGAATACCCCTGGAACAAATATGCACAGATGGTGGGACGGGATTACGTCAGCGGCGCAATGGAAAATACGACCGCAGTGCTCCATCAGGAAAGAGCACAGCAGAAACCCGGTCAGCTGATCGATCAGAACATTTGGGAAGGCACGATTGCACACGAACTTTTTCATCACTGGTTCGGAGATCTGGTGACCATGGAGAGCCAGTCAAACATTACGGTCAACGAATCTTTTGCAAATTATTCGGAATATCTGTGGTTTGAACACAAATACGGGAAAGACAAAGCAGAGGAAGACCGTTACGATGATTTGAATTATTACAGAGATGATGCATCCAATTTTTATAAAAAACTGGTTCGTTATCATTACAATTCAAATCTTGATTTGTTTGACCGTGTTTCATACGAAAAAGGCGGAAAGGGAATCCTTCACATGCTCAGAAATTATTTGGGAGACGATGCTTTTTTTGCCGGAATGACCAAATATCTCAATGATAATCAATACGGAACTGGTGAAGCCGTCCAGTTGAGACTCGCATGGGAATCGGTGAGCGGAAGGGATTTGAACTGGTTTTTTGACCAATGGTATTTTTCAAATGGTCATCCCAAACTGAATTCGGCTTATACCTATGATTCGGCTTCAAAAAAAGTAAAACTGACATTGGTTCAGACACAGAGCAATTATTTTGAATTTCCGTTGGCGGTTGACGTGATCATAGACGGAAAGCCGACCCGTCATTATGTATGGGCAGCTGCAAAAAAGGAAAATAATTTTGAATTTGACGCATCAAAAAATCCGGATACAGTAATCCCGAACTCTGATCAGGTATTGCTTTGCGAACTCAATGAAACGAAACCGACTGAAGCATTTGCGGCTCAGTACAAATACGGAAAAGACAATGTGATTACACGAATTCTTGCTTTGAAAAAATTATCGGATGCTCAGGCAGCAAACGAATTGGCATTGAACACACTAATCGACGGTCTGAATGATGCTTATGAAGGAATCAGAATCCGTTCAATTAATTTTCTGGATCCAAAAGATTCAAAAGTCAAATCAAAAGCAACACCCATACTGAAAAAACTGGCGACTTCAGATCCGAAAACACTTGTCAGAGCGGCTGCGCTCAGTCAGCTCAATCAGATGGGCGAAACCGATATCAGTGTATTTGAAAGCGGTTTAAAAAGCGAATCATACAGCGTACAGTCTGCTGCTGCAGCGGGAATTGTCAGGATTGATCCTTCCAGGACAAAAGAACTTTCAAATCTGGATGACGAAGTGCTCAAGTCAAGTCCGGAGCTGATTGGCGAATTGATTGACGGCTGGATTGCGGCAGATGACCAATCAAAGTTTAAAGTGATTACGGATGCGGTTGCATTTTATTTCTTCACCAAATTTGAAAATCCGCAATTGGGTGCAAAACTCGAAAGAGGCTTCAAATGGATGATGAGTGCGGATGATATGAATTCAACAAAGAAAATTGCAGACAGTTACAGACAGGTGTACTCATTTTACGCAAAAGACAATCCGCAGTTGGGGATTATGCTGAGAAATCTGATCGATGAAGCGATTCAGCTCAAAGTAAATTCAAACCGTGAAAATCCGTCGGCGAATTATGAAAAGCAAATCAAACTGCTCAATGATGCAAAAGATGCAATGAATTAATTTTTTCCCAATCCTTCGAGGGCTTCAAACCCTTGAAGGATTGAGAACATTCACAAAATAGAAAAATAAATGATAACTCTGGTTGCAGCAAAAAATGAAAAAAATGTAATTGGTGACGACAATCAGTTGATTTGGCATTTGCCCAATGATTTGAAACATTTCAAACAGATTACCGGCGGACATCCGATACTGATGGGGCGAAAAACCTTTGATTCAATCGGAAAACCTTTGCCCAACCGGCTCAATATTGTCATTACCCGAAACAGAAGATGGCATTTTGAAGGAGTCGAAGTCGCATATTCGCTTAAAGAAGCCATTGAAATCGGTTTGAAAGCCGACCCTGAAATTTTCATCATCGGCGGCGGAAAGATTTTTGAAGAATCAATGGAAATCGCTGATGCGATCGAACTGACAGAGATTTACAATCAGCTGAACGGTGATGCGTTGTTTCCCGAGATTAATCCTGAAATCTGGCAGGAAGTGTCAAGACAGAACCATCAAAAAGACGAAAAAAATCAATTTGATTATTCGTTTATCAGATATGAAAAACGGAAAATTTGATTCTATCCTGTTGTACTCAATAAGGTGAATGGGAAAAACGGCAGATTTCTGATGACCATAAAAATCAATAAAACCGACACAAAAATCAGTGCCATTTTATTTGAAAACCAAAACGACTTTGGAAACGGTTTTTTGGTGATGAACTGCCTTGCCGAAAAATAAATCAGAATCAATGCATACGGAAATAGAATTACAAAAAGCGCATTGTATCTGAGAGCACTCAAAAAATCAAAATGAAGCAATTCGTGAAATGCCCGCTGACCGCCGCAACCGGCACAATCCCAGCCGGTCAGGCTTTTGAATGAACACGAAACATAAATGTTTTTGGTGTCAGCCGGATCAAAAAAATAGAAATAAAATAAGCCTGCCACAGTTGCGATGGCAATTGCGGCAGTGCTTAAAGTCTTTTTATTGATTGTCAAAATCATTATTCAATTCCCAAATCTCCCATTGCCTGCTGCATATATTCCATATAAGCGCTGACACCGCCAAAAGAAATAACTGTGATGATGTTTATAATCAGCCCCAAAACCCCAAGTCCTATTGCAATATAGGCCATTGTTTTTGCCGATTTGGCAGCCGATGCTGCACCCGTATAATCAGCTGCAGTAAATTTGCTGTTAACGCTTGATGCCTGAACGATTGCGATAATGCCGACAATAAGTCCGATACAGCAGGGCGAACAAAGCCCCAAAACGGTTCCGACGATTGCCAGCGACATATTATTTGCCGGTGGAGTTTCCGGTTGGTCAAATTCATGTAATGACTGTGTTGTTTCCATGTGAATTAAGATTTAATTTACACGAAGATACATTTTTTTATTAAAAGCTTCATCCTCACCCTACTTCCGGTCTGGGTTTGTGTTTGTATTTGAACACAATGGCAAACAGCACTGCGACAATCAGTGAGTAGGCAGCGAAAATCGTCCATGAGATTTTCCATCCTTCCAAATGCAGTTGAGGATCAGTTTGTGAAAACACATAATGATTGACAACCGCTCCCGCAGCGAGCATACCGAAAGTTGCACCAAAACCGTTGGTCATCATCATGAACACGCCCTGTGCACTCGAACGGATATCTTTGTCGGTTTCCTTGTCCACAAACAGCGAGCCCGAAACATTGAAGAAGTCAAATGCGACACCATAAACAATCATCGAAAGTATAAACATCCAGACACCTGTACCCGGGTCGCCGGTTGCAAACAGACCAAATCTGAGAAACCAGGCTACCATTGCCATCAGCATCACTTTTTTGATTCCGAATTTTTTCAGAAAATAAGGAATCAGCAATATACAAAGGGTTTCAGAAACCTGCGAAAGTGAGATTAGTGCATTTGCATTGTTTGCGCCCCAGGTTTCGTCAAAACCCGGAATCTCTTTATAACTTGTGATAAAAGGATTGGCATAACCGTTTGTAATCTGAAGCGAAACTCCCAGCAACATTGAAAAAATAAAGAAAATTGCCATTTTCCTTTGTTTGAAAAGACTGAATGCTTTCAGTCCCAATGCGTCGTACAGCGATTTCTTTTCCCTCGATTTGCTCACTCCTACATTTGGAAGTGTAAACGAATAAACCATCAGCAGGAAACCGAGGATTGCAGAAACAAAAAACTGACTGTAACTGTATTGAAAACTTGGAAAACCTTTTTGATTTGCAAAATTAAAAGCAAATTGTCCGTTTTCGATTCCGGCATAATTTACAAACAGCATTGCAATGATGAATCCGATGGTTCCAAAAGTCCGGATGGGCGGGAAATTGCGAATGGTGTCATAACCGTTGTTGACCAGTACCGCATAGGCGACCGAGTTGGACAGTGCGATAGTCGGCATATAAAATGCAACACTCAGCGAATACAGTGCAAACAGAGTCGAAAACTGCACATCCTGACCGGCATTCATTCCGTACCAGGCAGCAGAAAACAGAAACAGAGCTGCGAGTCCGTGACAGATTCCGAGCAGTTTCTGAGCCGGAATCCAACGGTCTGCAACGATTCCGAGCAGGGCGGGCATAAAGATGGACACGATTCCCTGCATTGCATAAAAAAGTCCGATTTGCGGACCGAGTCCGATTGAGCTGAGATAGTTCCCCATCGAAGTGAGATAAGCTCCCCATACAGCGAACTGCAGGAAGTTCATCACGGTCAGTCTGAATTTGATTTGCATTTTGGTTTGAGAAATGTTATGTGGTTATCGTTTGTCGAGTTCGTCTCTGATTTTGGCTGCCAGTTCGTAGTCTTCATTTTTGACGGCCTCTTTCAGTAATCTTTCGAGTTCTGATTTGGTTTTTGATTTAAAATCAACTTTTGATTTGGAGTCTCTTACTTCCTTTTCGATTTCTTTGATCGCCTTTGCCAGATTCTGATCTTCTTTTTCCTGAACTTCAAGATGAATCCCAGCCTTCTCCATAACCGCTTCCAATGCATAAATCGGTGCATCAAAACGGATGGCGAGTGCAATCGCATCCGAAGTCCTCGAATCAATTTCTTCCTGATGACCGTCGCGGTCTTCGATCAGTATGTTCGAATAAAAAACGCCGTCTTCGAGTTTGTGGATATAGACACCCTTTACCCAATATGAAAAAGCTTTGGCAATCGATACAAACAAATCATGTGTCAGCGGTCGCGGTGTATGAATGTCTTTTTCCAATGCAAGCGCAATCGCCTGCGCTTCAAAACTTCCGATGATGATTGGAAGTTTCCGGTGTCCCATATCCTCTTCCATAATCAGAGCATAGGCACCCGTCTGGGTCTGGCTGTATGAAATTCCTTTGATATTTAATTTAACCAAATTTTCCATTGAATTGTAAATCTAATAAAATCTGCGGTTTGTGAAAATTTTTCGGCTATAAAAAATCAGTGCAGCAGGTTTCTGAGAGAGCCAATATGTGTTTGTCGATTGAATGCCAGTGAACTAACAAACTCCCAAAAGTAAATGATTGTGTTGTTACAGTTTGAAAAATTGGACAGGGAAGTAATTTTGCCCGTTAAAAATGATTTCAAAGGATTGGTTTCGAAATTTCACAATGCTTAAACACTTCGGAGCTGCCGGCAAGAATTCAGTTATTTAAACCCGAAATTGGCCATTTTCACAGCCGCTACAGCTGCTTCCACACCTTTATTTCCGTATTTCCCGCCCGCACGGTCGATTGACTGCTGTTCGTTGTCGTCGGTCAGTACACAAAAAATAACGGGTGTCTTGTATTTGATGTTCAAATCTTTGATTCCCTGGGTCACACCCTGACAGATGTAGTCAAAATGTGGTGTTTCTCCTCTGATTACACTGCCAATCACTATGATTGCATCAAACAAATCTCCTTTGCACAGATTGTTTGCGCCGTAGATTAGTTCAAAACTTCCCGGAACTTCAAAACAGTATATGCTCCCCGGTTTTGCGCCCAAATCAATCAGTGTCTCGATGGCAGCTTTCTGAAGACTGTGGGTGATGTGAGAATTCCATTGTGAGACGACAATGCCGAAACGCATGGTCTCGGCATTGGGTAAATTTTCTTTGTCGTAGGCCGACAGATTTTTATCTTTAGTTGACATTGGTAGCGTATTTCAATCTTTCGATATACTTATCCACTTCACCGTTTCCTGCATTCGGATATTTGTCTGCAAGAATCTGGAAATATTTGAGTGCATCCGAATTGTTACCCAATTCGATTGAAAGCTTTCCGGCTTTGGTCAGATAAATTGTTTTGAGTATTTCATAATCGGTCTCTTCGGCAGCTTTCAGATAATACGGAATAGCTTCTGTTTGCTTTTGAGAATCAGCCAATGCATTTCCGATCATACCATATTTTTGTGCGGTCAGCACATTGTCGTCAGAACTGAATTTCTCAAGCGACGAAACGGCCGAAGCATAGTCTCCCAATTTGTAATATGCGATTCCGGCTTTGTACAGTGCAATGTTTGCGCCTTTGGTTCCGCTGAACTCTTTGATAATCTGCTCATAACCCAGAAAACTTCCCGGCATTCCTTTGAGTGCAAGATTCATTGAATCCTGTTTGAAATAATCGTCTGCCTGAACCATTTCCTTGAATGCTTTCTCGGATTTGGGTTCAACCACGGTTTTCAGATAAACAAAATAACCGATGGCAAGCAATGCCACAACACCCAAAACACTGATGATGATTTTTGAATGCCGCTCAAAGAAGTTCTCCGCTTTGTAGGCGGTCTGGTTCAAATTATCGAGTACCTTCTCGGCTGCGTATTTTTTATTTTTTTTAGTGCTTTTAGCCATTTTGATTTGATTTCAAGTGTGCAAAAGTAATCTTTTTTGAGATTTTGCCCAAAAATAAAATGAAAATTAAAAACCCCCAATTTTTTTGTGTATAAATTGGGGGTTGGTATTTTTAATCAACGATTTAGAAGAAATATCCGACTGTGAAATTCAGCATATTTGTTCTGTTCTCAGTCTTGAATTCTGTTCCCGTTGCATTCTCAATGAATTTGGATGAGGTTTTGCCCAAACCGAATTCATATCTCAGATCGAGATTCAGTTTTTTGATGTTCAAACCGGTTCCAATCTGCCAGCCGAGACTCACATCGTCTTTGTCTGTTGATTTGACTGAGCCGAAACCTTTGAGTTTGTCTTTTGCATTGATCGAAAATACAGGTCCGGTCTGTAACTGAACCAGTCCGAGTGCAAAAGTTTTTCCGACATTGACCGGAATGTCAATTCTGCTTTTCTGCAATTCTCCGTCGCTGTCGTCATCTTTGTATTTGAACGAAGTATAGAGCAGTTCGGGCTGTACATAAAATCCTGCAGCCTTGATTCTCATCATTGCTCCTCCCTGAAATCCCATAGCTCCTTTTCCTTTGCTGCTGTAGGCTCCGTCAATTGTTTTGAACACTCCTTTGTCAGTGTTGTAAACCGGCCCCGCCTTCAATCCGAAATCGATTGACTGCGAAAATACCGACATTGAAATCAGTCCGAAACCGATTAAAAATAACTTCTTCATATTCTTTATTTTTTGGATGAATTTTCTTTTTCCTTTAACAATACTTCTCTCAATTTGGTAAAAAGCTTTGATGAATAAACGAATTCGATGGCCGATTCATTGTCTGTGGTCAGGATTTGTGATTTGTCACCATACCATTCTTTGATTCCGTTTTTGAGGAAGACAATGCTTTCGCCAATCTCAAGAACCGAATTCATATCATGTGTATTGATGATGGTGGTGGTATTGTATTCGACGGTGAGTTCGTGCAGCAGCTGGTCAATCACCATTGCAGTCTGCGGATCGAGACCCGAGTTGGGTTCATCGGCAAAAAGATATTTTGGGTTATTGACCACCGCTCTTGCGATTGCTACTCTTTTCTGCATTCCGCCGGAAATTTCGGACGGGAATTTCTGAAAAGATTCAGCTGTCAAATTGACTCTTTCAAGAACTTCTTCGGAACGCATATTCATTTCTTTTAACGAAAGATTCGAAAACATTTCGAGCGGAAAACGTACATTTTCGAGAACGGTCATCGAATCAAACAATGCACTTCCCTGAAAAACCGTACCAATCTCACTTCTCAGTTTTTGTTTTTCATCATAACTGAATTTTGAGAAATTTTTTCCGTGAAAAAGAATTTCACCTTCAGTCGGTATCATCAGTCCGGTCAGACATTTCAGAAACACTGTTTTGCCGGAACCCGACTGACCGATGATCAGATTGGTTTTGCCCGATTCAAAAACGGTTGAAATTCCTTTCAGAACCTCTTTGTCACCAAATGATTTCCTCAGATTCTTAACTTCTATCATCAGCTCAAGATTGTTTGGGTGAGAATAAGGTTCAGTATAATCAGAATGACTGATGTCCAAACCACAGCAGAGGTGCTTGAACGTCCGACTTCAAGCGAACCTCCTTTTACATGATACCCGTAATAGGCGGGTACCGTGGCAATTACAAATGCAAAACAAATGGTTTTGATAAATGTATAAAAGAACAGGCGGTTTGCCATCGGCATCTGAAGACCGATGATATAATCAGATTTGGACCACATGTGGGTGGCTTCTCCAATCAGATAACCGCCCCAGATTCCCATTCCGATCGAAATCATAATCAGAATCGGATTGAACAAAACAGATGCAATGATTTTTGGCATCACCAGGAATGAAGGCGAGTTCACCCCCATCACATCGAGTGCGTCAATTTGTTCGGTGACCCGCATGGTTCCAATGCTCGAAGCGATGTATGAACCGACTTTTCCGGCAAGAATCAGTGAAATGATGGTAGGAGAAAATTCCAAAATCAAAACCACTTTGGTCGCGTATGCAATATAATAATCCGGAACCGGAATATCGGCTCCCTGAAAGTTTTGTGCCATTTGGATTGCGGTAACCGCCCCCATAAACAGAGAGATAAAAGAAACAAGTCCGATTGAACTCATTCCCAAGTCCCAAATTTCCCTCATCACGAGTTTACGGAACATCTTGCCGCCCTGCGGTTTGATAAAAACTTTCCTCATAAAAAGGAAATAGGCTCCTATATAACTCAGCGCTTTTAACATAGGCTGCAAAATTAGACTTTTTTTTCAGATAAAGATTGTTAACTTTCGCCAATGAATTTGGATCCCTTAAAAAAGTATCTGCCCGAGAATTCTATACAATATATATATGAATGGATTGGAGAGGTACGGTTGAAAATCAGAATCAAGCCAAAAAGAAAAACCAAATTGGGCGATTACCGATTTGACAGAAAAACGGGAATTCACCAAATCAGCATTGACGGCACCATGAAACCGTATCCGTTTTTCTTTGTAATGACTCATGAAATTGCACATCTGATCGTCAGGAAGTCTTATCCGGAAAACGTCAGATCACATGGAGACGAATGGAAAAGAGTCTTTGGCGAACTGCTTTTTGAAAGTCTTGAAATTTATCCCGAAGAAATCAGAAGTCAGATTAAGAGACATGCCCAAAGCCCAAAAGCAAGTATAGGAGCGGACAGACATCTGCACAGCGCATTGTTTCTGGATGACGATATGATTGAAATGCTGCTTGACAATTTGGAGGAGGGGCAATATTTCAGACTCGGGAAAAGAATCTTTCAGAAAGGTCAAAAGAGAAAAATAAGATATATTTGCAGGGAACTGAAGACCAATCGTTCGTATCTGATCAGCGGACAGGCGGTAGTAGATGAAATAATCAATCAATGAACAACAGTTATTTTGGGATAATTATGGCCGGCGGAGTGGGCTCAAGATTTTGGCCGCTGAGTACCGGCGATTATCCAAAACAATTTCACGATGTACTCGGAACCGGAAGATCGCTTTTGCAGAGCACCTTTGACCGGCTGAAAAAAATAATCCCCGAAAATCAGATTTATGTGGTCACACTGACAGAATATTCGGAACTGACGCTGAAACAGCTGCCCGAACTGTCACCCGAGCAGATCATAGCCGAACCCAAGGGAAAAAATACTGCACCAAGCAATATTTATGCTGCAAAACTGATACAGGAAATCAATCCTAAGGCAAACATAGTGGTTGCACCATCTGATCATGTGATCATGGATACACCCGGTTTTGTGAAAAAACTCAGGCTTGCACTCAAAGAATCCGAAAACAAAGACATACTGGTCACACTCGGAATCAAACCGACAAGACCTGACACCGGTTACGGTTATATACAGTTTTTGGCAGAAGGACGTCAGGCTCTGAAAAAAGTCAAGACATTTACCGAAAAACCAAGTCTGGAACTCGCAGAAGTGTTTTGCGAATCGGGCGATTTTTTGTGGAATGCCGGAATTTTTATCTGGCGCGCAGAAGTGATACTGAAGCAGTTCAAAAAACATCTGCCCGAAATGTATGATGCGTTCAATAGAATCGAAGGGCTGAAAAACCATGAATCGAGAACCAAAGCTGTCAAAAAAGTTTATTCGCTGATTCCGATGATTTCAATCGACCACGGAATTCTTGAAAAATCCGAAGATGTGTATGTGATTCCTTCCTCATTTGGCTGGACCGACCTGGGGACTCTGAAGTCTCTTTATGAACTTTCCGACAAGAACAAGGATCGGAATGTGCAGAAAGGGAAACACATACTGACCTACAACACAAAAAATTCGATAATTTACACCACCCAAAACAAGGCGATCATCGTTGACGGACTGAAGGACTATATAGTGGTCGATACAAAAACGGCGCTGCTGATCTGCGGAATGGACAAAGACCAGATGATCAAAACTTTTGTAAGCGATCTGAAACTGAACAAAGGTGAAAAATTCACCTAAAAAACCGAATGAACACAAAATGCTGAATTTTTCAATACTGGGATACGGCCACATCGGAAAGGTGCACAAAAAAGCAATTGAAGAAACCGAAGGCGCAAAACTGATTTCGATAATCGATTCAAAATTTTCGGGTGAAAATCCGGGTGTCCCGGTTTACGGCTCTATTCGGGAATTTTTGGAAAATGATACCGAGACCGACATCGTTTCGATAGCAACACCAAACGGTTATCACAAACAGCATGCACTTGAATGTCTGAATGCCGGAAAGCATGTGCTGATCGAAAAACCGATGGCGCTCAATACCGCCGATGCAAAAGAAATTGTGGAAGCAGCCCAAATCAACAAAAAGAGAATTTTCTCTTCGATGCAATTGAGATTTTCACCGCCAGTACGTTTTGTCAAAAACCTGATTGACCGCAACAAATTGGGTGAAATCTATATGGTAAACATCAGATGTTACTGGAACCGAAACAAGGATTATTACAAACAGCGCGACTGGAGCGGTTCAATCGATATGGATGGTGGTGTTCTGTTTACTCAATTCTCTCATTTTGTGGATATTATGAATTTTTGGTTTGATAAAACCAATTGTGTTCATTCTTCATTTTTTAATTTCAACCACAAAGAAGTAACCGATTTCCCCGACAGCGGAATCCTTGAATTCAATGCTGACCACGCAAAAGGAAATATGATTTTCACGACCTCTGTTTTTGAAAAGAATTTTAAAAGCAGCATACTTTTAATCGCAGAAAAAGGAACGGTTGAAATCGGTGATCAGTATCTGAATCGGCTGATTTACTGCAATGTGGAAGGTGTGAATCCGGGTGAAGAAAATTCAACAGAAACAAAAAACTTCCATCCGCAGGCCATGGCTGAAATCATCAGTGCAATTGGTGAAAACAGAGCTTCGGTACTCGACGGTGAACATGCGGTCAGACTGGTTGAATTCATAGAAGGTGCTCATCGAATCATCAAACCCGAAACAGTCGGCAACAAGAATTAATCGCCGATTTACCGCAATTGGGATTTGCTATAATTTTTTTTCCATTCAAAATATGCAATCACAGCCAGTACAGTGAAAACAAAAAACTGGATCGAAGTGATGACAAGACCTTTGTAAATAAACATCGGGATACAGATCAAATCACCCAAAATCCAAAACAGCCAATTTTCAATTTTCTGTTTTGCCATCAGCCACATACCTACCAAAAATACAGAAGTGGTGAACACATCCAGCCAGTTGGCCCAATCGAGATGGTCAAGCCCCAAATCGGCAGTGTTCCATTCAAAATTATTGTCGAGCCAGGGTTTGAAATAATAAACCAGAATAACCAGCATCAGACTGCCCAAAAACAAAAGCAAAGCATAAAACCATTCCTTTGAATTTGCCCATGAAACATTGACATGAATTTTGTCGGGTGAATTTTCTGACCAGAGAATCCAGCCGTAAATGCTCATTGCTGTATAATAGACATTGATCAGACAGTCACCGAGCAAACCGAATACAAAAAGCAGATAAACATAGATTCCGGTTGAAATGATTCCGACCGGATAAACCCAGATATTTCTCTGCAGCGAAAAAACCACACTCAAAATCCCGAGAACGACCGCGATGATTTCGAGAACGATCATCCAGGGCTCATAAGTCCGGTAAGGTTCGATCAGCAGTGAAAAGAAATCTGTCATTTAAAAAAACAGCCCGAAACAGAGTCGAGGCACCCTATATTTTGAATTATCTTCTTGACATCAGGATTTGAAGCACATACCAGAAAAGCAGCATCAGCGATGCAAAAAGCGAAAGTGCAGCCGGCACATACTGATTGGTTCCAAATTCATTTTTGATCTGATAAGTTGAATAAAGAATACTGCCGGCGGCAAGAAGCACCATTCCGACAGAAAACCAAAGACCGAGATTGAAACCAAAGATGGTTCCGGCAACAATCAGCCCCAACGCAATAAAAAATCCGACCACCAGACCGGTTCTCAGAAATGAAAAATCGGTTTTTGTCATCAGGACAGCCGCTGTCAGCCCCAAAAAGAGAGTTCCGGTGATAACGCCTGCCTGTGCAATCATTTGGGGGCCGCCGCCAAAGTTCATTGCCAGATAGAGAAGTGGAACAAAAATAATGGCCTCGGCAAATATATAGAGCAGAAAACCAGCATACTGTTTAGTGCGATCTGCATTTCTGTAAGTCAAATTTTGGGCAACCCAGGTTACCGCCATAAATCCACCCAAAAGCAGCAGCCATGAATACCCCTGAAGGCTCAGCATTAGATTGACCAAAGGATCAATCCTGAGCAGTATGGATTCAATTCCGATAAATGCAAGTACTCCGAAAGCTACATTTGAGTAGGTCTTTCTGTAAAATTCAGCCTGTTGTGCAGCATCTGCGTGAGCAACAAGTACAGGTGTGTTTTCAAGTCCGTTCATTTGATATTTTTTGTAAAGTTAAATGATTTTTAAAAACAGCGGGTCTTTGATTAAAGATTATTGATTTGCAGATTCTTCATCCAAAACCCAGACCAGATAATATCCTTCAATCAGCCGATAATAGGCATGATACTTTTTTCGGTCGTTTTCATCCCAAAGCCAGCATAAAATCGGCTGATTTTCTTTCGGAGTAAATTTTTCCACCTTATAATGATTCAGGAAATTCCAAAGATTTCCGCCGTTTAGCTTGTAAAGTCCTTCTTTGATTCCCCAGATTATATGCAGATATTCTTCCTTATTTTCTTCAGGTATCCATTCAGCTTCGTCGGGTCTGATAAATTTGTTTTGGATATTCAGGATTTTGTCGGTTCTCCGTTTTTCAATGTCTATACCTATATAATATTGACTCAGTCCGATACAGACCATATCAAACGAATGACTGATAGACAGCTGACGGCTTGCAGGCAGATAGGGTTTTCCTTTTTGGTTGTAGTAAACTTCAAAGTCGAGATCGAGCATCTTGAGACAGGCGCGCAGACCGAGATATTCTCTTGCCTGTTTGGGGTTGAGTGTCAGATACTTCATGATCCGGTAAGGGTTGAGTTTCAGATAATCGAGCAATTCTTCATCCGTTTCGGTCAGATGCCAGCAAACGATTCTTGTGGTTTCGTCATTATGGAAAGAATTGATAATCGGCATTTATGATTGAGAAATTAGTTTGTAACTTTGCTGCCCATATTAATGATACGGGTTTCAAAATTAGAAAATTATTTAGAGTTATGAGTACACAAGTTGAATACATTCCTTATAAAGTAAAAGATATCTCACTTGCAGAGTGGGGAAGAAAAGAAATCAGACTTGCAGAAGCAGAGATGCCGGGTCTGATGGCCATCAGAAAAGAATACGGTCCGCAGCAACCGCTCAAAGGCGCAAGAATTGCGGGCTGTCTCCACATGACGATACAAACTGCAGTTTTGATCGAAACTTTGGTTGAACTGGGCGCAGAAGTGACTTGGTCTTCCTGCAACATCTTTTCGACCCAGGATCATGCAGCAGCAGCAATTGCAGCTGCCGGAATTCCGGTTTATGCATGGAAGGGAATGAATGAACAGGAATTTGACTGGTGCATTGAACAGACTTTGTTTTTTGGCCGGGAAAGAAAACCACTGAATATGATACTCGACGACGGAGGCGATCTGACCAATATGGTTTTTGATAAATATCCCGAATTAACCAAAGAAATCAGAGGACTGTCCGAAGAAACAACCACCGGTGTACACAGACTTTACGAAAGAATGAAAAACGGAACACTTGCTGTCCCTGCGATTAATGTGAACGATTCGGTGACCAAATCAAAATTTGACAACAAATACGGCTGCCGCGAATCTGCGGTGGATGCCATCCGTCGGGCAACCGATGTGATGCTCGCCGGAAAAAGAGTGGTTGTGTGCGGTTACGGCGATGTGGGCAAAGGAACTGCGGCTTCGTTCAGAGGTGCAGGTGCAATCGTTACGGTTACAGAAATCGATCCGATTTGTGCTTTGCAGGCGGCAATGGAAGGATATGAAGTGAAAAAACTGGAGACAGTTGTAGGAAATGCAGATATAGTGATTTCAACCACCGGGAATTTTGGAATTGTAAGAGGAGAGCATTTCAAAAAGATGAAAGACAAAACCATCGTCTGCAACATCGGTCATTTTGACAATGAGATCGATATGGCGTGGCTGAACAAAAATTACGGTGACACAAAATACGAAGTCAAACCGCAGGTGGATATTTACAATGTGGACGGTAAAGAAATCATCGTACTTGCAGAGGGTCGTCTGGTAAATCTGGGTTGTGCTACCGGTCACCCTTCTTTTGTAATGTCAAATTCATTTTCAAATCAGACTCTTGCTCAGATAGAATTGTGGAACCATTCCGACAAATACAAAAACGAGGTTTATATGCTTCCCAAACATTTGGATGAGAAAGTAGCATTTCTACATCTTTCCAAGCTCGGAGCCGAACTTGAAAAACTTAGTCCCGAACAGGCGGACTATATCGGCGTAAAGGTGGAAGGGCCTTTCAAACCCGATTATTACAGATATTAAGAAGGCGAAAGAAAAATATCTGTAAAGATTAAGTTTTCAATTGTTTTTAATCAATATCTTTTGGTCTGCATTTGCTTTCCGTCATCGTAAAGCAGCGGCAAATGATATACAGGAAAGATTTCATTCAAATCAATCGTCATCGGGTTACTCAACCCATGACTGACTTCATCATAAACTCTGCATCCCAGTTTGTTTGATGAACTGTCAGTATATTCTCTGTAAATAATGATTTTTGATTTGATAATTTACAAAAACACACACAGTCAATTTAAAATCAGCTGACTGGAATATTAAAAATAATTCTGTATCAGCAAATTTGTTTTTTTTGCTCAAACATTAACAAAACAGCAAGCGACAATTATTTATTTATAATCGATATAAATTAAGCGTTTTCAATAATATATACAAAGGTTGCTCTTTTTGAGCACTGAATAGTTCTTAAATTTACCCCACATATTTATAAAGAAAAATGAACACATCTTTTGATTATTTACCAATCCTCATACTATTTGTTCTTGCAGCCGGATTTGTGGTCGGAACCATCATTATCACACACATGCTCGGGCCAAAAAGACAAACCAAAGACAAACTTGAGAACTTTGAAAGCGGGATCGAACAGCACGGAAATGCGAGGCAGCCTTTTGCCGTAAAATATTATTTGGTTGCTATACTGTTTGTGCTGTTTGATGTTGAAGTTGTATTCTTTTATCCCTATGCCGTGAATTTCAAAGAATTGGGATGGGAAGGATTTGCAGCCGTCAGCCTGTTTGTCGGTTTGTTTCTGATTATGTATCTTTATGTCAGAAAAAAAGGCGCACTGAATTGGGAAAAATAAGCGTGTCCGATTTAAATTTTTAAAAGATAAAAAATGATTTTCAATAAAAGACCGGTTACTCACAATACAAATGTGAAATTAGTTGAAATGCCCGAGATGTATCAGGGCGAAGGCTTTGGTGCGATGCAGCTGTCAAAAGTGGTAGGACTGGCGAGAAAAAATTCAATCTGGCCGCTTCCGTTTGCCACCTCATGCTGCGGCATCGAATTTATGGCAACCATGGCGGCGCATTATGATTTGGCGCGATTTGGCAGCGAACGGCTTGCATTTACGCCCAGACAGTGCGATCTGCTGATGGTGATGGGAACCATCGCAAAAAAGATGGGGCCGGTTGTAAAACAGGTATATCTTCAGATGGCAGAACCCAGATGGGTGATAGCTGTCGGAGCCTGTGCGAGCAGCGGCGGAATCTTTGACACCTATTCGGTACTTCAGGGAATTGACCAGATTGTACCGGTGGATGTTTATGTTCCCGGATGTGCACCAAGACCCGAAGCCATACTCGACGGAATTCTGAAAATTCAGGATCTGGTCGGGAACGAGGACATCAGAAGACGAAATTCACCCGAATATCAGGAATTGTTGAGAAGCTACGATATTTTATAATTGGCGCAATATGTTGGAAGATCAATTTATTTTGGAAAAACTGCATTCAAAATTTGGTGAAGCAATCACCGGGTACGAGCAGAATTACGATATAATGGCGGTTTACGGCGACAAGGAACAGAATCTGAAAATCATTCAGTATCTGAATGACGACGAAGAACTCGGATTCAAATTCCTGACCGATCTGACCGCAATTCATTATCCGGACAACAAAGGCGAAGAACTGGTTGTAACCTATCTGGTGTACAATATGCTGAAAAGAAAGCATCTCCGTTTAAAATTCAAACTCAATATTGAAAAACCGGATATCTATACGCTGACCTCTCTTTTTGCCGGCGCAAACTGGCTGGAAAGGGAATGTTACGATTTCTTCGGAGTTAATTTTGTGGGGCACCCAAATCTGACCCGTGTAATGAATGTCGAGGAAATGGATTATTTCCCGTTGAGAAAAGAATATCCGCTCGAAGATCAGACCCGCAAAGACAAGGACGATGATATGTTCGGTCGCGGAGATTCTCATTTTAATCTGGGGAAACTCAATATCTAAACACTTGGTTGAGATGAAAGAAATTAAAGTAAAAGAAAGAACGAATATAGAACTCCCCGAAGAGTCGCTCGAAAAAAAATCGAGAACACTCAATTTGGGACCTACCCACCCGGCCACTCACGGTGTGTTTCAAAACGTACTCGAAATGGACGGTGAAAAAGTGCTGAGTGCAGAGGCAACTGTCGGATACATTCACAGGGCATTTGAAAAGATTGCAGAACAAAGAGCATTCTACCAGGTTACCCCATTGACCGACCGTCTGAACTACTGCTCGGCTCCAATCAATAATCTGGGATGGCACATGACTGTCGAAAAACTATTGGGTGTAGAAATGCCGAGAAGAGTTGACTATATGCGTGTCATCATTATGGAGCTGGCAAGGATTTCGGATCACCTGATCTGCAATTCGGTCATCGGTGTGGATGCGGGTGCATTTACCGGCTTCCTCTATGTGATGGAATACAGAGAATTGATTTATGAAATTTATGAAGAAATATCGGGCGGACGCCTGACCACCAACATCGGGCGGATCGGTGGTTTTGAAAGAGATTTCAATCAGACTGCATGGGAAAAAATCGATAAATTCCTTGACGAATATCCAAAAATCCTGAAAGAATTCGAGGGCCTTTTTGACAGAAACCGAATCTTTATGGAGAGAACCCAAGGCGTGGGCGGAATCAGTCTTGAAAGAGCGCTTCAATACGGATTTACAGGACCCAATCTGAGAGCTGCCGGTCTGGATTATGACATCCGAACCGCAAAGCCGTATTCGAGATATGAAGAATTTGATTTCAAAATCCCGGTCGGTACCACAGGTGATGTCTATGACAGATACATGGTCAGAAATCAGGAAATGTGGCAATCGCTTTCGCTGATCAGACAGGCAGTTCAAAAAATCAATGACCTGAAAGGCGAAGAAGCAATTCCACATCATGCAGATGTACCCGATTATTATTTGCCGCTGAAAGAAAAAGTGTACACCAAGATGGAAGAAATGATTTATCACTTCAAAATCGTCTATGGTGAGATTGATCCGCCGGTTGGTGAGGTTTATCATGCGGTGGAAGGCGCAAACGGAGAGCTTGGTTTTTATCTGGTAAGTGACGGCGGACGTGCCGCATACAGACTTCATTTCAGAAGACCCTGCTTTATCTATTATCAGGCTTATCCCGAAATCATCGTTGGCTCGCTAATCAGTGATGCGATCCTTACGATGAGCAGTATGAATATGATCGCAGGCGAAATGGATGCCTGATTGAATGAACAGAAAGAATTAGATTCAGACCGGGTTTGAATCGATGATTATAAAAAATAAATAAAATGACTGAAGTTAAATTTTCAGAAGAAGCATACAAAAAGATTCAGGAACTGATTACCCGTTATCCAGATGGAAAACAGAAAAGTGCACTGATTCCTGCGCTGCATATTGCTCAGGCCGAATCAAACGGCTGGCTCGATGTTCCGGTGATGGATCATCTGGCTGAAATTCTGAATCTCAATCCGGTAGAAGTATATGAAGTGGCTTCTTTCTATACTATGTTCAATCTGAAACCGGTCGGGAAATATGTACTGGAAGTCTGTCAGACCGGCCCATGTATGATCTGCGGCTCTGACAAAATCATCAACCACATCAAACAGAAACTGAACATTGAGGTGGGCGAAACTTCCGCAGACGGACTGTTTACACTCAAACCTTCAGAATGCCTCGGTGCATGCGGTTATGCGCCGATGATGATGCTCGGCAAGAATTACAAAGAACATCTGACAATTGAAAAGGTGGATGAATTAATTGAAGAATTAAGAAATCAGGCGTAATGGGAGAAACACTATTATTATTAAAACACAGAGATGTGCCCGGCATACGCAAATACGACGTGTACAGGGAACATGACGGATATAAAGCAGTTGAAAAAGCTTTCAATATGACGACCGATGAAGTCTTGGAAGAAGTCAAAACTTCAGGATTGAGAGGACGCGGAGGCGCAGGATTCCCAACCGGATTAAAATGGAGTTTTATTGCAAAACCAGAAGGAATACCAAGACATTTGGTGGTCAATGCGGATGAATCGGAACCCGGAACTTTCAAAGACCGTTTTCTGATGGAACACATCCCCCATCTGCTGATTGAGGGAATCATCATTTCGTCCTACTGTCTCGGCAGTAACGTTTCTTACATATACATCAGAGGAGAATACGGCTGGATTGTCGATATACTCGAAGAAGCGATTGCAGAAGCAAAAGCAAACGGCTGGCTGGGAAAAAACATCAAAAACAGCGGATTCGATCTTGAGATTTATGTTCATCCGGGTGCGGGTGCATACATCTGCGGAGAGGAAACCGCATTGCTCGAAAGTATAGAAGGAAAAAGAGGAAATCCGAGAATCAAGCCACCATTCCCTGCGGTACAAGGGCTTTGGCAAAGACCGACTGTGGTCAATAATGTTGAATCAATTTCTGCCGTTGTACCGATTATCAATATGGGCGGAGCCGAATATGCCAAAATTGGTGTAGGCCGTTCAACCGGAACCAAACTGATTTCTGCCTGCGGAAACATCAACAAACCGGGCGTTTATGAAATCGATATGACGCAAACCGTTGAAGAATTTATTTATTCAGATGAATTCTGTGGCGGAATTGCAAACGGAAAAAGACTCAAAGCCTGTATTCCGGGAGGAAGCTCTGTTCCCATGCTGCCTGCCAATCTGCTGCTGAGAACCGCAAAAGGTGAACCGAGATACATGAATTACGAAAGCCTTTCTGACGGTGGATTCCAAACCGGAAGTATGTTGGGGTCGGGCGGATTTATCGTTTTGGACGAGGATCAGGACATCGTATATCATACTTACACCATTTCAAGATTTTACAGACACGAAAGTTGCGGTCAGTGTTCTCCCTGTCGTGAAGGGACTCACTGGCTTGAAAAAATCCTCAAGAGAATGTCAGAAGGACATGGAAAGATGTCCGACATTGATTTGCTCTGGAGGGTACAGGGAAATATAGAAGGAAACACGATTTGTCCGCTGGGAGATGCCGCTGCATGGCCGGTTGCATCTGTAATCAGACATTTCAGGGACGAATTCGAATGGCGCGTACTCAATGGTGAGGCTGCGCTGAATATGAGATACGGACTGGCTCATTATGCCGATCCGATTGAATTAAACAAAGAAGCTGAATAATCATGGCTGAAGAAAAAGAAGTTAAAATGTGCAGAGTAACCGTTGACGGTGAAACCATAGAGGTTCCGGAAGGCACCACCATACTGCAGGCTGCCCGAAAAATCGGAAAGCATGTGGCGCCGCCTACCATGTGTTACTATGAACCACTTAAAAATACCGGCGGATACTGCCGCACCTGTCTGGTTGAAGTAACCCAGGGAAGTGAAAAAGACCCGAGACCGATGCCAAAACTGATGGCATCATGCAAAACAACCGTTCAGGACGGAATGGTCGTTGGAAACAAAACATCTCAGCGTGTGCTCGATGCGCGCGAAGGTGTGGTCGAATTCTTACTGATCAACCATCCGCTCGACTGTCCGGTTTGTGACCAGGCGGGAGAATGCAAACTGCAGGATCTGAGCTATGAACACGGTCAGGATGAATCAAGACTCGATTTCAGAAAAAGAACTTTTGAAAGAATAGACATAGGCAATCAGATACAACTGCACATGAACCGGTGCATTATGTGCTACCGCTGTGTGAAGCTGGCAGAACAGCTGACCGAACCGAGACAGCATGGTGTCATGTACAGAGGAGATAAATCTGAAATTACAACTTATATTGAGAAAGCATTGGACAGTGAATTTATCGGAAACGTAATCGACGTTTGTCCGGTGGGCGCATTGACCGACAAAACCTTCAGATTCAAAAATCGTGTATGGTTTCTGAAACCGGTAGATGCACACAGAGACTGCCCGACCTGTAAAGGAAAGGTGAGACTGTGGTACAGAGGAGACGAAGTTTTCAGAGTGACCTCCCGAAGAAATGAGTGGTGGGAAGTTGAAGACTGGATATGCAACACCTGCCGTTTCGACAAAAAGAAAACGTCGGACTGGGTGATTGAAGGCCCGTCAAGAGTTTATCAGGGCTCTGTGATCAGCAACAACCATGCTTCAGGAAACAGAAGGACGGCAAAGCCGAAAAATGTACTGCCTGAAGTGATGAAGTGGGAACCAAAATTCACACTCGACATCCACGATCAGAGTGATGTGAACCGTACCGATAAAAACATCAGTCAGATATATGGGCCGGCAACATCCAAAGATTATCTGGATGAGAACCCGAAAAAATCGACAGAAGGAAAAAAATTAATAGACATCAGAGGGAAAGACCCAAAAAAACGAACACCATAGTATATGAACCCGGATTTGTACAGTGAAGTAATGGAAAAATTGGCGCTCAGCGGCGTGCTTGTCGTACTGGCGCTTGTTGTCGCTATGTATTCTACCTGGGCTGAACGTAAAGTCGCAGGTTATATTCAGGACAGACGGGGACCGGACAGAGCCGGTTGGGGCGGGCTGCTTCAGCCGTTGGCAGACGGTGGTAAACTCTTTTTCAAAGAAGAAATTACACCGGCACATTCAGAGAAATTTCTGTTTATACTCGGCCCTACCCTTGCGATGACCCTTGCGCTGATGACGGGCGCTGTCATTCCGTGGAGTTCGGAATTCAACTGGGGTGATTCGGTTATCAACCCGCTGATTGCAGATGTCAATATCGGCTATCTGTATATTCTGGGTGTATTGAGTCTGGGTGTTTACGGTATGCTGATCGGTTCATGGGCATCCAACAACAAATGGTCGCTGATGGGCGGTGTCCGTGCGGCTTCTCAGATTATTTCGTATGAAATCCCGCTGGGCATTACACTGATTGCAGTCTTTATGATCAGCGGTTCGCTCAAACTCGATGTGATTGTTGCCGGGCAAATGGACGCTTATTGGAATGTAGTATTGCAGCCGCTCGGATTTATTATTTTTCTGGTCTGCTGTTTTGCGGAAACCAACAGGACACCATTTGACCTGCCGGAAGCTGAAAATGAGTTGATTGGAGGTTATCATTCGGAATACTCGTCAATGAAACTCGGGTTTTTCCTGTTTGCAGAATACGTGAATGTGTTCATCACTTCGGTACTCCTGTCCACACTGTTTTTTGGCGGTTATGACATACCTTTTGTAAACGATTCAAATTTAACTGAAAGTCTTGGAATGAATGCGATGGCAATCATCCATTTCATCGTATTGTTCATCAAGACCTGTTTCTTTATATTTTTGTTTATGTGGGTGAGATGGACCATCCCGAGATTCCGTTACGATCAGTTGATGGATCTCGGCTGGAAAAGATTATTGCCGTTGGCATTGGCCAACCTGTTAATTACAGGATTTGTAATACTTTATTTTTTTAATTAAAACAAAATGGAATTTCTAACAGATAAAGCACAACCGGTCAACAGAAAGCCAATGACTTTCTGGGAGAAATTGTATCTGGTCAATATATTCATCGGAATGTGGATCACCATAAAACACTTCTTTAAAAAGAAGGTGACCATCCGTTATCCGGAAACCGAACGACAGTTCAGTGAGAATTACAGAGGAATGCACGTACTGAACCGTGACGAAGAAGGACGCGAAAACTGTACTGCCTGCGGACTGTGCGCATTGGCCTGTCCGGCAGAAGCAATCACAATGGAAGCCGGCGAAAGACTGCCGGGCGAAGAACATTTGTACCGCGAAGAAAAGTATGCAACCAGATACGAAATCAATATGCTGAGATGCATTTTCTGCGGACTTTGTGAAGAAGCCTGTCCGAAAGATGCACTTTACCTGAGCCAGTCGGTCGTTCCGGCAAGTTACAAGAGAAAGAATTTTATTTATACAAAAGAGGATTTGCTGATTCCTTTTCCAAAAAAAGAAACCAAAGAGATTGAAGCATGAGTACAGCCGAAATTTTGTTTTTCATACTGGCAGCTTTGACTGTTCTGAGCGGATTACTGACCGTGGCGTCAAAAAATCCGATTCATTCCATACTATATCTGATCATCACATTTTTCAGCATCAGCGGTCACTATGTGCTGCTGAACGCCCAATTCCTTGCAATCATCAACATCATCGTCTATGCAGGCGCCATCATGGTACTGTTCCTGTTTGTGGTGATGATTATGAATCTGAACAAAGAGGACCGAAGCTTCAGCAAACCGTTTGTGATTACAGCCGCATCACTGATTTCAGCCGTATTCCTGCTGCTGACCGTCAGAATTTTTATGCAGTCTGATACTGAATCCAATCAGTTGCTGACCGCCGGAGGAGACATCGGTCTGACCGAAAAGCTGGGAACCGTCCTTTATTCTGAATATGTGATTCCGTTTGAACTGGCGAGCATACTGTTTATGGGCTCAATGATCGGAGCTGTAATGCTTTCGAGAAAAACAAAAAAAGAAAGAAAAGCGGAAGCGAGATGATTGATAATGAATTAAAAAATTTGAAGATAAAAGAATGATACCGATTAGTTACTATTTATTTCTGTCACTGACCCTCTTTTCCATCGGAATGGCGGGCGTGATCATACGCAGAAATATCGTCATCATGCTGATGTGTATAGAATTGATGCTCAACTCTGTTAATCTGCTTCTGGTTGCATTTTCAAAAATGCATTATGCCAAAAATCCGGGCGCCGAAGCCGGAATCGACGGACAGATGCTGGTGCTCTTCATCATGGTTGTTGCCGCAGCCGAAGTGGCTGTCGGACTGTCGATCATGATACTGTTCTACAGAAAAACCTACAAAACCGATGTTCAATTCCTAAACCGTTTAAAGCATTAGATTTATGGAGAATTATATTTGGCTCATTCCGATTTTACCATTCATCGGATTCGTTATCAACGGCTTGGGGAGAAACGTGCTGCCCAAAAGCCTGATTTCAATTTTGGGTCCGGGTGTGGTGTTCGTCAGCTTTATTCTTTCGGTAATGGTGTTTTTTGCAGTTCCTTCAGGATCTGATGCGGCACCTCAAATCTTTCATTTCTTTGATATAATTAATTTCGAAACCATACAAATCCCATTTGCATTTCAGATCGATGCTTTGACCAGTCTCTTTATGCTGATCATCACAGGTGTCGGATTTCTGATTCATGTGTATGCAGTTGGTTATATGAATGAAGACGAAGGATTCGGGAAATTCTTTTCATTCTTTAATTTATTTATTTTCTCAATGCTGATTCTGGTGATGGGCAGCAACTTCCTGATGATGTACATCGGCTGGGAAGGTGTAGGACTCTGTTCTTATCTGCTGATCGGATTCTGGTATCACAATTGGGATTTCACAATTGCGGCCAGAAAAGCATTTATCATGAACCGTATCGGTGACATCGGTTTTCTGATTGCAATGTTTTGGATTTATAAAGAATTCGGTACGCTCGAATACAGAGAAGTATTCGGTATGCTGACAACAGCAAATATTGCTGAAGGCGCACTGGTTGGAATCACACTGCTGCTCTTTCTCGCAGCAACCGGTAAATCGGCTCAGATTCCGCTCTTCACCTGGCTGCCCGATGCGATGGCCGGACCAACTCCGGTTTCTGCACTGATCCATGCTGCCACCATGGTGACCGCAGGTATTTTTATGCTGACAAGATGCAATGAACTCTTTGATATGGTTCCGTTTACAAAAGGAATCATTGCCTGGATCGGTATCATCACAGCATTGGTAACTGCCACCATCGCAATGCGTCAGGACGATATCAAAAAGGTGCTCGCTTACTCCACCGTTTCCCAATTGGGATTAATGTTCGCAGCCATCGGAATGGGAGCTTATGTTGCTGCGGTTTTCCACGTGCTTACACACGCATTCTTCAAAGCACTGCTGTTTATGGGATCAGGTTCTGTCATCCACGCAATGGGTGGCGAACAGGACATGAAAAAAATGGGCGGTCTGAGAAAACTGATGCCCAAAACAAATATCACCATGCTGATTGCTTGTCTGGCGATTGCGGGTATTCCTCCGTTGAGCGGTTTCTTCTCAAAAGACGAAATGCTGCTCAATATGTTTATCGGAAGCAAAGCAGTCTGGATCATCGGATTCATCGTTTCGGTGCTGACTGCATTCTATATGTTCAGATGGTATTTTATGACTTTCCACGGCGATTTGAGAAACAAAGAAGTTCATCCGCATGAAAGTCCTTCGAGCATGACCGTACCGATGATGATTTTGGCTGTATTGTCATTTGTCGGCGGATTCATCGGAATTCCTGCAGTATTTGCTGCCAACGGACACAAACTGAACAATTTCCTTTCGGGTGTGACCGGCGTTCATGAAGGTGAACACGAAGTTTCGGCTTCGGTCGAAATCATGCTGATGGTCGCATTGCTTGCTTTTGTAATCGGTGCAATTGCACTGACCTACAAAATGTACAATGGTAAAACCGACAGTGAAGCTTCGGGTTTTATGAAATTATTTAAAAACAAATGGTATGTGGATGAAATCTATCAGTCGGCTGTCATTACGCCGATTGAGAATCTGGGTACCTTTTTAAGAAAATATGTTGAGAAAGCAGGGATTGCACAGATCGTATTTGGTGTGGGCAGTCTGTCTTTGTTAATCTCAAAACAGACAAAATCGATTCAGACAGGAAATATCGGCACCTATATACTGCTGATGATACTGGGAATCGTAGCGGGAATTGGATTTTTCTTTTTTGGAATATTATAAAAAGCGGAAAGAATGTTTTTAGTATTACTGATTTTATTGCCTTTGATATTTGGAGTCGGTCTGGCGGTCACTTCTTACAGGAAATCGCTTGGCTTTGTAGGTACAGCCATCAGCGTTTATCTGTTCATCTTCTCACTGCTTGCCGCATTCAACGGCGAGGGTGCGATTCAAAAAGAAATCGTTCGACCCTGGTTCAAAATGGGAGATGTACAAACCTATATTGCGCTCGACTTTTCAGGTTTGGGTGCCATTATGGTGATGCTCACTACCTTTGTCTATTCGCTTCTGTTCCTGTATTTTATTTCGGTTAAAAAGAATTACAAAAACAATTTTTACGGTCTGCTGCTGATTATGTTTGCAGGTCTGAACGGTGTTTTTCTGGCTCAGGATCTGCTGCTGTTTTATTTCTTTTGGGAAATTGTACTGATACCGATTTACTTCCTGATCGGAATCTGGGGCGGAAAAAACAAAGTCAGAGCAAATACCACTTTCTTTATTTATACCATTTTTGGTTCGTTCCTGATGCTGGCCGGAATCATCTATATCGGATTCCAACTTCAACCCGAAAGTTATCTGTTAAGCGACATCAAAGGACTGACCACACAATACAAAAATTTGCAGTTATTGCCGATTTTATTCCTGATTGCATTTGCAATCAAAATTCCGATTTTCCCTTTGCACACCTGGCAGCCGCCGGTTTACAAAGCATCGGATACTTTTGTAACCATCATCCTCAGTGCGCTGATGGCAAAGATGGGACTCTTTGCAGTGGTCAATTGGTTTATCGGAATGTTTCCGGTCAAATCGCTGAATTTTGATTATTTGCTGTATGTCGTCGGATTCGGTCTGGTGTATGCATCACTGATTGCACTCAGATCAAATCATTTGAAAAGAATTATTGCATTCAGCTCAATTGCCCACCTGGCGCTGATCTTTATGAGCATTTTCAGCTATTCAGAAATCGGAATCAAAGGCGCTTATTTCCAAATGTTCAGCCACGGAATCGTTGTGCTCGGCATGTGGCTGAGCTATGATTATATGCACAGAAGATACGGCGTGACCGATGTGAAATCAGTCAGAGGACTGGCGAAGATAGATCCTGCGATTGCGGTTTTCTGGACGATTTTCTGTCTGTCAAATCTGTCGCTGCCGCTGACCTCAAACTTTATCGGTGAATTCTCTATGCTCAACGCATTGTTCCTTTACAATCCGATATTGTGCATTATGGGCTGTATCGGAGCCATACTTTCGGCTGCTTACACCTGGAGAATGAACAACGCTATACTGCTCGGTTCGCCCGACCACATTGCGGACAAACCGAAAAGAATGTCAGCCATACTCTATCTCGTATTCGGTCTGTTGTCGTTTGCAGTAATTTTATTGGGTACTTATCCGTCCATCATATTTAATCTAATCCAAAATTAATCAGAAGCATCCACTATGAATATTATATTGACATCTGCTTTATCCGGTATCATCTTTATGTTCAGCGGATTTGTTTCTAAAAAGAAACTTCACCAGAGTATTTTGGCTGCCGTCCTGATGATCGTCATCATGATTTCAGCCGCCTGTCAGCTGCAAGGAAATGAAATATGGGCAGGCAAATACCCAAATATGATCGTGTCCGACAATTACAGAATTTATTTCTTTATTGCGCTTTGCGCCGTCGGACTGTATTATGTTTTGGTCAACCGGAGCAAAATCAGCCAACCGGGCAAAATGGTTTCTGATTATTATGCACTGATCTTTATTTCGCTTACCGGTATTGCGGTGCTGGCAACTTTCAATAATCTGCTGCTGCTGTTTTTGGGTGTTGAAATTCTTTCAATTCCGGTTTATATACTGGCGGGAACTGCAAAACACAAGATGAAAAGCACCGAAGCATCCATCAAATATTTTATGATGGGAGCATTTTCAACCGGTATCATGCTGATGGGAATCACATTGATTTACGGAGCCAGCGGTTCATTCCTGCTGAATCATATCACCGCTTACGCATTTGATATGCAGTCGATTTATTATCTCGGCTGGACACTGCTCATCCTTTCGCTTTGTTTCAAAGTTTCGGTTGCTCCGATGCATTATTGGGGACCGGATGTGTACGAAGGAACACCGACCGTGTTTTCTTCATACATGGTAACCATCGTCAAAGGCGGAGGATTTCTGGCATTTATTTCGGTGATGATGTCATTCAAAATCACTTCTGAAATCGTTGCAAAAAATTATCAGTATCTGTTGAGTTTCATTATTCTGCTCACTCTGATTCTCGGTAATTTCTCTGCAATCAGACAAAAAAGCGTCAAAAGAATGCTTGCCTACTCTTCTGTGGTTCAGGCAGGTTATATGATGTTTGCACTTTTTGTAATGGATCAGGCATCAAAAGATGCACTGCTGTTTTATGTCGTTAGCTACAGTTTGTCGAGCGTGGTGTTGTTTTATTCGCTGACCAAGGTGGACAGTGTGGATCACAAAGGATATTACGGTCTGGCAAAACGTTCGCCGCTGCTGACAACTGCCTGTGCGGTTGCTCTCTTTTCACTGTCGGGAATTCCGTTTACTTCGGGCTTCCTCGCCAAATTTTTTGTGCTGAGTGCAGCAATGCATGTTCCCGGAAATCTGTTTCTGATCATTGCGGCTTTGATACTGGCAGTTATCAGTGTATTCTATTACTTCAAAGTGATTATCGTAATGTATTTCAGAGAGGCAGAATCAAAGAAGAAACTCAAATTGTCTTTGGCTTCGCAACTGCTGCTGATTTTCGGAACCGCTTTGAACTTTGCACTGGGTACTTATCCTGATTTGCTTTTGCAGTTCCTCGGATTGTTCAGTTAGAATTGAATAATCAGCCGATCGGAAGATAAATCTTCTGTATCAGTTCGCTGTATTCTTTCTGTGGATTGCTGTTTGCAGTAATTCCGCCGCCGCTTTTGAAATACAGCTGATGATTTTGCTTTTCGACAAAACGGATGGCAACCGCCGAATCCAGGTTTTCACCGTCAAACAGACCAAAGATTCCGGTATAATATCCGCGAGGAACATCTTCAACCGACTGTATGATTTCTACTGTCTTCTTTTTTGGCGCACCGCTGATCGATCCTGCCGGAAGCAACTTCAGCAGATTTTCGCCAAAATTATTTTTCCAGTCTTCTTTCAGAATCCCGCCGACGGCCGAACTCGTCTGCAGAATTTCGCCTTTATGGGTTTTGATTTTGTCGATGTAACGAAAACGTTCCACTCTGACTTTTTCGGCAATCAGAGAAAGATCATTTCGCATCAGATCCACTATGGTGTGATGTTCCCAGGATTCCTTCTCATTGTTAATCAGGGTTTGCTCTGCATCCGGAACATTTGCGTCAATCGTTCCTTTCATCGGAAAAGTTGAAATCCGGTTTTGACTGATTTGAATAAAACTTTCGGGCGAAAAAACCACAAATTGATTTTTCAGCAACAATTTATAAGGCGCATGGCTTGCATAAAAAATCTCCTTCAGACTCAGATTACAGTCGATTGGTGTGGGAAAAGTCAGATTCAGCAAAAATGAATTTCCGTTTTTCAGTTCTTCGATGACTGTATTTATTTTTTTGAAATAATTTTCTTTGTCGATTGCGGTATAAGTCAGTGCCGGTTTTGGTATCTGAATTTGTTCATTTGCATTTGTTTTTCCTTTGATGTTGTACAGAATTCCATTTGCTTCGGCTTCATCCAATCTGCAGACCATCGGATTTTTCATTTCAAAATCAATCAGAAAGAAATACGGGATTTTTTGAGCCGTGTATGTTGAAATCTGCTTTGAAAACTGAGAAAGTTCCATCATCATAATGCTGTAAAATTGGTTAAAATCTCTTTGCCGAATGGTGTAAGAAACGATTCGGGATGAAACTGAATGCCATAGATAGGAAGCGTTTTGTGCTGAACCGCCATAATGTATTTTCCGGATTTTGCCGTCATTTCAAGTTCATCCGGGAATTCATCTGTCGAAACCGTCCATGAATGATACAATCCGGCTTCAATCATTTTGGGAAGTCCGTTGAAAATTGCAGAATCTTTGTTGATTTCAATCTTTCTTTGCTGACCGTGGATTACATTGTCGAGCCGATAAATTTTTCCGCCAAAATGGGTGCAAATTGTCTGATGTCCCAAGCAGATTCCCAACAACGGTTTTTTGTTTTGAGCACTGTGATCAATCACCGGATTCAGCATTGGAAAATCTTCGGGTTTCATCGGTCCGGGTGAAATTACAAAATGAGAAAACAAATCCAAATCGCTGATTTTCAATTCATCGTAATTGATTACCCGAAAGTTGCAACCGTCGATTTCCCGAAGGATATTGACGATGTTGAATGTAAAAGAATCGTTGTTGTCGATTAATAACAGCTGCATAAACTGAATTTCACTTTCGCAAAAATCGGAAATTCGGTTTAGAAAAAATAAATTCAGTTAAAAAATTAAAACAGAATAAATTACCCCAGAAAATTATTTACACTTGATTCAATTTCATTAATTTTCTGAATCAAATCGGTTATCTTCTGACTAATTGTAGATTCAATATCGCTTTCATCCAAAGAAATCAGCAAAACGCCTTCAGTCGATTTACTATTGAGATGATTAAAAATCCCAAATGTTATAAGATCAAAATAAGACCAGGCACAGAAACAGTAAACGAAGGTCTAATTATTTCGGTTTTCAATCGGGTTTCACTATTTTTTTTATCTTTGATTCTTCGGTCAAACCAAAACATACATGATGAAAAAGTTAATTCTACTATTTTGCATAGCCAGCAGTACGATTGCAGCTGCGCAGCAAATCACTTTGGAAAATATTTGGGGCGGAAAATATTACGCACCCGGCCTGTTCGGAATCAATTCGATGAACGACGGACAGCACTACAGTATTCAGGAAAATGACGGAATCTATAAATATTCTTATGAGTCGTTTGTCAGCAAAAAAGATTCAAAAGAACTGATTGTCAGCGGAAATTATGACGATTATTCATTCAGTTCGGATGAGAAATTCATACTGCTCGCTACTGACAGCCAACCGATTTACAGACATTCGTTTTTTGCAAAATGGCAGGTTTACAATACAACCGACAAATCATTCAAACCGGTTTTTGAAGGCAAACTGATTCAGGAACCCACCTTCTCACCCGATGCTTCAAAAGTTGCATTTGTGTTTGAAAACAATATTTATTTTCAGGATTTGGCTTCGGGCAAAATTACACAGGTAACGACCGACGGAAAGAAAAATGAAATCATCAACGGTATTTGTGACTGGGTGTATGAGGAAGAATTTGGTTTTGTGCGTCATTACGACTGGAATGCGGACGGTACTGCGATTGCATTTGTAAGATTTGACGAAACCAAAGTACCCGAATTTTTCATTCCGATTTATGAACACAAACTGTATCCGTACGAGATGCGTTTCAAATATCCGAAAGCAGGCGAAAATGACTCTGAAGTCAGTCTGCATATTTTTGATTTGAATTCGGGCAAAAACACAAAAGTGAATCTGTCTTCGGTACAGAATTATTATATCTTCAAAATCAAATTCACAAAAGACAAAAACACGCTCGCTGTCCTGACTTCAAACCGTCATCAGAACAAAGTGGATGTAAATTTTGTAAACATCAAAAATCAGGAGGTCAATAAATTATTTACTGAAACCGACGACAAATGGATTGAGACAGATGATATTACACTGGAATTTATGGATGACAACAGTTTTCTGTGGACTTCTGAAAGAGACGGAAACCGACACATCTATTATTATTCAAATTCGGGCAAACTGAACAATCAGGTGACAAAAGGAGATTGGGAAGTTACCAATTTTTACGGTTACAGTCCAAAAACAAAAACGGTTTATTTTCAGTCAAACGGTTTTGACGGAAAAAGAATTTCGACCGAAAAATCGGTGAACAAAATCGATTTGGACGGAAAAAATCTGACCATGCTCACTGATCGTCATGGCAGCAATTCGGCTCAGTTCAGCAAAAGTTTTGATTATTTCATCAATCCGTTTTCATCTATTCAGCAGTCAAACACCTATTATCTGAAAAGCGGAAAGAAAAATCAGGAGCTTGCGGTAATCAAAGACAGTCAGGCTGCTGCAAACCATTTGATCGCAGACGGAATGGGCACAAAAGAACTGACTACGATCAGAGTCAATGGCAACGATTTGAACACTTGGATCATCAAACCAAAAGATTTTGATCCAAACAAAAAATATCCGGTTTTGATGTATCAGTACAGCGGTCCCGGCTCTCAACAGGTGCTGAACAGCTGGCACGACATAAATGACCAATGGTATTTTATGCTGGCTCAAAAAGGTTATCTGGTATTTTGTGTGGACGGTCGTGGAACCGGCGGAAAAGGAGTTGCGTTCAAAAAGCAGACTTATCTGAATCTTGGAAAAATGGAAGTTGAGGATCAGATTCAGGCTGCGGCCGAAATCGGGAAACTGCCTTATGTGGATGCTTCAAGAATCGGAATCTGGGGATGGAGTTACGGCGGATTTATGTCGAGCAATGTAATTTTCAGAGGCGGTGATGTGGTGAAAATGGCGATTGCAGTGGCACCGGTGACCAACTGGCGTTATTATGATTCGGTCTATACCGAAAGATTTATGAGAACACCTCAGGAAAATGCTTCGGGTTATGATGACAATTCACCGATTACTTATGCAAAAAATTTCAATGACCAAAAGAACAAATATCTGCTGATTCACGGCACTGCAGACGACAACGTACATTTTCAAAACGCAATGGATCTGTCTGCCGCACTGATTGCAGCCAACAAACAATTTGACATGATGGTGTATCCCGACAAGAATCACGGCATTTACGGCGGCGCAACACGAATCCAGCTTTATACGCTGATGACCAATTATATCCTCAAAAACCTGTAAGATATGGGAAAGACCGTCACGGCCAAACATCCCAAAGGGCTTTATTTTCTGTTTTTCACCGAAATGTGGGAGCGTTTCGGTTATTATCTGATGCTTGGAATATTCGTTCTTTACATGATCGATGTCGATCGCGGGGGAATGGGTTTTCTGGACAAAAATGCGGATGATATTTTCGGAACTTTTATCGCTTTGACTTATCTGACACCGTTTTTGGGCGGTTTTCTTGCCGACCGGATTCTGGGTTATGTCAAATCGGTCTATATAGGCGGAAGTCTTATGGGACTCGGCTATCTGGCACTGGCACTGCCCGGATTGGCAAGTTTCTATATTGCACTCGGACTGATCATCGTCGGAAACGGACTGTTCAAACCCAATATTTCAACGCTGCTCGGAAATTTGTATTCGACCGAAGCATACAAGGAAATGAAAGATTCGGGTTACAACATCTTTTATATGGGGATCAACATCGGTGCATTTGTCTGCAACATCATTGCTGCATTTATGCGGAACAAATTCGGCTGGGAAGCTGCTTTTGCAACTGCGGGCATCGGTATGTTTATCGGGCTGATTGTATTCTCTTTCGGTCTGAAGCATTTCAAAGAGGCAAATGTAATCAAACCCAAACAGGAAGGAGATATCGGGCTGGTCAAAGTGCTGCTGTATGTATTTGTTCCTGCAATCATTGCCGGACTGATCGGCTGGATGATTCCGGGCAATATTTTGGGCAGCGACAGTACCGATGCATTTATCTTTGCCTGTATTCCTGTTGTGGCATTCTATATTTCGCTTTATGTCAGAGCGAGCAAAATCGACAAACGCCCGATTGCGGCACTGCTTGCTGTTTTTGCGGTTGGTGTAATGTTTTGGGCGGTATTCAAGCAAAACGGAACCGCACTGACCCGCTGGGCTAAATTCTATACCGAAAGATCGGTCTCAAATGCGGTTGAAAAACCTTTGGCTGATTTGTATTTGGTTGAAGAAGTTCCGTACAAAGACAGCGAAGCTGCAGTTTATGACAATCAGTACAGAGTGGTCAGGGATGACAATGGCGACATCGTAAAAGAAGTCGGAAAGGATGTCTATTTCACCAATATGAATCCGGAAAAATTACCCGAAGAAGGAGACACTGTCTATCTGATCAACACCGAAATATTTCAGTCGGTCAATCCTGCATGGGTCATCATATTGACACCGCTGCTCGTCTGGTTTTTTATCAGGATGCGAAAACGTAACAAAGAACCGACCACCGCCGGAAAAATCACACTCGGATTATTTATCTCCGCACTTTCCTGTCTGGTAATGGTGGCAGCGGTCTATATCGGTGAGAACGGAGCAGTCAAGGTCTCTCCCTGGTGGCTGATCGGCTGTTACGGGGTAATCACTCTGGGTGAACTCTGTCTGAGTCCGATGGGATTGTCACTGGTTTCAAAACTGAGTCCGCCAAGGCTGACAGCACTGATGATGGGCGGTTTCTTCCTTTCGACTTCGATCGGTAACAAACTGTCGGGCGTACTCGCCAGTCAGTGGTACGGATATGAAAATAAGGCCAATTTCTTTTTGGTAAATTTTTTACTTTTGATGATTGCAACTCTGTTTGCAGTTGCAATTTTGAAATGGCTCAATACCATAATGAAAGAAAATAATGTACATTAGACACCAAATAAATTAACAACAACATGAGCGACACAGCTATACAGAAAGGACACCCGAAGGGTTTGTATCTTCTGTTTTTTACTGAAATGTGGGAAAGATTTTCCTACTATGGAATGCGGGCAATTTTTGTCCTGTATATGATTAACGGACTCAAAATGGCAAGTGATGAGGCCTCCAATATTTACGGAAGCTACACCGGGCTGGTTTATCTGACACCACTTTTGGGAGGTTATCTGAGCGACCGTTTTCTTGGAAACCGGCGGAGTATTGAAATTGGCGGTATTCTGATGGCACTTGGGCAATTCCTGATGTTTTTCAGTGCATCCACATCGGGAGCACCTGCAATTACATTTATGTGGGCCGGACTGACTGCTTTGATTATCGGTAACGGATTCTTTAAACCAAACATTTCAACGATGGTCGGACAGCTCTATCCCGAGGGAGACAGAAGAGTTGACAGTGCGTTTACAATTTTCTATATGGGAATTAATCTCGGTGCGTTTTTCTCACCTTTGATTTGTGGTACACTTGGCGAAAAGATCGACTGGAAATGGGGATTCTTTGCAGCGGGTATCGGCATGATTATCGGCGTGCTGCTGTTTATGTATCAGAAAAACAAGGTATTGCACGACGGTGAAGGAAAACCGATTGGAATGCCCATTAAGAAAATGGACACCAAAAACATCGGTTATCTGATCGGTGCGATTGCAATGATTTTCTTCCTGCTGAATTTCAAAACCATGTTCACAGTCAATTGGGATGTAATCGGTTGGGTTATCTTTGGATCTATGATAGTCGTCCCGTTAATCATTATAACTGATAGAACGCTGACCAAAACGGAGAAAAGCAGGATCTGGGTGATTTTTATCCTTGCATTTTTTGTAATTTTCTTCTGGGGCGCATTTGAGCAGGCAGGAGCTTCTTTGACAATTTTTGCGGATAAACAGACCGACCGGCATATTTTCGGATGGGAAATGCCGGCAAGTTATTTTCAATCGGTTAACCCGCTGGCAATCATCGTGCTTGCTCCAATATTTTCATCATTCTGGCTTAAACTCGGAAGCAGAGGAATGGAACCTTCATCGCCACGGAAAATGGCATTCGGTTTGACACTGATTGCATTGGGTTATGCTTTAATTGCATTCGCAGTGCACGGTGTAGGCGCAGATACAAGAATCAATATGTTTTGGCTGTTCAGCCTTTATGTAATCCATACGATGGGAGAACTTTGTTTATCTCCGATTGGATTGTCAATGGTTGCAAAACTTTCGCCGGTAAGATTTTCATCATTACTGATGGGAACCTGGTTTCTTGCAAACGCTGCGGCCAATAAATTTGCGGGAACATTGAGCGAATTGATTCCTACAGAAGAAAAACCGGTTACTTCTTTTATGGGATTCGGTATTTCAAATCTGTATGAATTCTTTATGGTGTTCATTGTTATGTGTGGTATTGCTGCGGCAGTGCTGTTCCTACTCAGCGGAAGACTGCAGAAAATGATGGCTGGAATTAAATAAAAATTTATTTAATATAACGAACAGGACTTGGGGTATATCTCAAGTCCTGTTTTTCTTTTTAAGCGTACATTCTATAAAATAACAATATTTCAAAAATAAAAAAACATTGTATTTCTGGGCAATAACTCAATTTATTGGCTGTTTTTGAAAAAATTCCCTTTACAAGCCCCAACATTCAACATTATTTATAAATTTGTGAGGTTGCCCAATAAATGAGGCAACTTCTTTCTTATGCAAACACTCGAACAGATTCACGATTTCAAGGGCAAATACCCAAAACAAATATGGTCACTCTTTTTCTCCGAAATGTGGGAACGATTTTGTTTCTACGGCATGCGGGGAATGCTGGTGGTCTTTATGATTTCACAGCTTCAGTTTGGCGAAAAGGAAGCCAACCTCCAATACGGTGCTACTCAGGCATTTGTATATGCCTTTACATTTATAGGCGGTCTGTTTGCTGACAAGATACTCGGATTCAGAAAATCCCTGTTTTGGGGCGGACTGATGATGATCATCGGAAGTTCGCTGCTGGGCTATGACCCGCATAATTTTTTCTTTGTCGGACTTGCATTCATCATCATAGGCACCGGTTTTTTTAAACCGAATATCTCAACCATGGTCGGTGAGCTCTACAGACAGGGAGACCCGAGACGGGATGCCGGATTTTCTCTTTTCTATGCCGGAATCAATCTCGGTGCTTTTTTGGGGGGCTACGTCTGTGTGGCAATCGGTAACGGTTATATGCTGAGCAGTGTAATACCCGAAGAAAAAAGATGGAATGTTGCATTTGCACTGGCTGCCGTGGGCATGGCAATTTCACTGATTAATTTTCATTTCACCAAAAGACATTTGGGGCCAATCGGTTTACAACCCGGACATCCCGACGCCATCGTGAAAGCCAATCCCAGACCAAAATGGGTCGAATATCTGGTATATGCAGGAACCCTGGCTGTTATTCCGTTGATTGATATTATGGTTTCCAATCCCGAATACACCGATTATTTTATGTACACCATCGGCCCGGTAACCCTGATTTATCTTTTTTGGGAAATGTCAAAAGTTTCTGAGAAAGAACGAAAAAAACTTTGGGCAGCACTTATCTTTATTGTATTCTCAATTCTGTTCTGGGGAATTTACGAACAGAGCGGCGGTTCACTCAGCATATTTGCACAAAAGAATTTGAATGACAAACTGCTCGGAATGACATTCGACCCCAACGGAGTCAACAATTCGGCAGGTGCTTTCTTCATCATTGCACTGGCTCCTCTTTTTGGCCTGATGTGGATCTGGATGGCAAAAAAGAAAATCGAACCGAATACCATCATCAAGTTCGGACTGGGATTCATCTTTCTCGGACTCGGTTATTATCTGCTGTTTTCAACCAGATTGTTTCATGTGGAAGGAATGACATCGCTCGATATTTTTACCATTGCACTTTTGGTCATCACCTTTGGTGAACTTTGTCTGTCGCCCATCGGGCTGTCGATCATGACCAAACTCTCACCTGCCAAAATGCAGGGAATCATGATGGGTATGTGGTTTTTGGCATCAGCATACGGACAGTATGTGGCGGGGCTGATCGGTGCAAGCATGGCGGAAGCGGATGAAAACACTCCTGCCGTCACCCGGCTGATGACTTATACCGACGGATACAAAATGCTGGGAATTTACGCTTTGATTGCAGGTGTGATACTTATTTTAATTTCACCTTACATCAAAAAACTCATGCAGGAAGTGAGATAATAAACAATGATTTCACCAAATAATTAATTAAAAAGAATTAAAGAATAATTTATATGGCAGAAAATGACAACTCAATACAGGAAACCGAATTTACAGGAAATAAAAAGTCATTTAAGGAAACCGTCAAGGCACTCAACGGAACTTTTTGGACCGCCAGCGCAATGGAACTTTTTGAGCGCTGGGCATGGTACGGAATCTACACCCTTTTCGGGTTGTATCTGGTAGGTTCAACTGATGCCGGCGGACTTGGATTCAATCACATTCAGAAAGGCGCCATCATGGGAAATATTGTCGGGATTCTATATTTTCTGCCCTTATTTTTTGGCGAAATTGCAGACCGAATCGGCTACAGGCTCTCACTGATTATCTCGTTTGTCATTATGGCATTCGGTTATTATTTTCTGGGTGAGGCTCAAACTTACGGCAGTGTTTACGCATTGTTTCTGCTGGTTGCCGTGGGTGCGGCTCTTTTCAAACCGGTCGCTTCCGGAATTGTCGCAAGAGTTACGGATGAATCAACCGGAACCGTCGGATTCGGTGTTTTTTATATGATGGTAAACATCGGCGGATTTATCGGCCCGAGCATGTCTTCGGTTCTGAGAACCCAGTTTGGATGGAAAATTATCTTTATTCAGGCAGCTACGGTGATTTTTATCAATCTGCTGATTGCACTGTTTGTATTCAAAGAACCAAAAATTGAAAAACCAAAAGAACCGCTGGGAACCGCACTCATTAATTCAATCCTGAATATTTTCAACGCATTGAAGGATACTCGGTTGAGTCTGCTGCTTCTGCTGATGGTCGGTTTTTGGACCATGTTTAACCAGTTGTTCAATACACTTCCGAATTTTATTGAAGACTGGGTAGATTCCACCTCAACAAGTGCCTGGCTGAACGAACATCTGCCGTTTATAGCAAGCGGACTGACACAGGACGGGCTGGTCAAACCCGAATGGTTTACCAATATTGATTCACTGATGATTATTTTCTTCCAAATTTTCATTTCATATCAGGTGACCAAAATGCGTCATATTTCGGCGGTTATCCGCGGTGCAATTATTGCCAGCATCGGTGTCGGACTGACTTTCTATCATCACAGCGTCTGGTTTACAGTAATCGGAACCATGATTTTTGCAATCGGTGAAATGATGTCAAGCCCGACTGTTTCTTCATTTATTGCGCTGATTACGCCAAAAGGAAAGGAAGCTTTGTATCAGGGCACTTATTTTCTGCCGGTGGCTGCAAGTTATTTTGTAACAAATTTTATTTCGGGCAGATTATACCAAAACTGGTCAGACAAACTGACATTGCTCCAAAAAGAAATGGATCAACGCGGTCTGGAAATGCCCGAAGTCATTACCGAAAATCAATTTATAGAAGACGGCGCAAAGGCGCTCAATATGCCGATTACTGATTTTGAGAATAAATTTGATCTGAAAGTAGAAAAAGTTGACTGGGCTTCGGTCGGAGAATCATTTAAAGAATTTGCTGCCCAAAAAGGAATTGATGTTTCAAATGTAAATCTGCCGTTTTCAAAAAATGAATACTTCTCTTTGGCAGAGCAAAAACTCGGAATGGATCACTGGCAGATGGTCGAAATGCTTTGGAACAATTATCATCCGAATAAAATCTGGATTGTTATTTTCGGTATCGGAATCTTTTCGGTAATTACACTCTGGCTGTATGACCGCTTTATTATCAGACCGAGAGAAAAACAATTACAGACAAACAATCAAGCATAATATTTTAAAACTTTTCCAAAGTTCTGAGCTTTGGAAAAGTTTTTTAAGAATCATTTCTTCGGATTTTTTCCCATATAAAAAGTCAGCTTTCCGCCTTTCATAATATCAGAATGATTCAGCCGGAAGTCTGTAATCTTTTTTCCGTTCAGCATTATTTTCTGAACATAAATATTTTCAGCGCTTTGGTCAATCGCTTCAATCACAAACTGATTTCCGTTTTCAAGATTCAAAACTGCGGCATTAACCGACGGACTGCCGATGGCATATTCCGCCGAACCCGGTGCCACCGGATAAAAACCGAGCGAACTCAGTATATACCAGGCACTCATCTGACCGGTGTCGTCATTTCCGCCCAAACCGTCGGGCGTCGGTTTGTACTGCATTTCGAGAATCTGTCTGACCCTCTGCTGGGTTTTCCATGGCTGCCCCGCCCAATTGTACAGATAAGCCACATGATGCGCCGGCTCGTTGCCGTGCACATATCCGCCGATGATTCCTTCACGGGTAATGTCTTCGGTATGTTCAAAAAATTCATCTGCCAGATGCATCGTAAACAATTCGTCCAACTTGGCGGCAAATTTCTTTTTTCCGCCCATCAGACCAATCAGCCCGTCCGGATTGTGAGGGACAAAAAATGTATAATTCCATGAATTTCCTTCTATAAAACCGTGCCCATCGGTTTCGAGCGGATTAAAGCCCGCCGTAAATTTTCCATCCTGATTTTTGGGGCGCATAAATCCAATTGAAGGATCAAAATTGTTTTTCCAATTCTCGGATCGTCTGATAAATGTATTGTAAATTTCGGTTTCGCCAAGAAATTTCGCCAATTGCGCAATCGTCCAGTCATCATAAGCAAATTCCAAAGTGTTTGAAACCGAAGTCGCTGTTTTTTCGTCGGGTATAAATCCTTTGTCCAGATAATCGCCCAATTCCAGATAAAATCTTTTGCTTGCAGTTTCCACACAGGCAGCCAATGCTGCTTTAGGGTCACCGTCAAAATTTCCTTTGATGATCGCATCCGCAATCACACTCACACTGTGATAACCGCTCATCGTCCAGTTTTCGTTAGCATAAGCAGACCAGATCGGCAGCATTCCGACCGAAAACTGTTCGTAATGTTTGAGCATTGATTTCACCATGTCATTGTTCCGTTTGGGCTGGATGATATTGAAAAACGGATGCAGCGCCCGATAGGTATCCCACAATGAAAAAGTGGTGTAATTCGTAAAATCTTCGGCCAGATGTACATTCTGATCCAAACCTTTGTATTCGCCGTTGGTATCCGTATAAATCGTCGGATTGATAAAAGTGTGATACATGGCGGTATAAAAATTGGTCTTCAAATCTTCAGAACCCGAAACGATGATTTTGCCGAGTTCTTTGTTCCATTCATTTTTTGAATTTGATCTGATTTGGTCAAAACCCAAATTTCCGGTTTCTGCTTCCAGATTTTGAAGTGCATTTGACTGGCTGACCGGCGAAATTGCAAGCCTGACCTCAATTTGTTCACCGGATTCGGTGTCAAAATCAAAATAAAGTTTGAGATTTCTCCCAACCAATTCGGGGAAATTTTGGTTCTGATCAAATTTTCGCCAAAAACCGCGATAAGCAGTATTTTCATCATAATTTTTCTGACCGTAAGAATTGAATTTCTTTGAAAATTTCATCGCAAAGTAAACGGTGCGGTTTCTCGACCAGCCGTTGGTTTGTCTGTATCCGGTTATGGTTTGCTCATCTTCAATCCGAACATAAGTCCAAATGTTTTTTTCGGGATAATTGTAAATTCCCGCCATCAGATCAAAAATCAGATGTGCTTCTTTGGTTTTTGGAAATGTGTATCTGTGCACCGCCACCCGTGTGGCCGCAGTCATTTCGGCCAAAATATCATAGTCATCCAGTTTCACCCGATAATAACCCGGTTCTGCAAATTCATTCTGATGCGAAAAACGGCTTCTGTATCCCGAATCGGGATTTTGAGCAGTTCCGGGATTGAGTTTGAGTTCGCCCACTGTCGGCATGATCAGAAAATCACCCAGATCAGAATGACCCGTACCGCTGAAGTGTGTTGCGCTGAAACCGGTGATGGTTTTGTCTTCGTATCTATAGCCCGCGCAATATTTATAAACTTCCGGGTTGTATTTCCCGTTCAGCTCATAGGCGATGGTATCGGTTTCGGGACTGAGCTGTACCGACCCGAAAGGCACGGTTGCGCCCGGATAGGTATGCCCCATTTTTTCGGTGCCGATCAGCGGATTGACATATTTGGTCAGATCATTCTGTGCTTTTGAGAAAACAGAAAAAATTAATACAGCCGACAGAAATAATGATTTTTTGAAATGATGATTCATAATGGTTGAACTGATTTATAGATGTAACAAATTTAGTTTTTCAATTTTTAAAAATTCAACTGTTCAAGATATTCTTCCAATTCCCAGGCGCGCAGATGTTTGATTCCTTCATTGTCACCCGCATCCAGGTCATCCATGGTCACCACCAGTTTCGGGTAATTGTCGGCAACCATTTTCAGCGGCCCGTACTCACGAACCGAAGTCTCTGTATCTGTCAGACTGTAAGCGGTTTGTATATAGATTGTCTGACCCGATCTGATCGCCACAAAATCAATTTCTTTGTCCATTATATTTCCGACATAAACTTCAAAACCGTATCGGCGGAGCATCAGATAAACCAGATTCTCAAGTTGGTAGCCAAATCCGTGACCAAATCCGCCAAACAGATAATTTTTGTAAGCCGCATCATTTGCATAAAATTTATAGACACCGCCTATGGTTTCTTTTCCGCGCAAATCATAACGTTCCGCACGGTGCATCATATAGGTTTCTTCTATAAACGAGATATAATTTGCGATGGTGTCATAGGTTGTACGCCGGCTTTTTCCTTTGTAAAATTTGACGATATTGTTGATCGATATCAGATTGGACGCATTGTTGACCAGGTAAACAAAAAGTTCTCTGAGCAGCTCCGGATTTTTTATCTGATAACGCTGTATAATGTCTCTGAGCAGCACCGTATCGACCACCGATGAAACATAATGCCGTTTTGTTTCATCGTTTGGAAGCCATATCAGTTCCGGTAAACCGCCGGTCTGCATATATTTGACAAACTGTTTTTTTGAATTCTGACTTTTATTGATTTTTAGAAATTCGGTATAGCCAAACGGCATGATTTCAAATTGAACATAACGGCCCGACAGCAAACTTGCCAGTTCACCCGACAGCAGTTTTGAATTGGAACCTGTTATAAAAACTTCGCATTCGTCCGAAAAATCCTGAGATTTTGAATTGACAAATCTTTCCCATTCGGATATATTCTGAATTTCATCGATAAACAGATAAACTTTTCCTTCTGGTTTGATCTGTTTTTTGTATTCATTGTACAATTCATTGAGCTGTTGATAATTTTTCAGAAAATCAAATTCAAGAAATTCTTTGTTGATGTACAATATGTTATCTGGCGATTTTCCTTGTGTCAGCAACTCTTCCATCAGCTGTCTGAGCACATAGCTTTTACCGGTTCTTCTCTGTCCGGTCAGTACCTTGACCAACCGGTTTCCAAGATACTGTGCGATTTTTCGGGTGTAAAGTTCTCGCACAAATCCGGTATTCGGCAGGTCGCCGTCCCAGTAATTGTATTTTCTTATTTGATGAAATTTTTCTTCCATACTCGAAAAATTTATCCAAATATACGATTTTTTCTTCTATACTCGAATTTTCTCTTATTTTGAATTAATTTTCTTTTGTATTCGAATTTTTTCAATTGAAAACAGAATGAATTGAATCAAAAACCGATTGGCTTTAAAATTAACCTTCAGCCGCCTCTTCACCAATTTTGCAGATACAGCGGTTAGGCTTGAAATAAATCCTAAATCGTATATTCGCTTATTCTTTTAACCGATTGTATGGATTTGAATTCTTTTGTCGTCTCAATAATACTCACAATTGCAATCCTGGCACCGATTGCAGCAATGTATGCGGTTTCGCTGATCAGAAAGGGGAAGTACAGGAAGCACATTCGGATTCAAAAAACGATTTTTTGGATTTGTACGGTTGCAGTTCTTCTGTTTGAGATTTATATCAGAATTTCGGGCGGTTCGGGCAGTCTGATCAAAGAAAGCATTTACACCGACACAGAATTTTTCAGGCTGATTCTCAATGCACATATTGCAGGTGCTGTTCTGACTTATCTGCTATGGATTGTAATGATCATCATTTCGAACCGAAAATACAAAATGGCAAAAGAACTGCCCGGTAAATTTTCAAAGACACACAAGGCACTTGGTTATCTGACAATCTTTGGTCTCTTTTATATCGCAATCAGTGCGTTGGTCGTTTACATCTTTGCATTTCTGCTGTAATCAGAACAGAAATTCTGACAAATCATTTTCCCAAAAACAAACAAACTGTTTTGTACAATTGTTCATTTTCATTAATTTGCCCGTTTAATTTTTGAAAAATGTCAAAGCAGTTACACGAAAATCACTTTTTCGAAACCCGGGTATTGGGTCATCCGTCAGGTTTGTTTGTATTATTTTTTACCGAAATGTGGGAGCGTTTCTCATTCTACGGAATGCGCGCCCTGCTTGTACTTTTCCTGGTCAGCGCACTCGGAATCGGTGGCTGGGACTGGCCGAGAGAAAACGCTTTGGCGCTGTACGGAACCTATCTTGCACTGCTTTATCTGACGCCCATCATTGGCGGACAGCTGGCCGACCGTTATCTCGGTTATCGAAAAGCAATTATCATCGGTGCACTGATTATGACGCTCGGTCATGCGAGTATGGCAATTGAGTCAAACAGATTCTTTTTGTATCTCGGATTGTTTCTGCTGGTAATCGGAACCGGATTTTTCAAACCGAATATGACTTCGTTTATTTCAATTCTTTACAAAGATCATCCCGAGAAAAAAGACGGTGCCTATACCATTTTTTATATGGGTGTGAATGCAGGAGCCTTTTTGGGCATCATGCTTTGCGGTTATCTGGGCGAGACGGTCGGATGGAGCTGGGGATTTGGTCTGGCAGGAATTTTTATGCTGCTCGGTCTGCTTCAGTTTACTTTGGCTCACGGCATTTTTGGTGATGTGGGGCTTGCTCCGAAAAAACAATTTGAAGAAAAATATGAAGGAGAAACAGATGTTGAAACTTTGAAATCTACAAAGGAACACGATGAGGAGAAACCAAATCCGTTTACACTGATCGACAAAATCATAATGGTGCTGGTCGGACTGGGCGGTCTGATCTGGGTAATCAACGACCCGCTTTCAAAAATTGCAAATATCAATCTGCTCAAATTCGGTGATACAGATCTGTCAGGTCCAACAATTACTGTTGCACTGCTGCTGTTTTTATTTCTGCTGATTTCAAGAGTGCTCAGATTCAGCCGGATCGTCAGAGACAGGATGCTGGTAGTAATGGTAATCGCCTCGCTGATTATCTTTTTCTGGGCTGCATTTGAACAGGCAGGCGGTTCGATGAGTATTTTTGCAAAAGACTATACCAACCGTGTTCTGTCCGGAAATTATGCAATGGTATTCGGAATCATCGACATCATCATTACAGTGGTTCCGGTGGCGATCATTTCGTATGTGCTTTTTCTGCTTTTCAGACAGACTTACAAAAACTATCTGGCGTCAAATCTGGTACTCGGATTCAGCTTCTTAATTATCTGGGGATTGATTGTTTGGAAAATTTATGCAAATTTCAACACTTATTCATACGAAGTTTCTTATCCGGCTTATGAAATTACCCAAATCGACAAAGACGGACAAGAAGTTAAAACCACAGTAGCACTGAATGCGTTGAATGTTCCTGACGAAGAGGCTGTAATCAAAGAGGAAACCGCAGTGATTCGTGCATTGGAAGATTTTCAGGCAGAGCAGCCGGTACATATCATCGATCTTGACAAAAACGGAAATAATTTTAAATTGATTGATGAAGCAAGAGCAGGTGAAATCAAAGAAAGCATACAGGCAAAGGTAATTCAGAAAAAAGACAACGAACTCGAAATACCGGCAACCTGGTTTTTGATTTTGAACTCATTGTTTATCATCACTCTTGCACCGATTTTCTCAAAATGGTGGGAAAGCAGATTCAATCCTTCGCTTGCCGGGAAATACGCAATCGGGCTTTTCTTTTTAGGAATCGGCTTTGCATTTCTCGCATTTGGCGCAAAGGACATTCCACAGGGAGCAAAAACGGCTTCGGTCAGTCTGATCTGGCTGGTATTGGCCTATCTGTTCCACACCATGGGCGAACTCTGTGTGCAGCCGGTCGGTTTGTCGTATGTCAGCAAACTGGTGCCTGCACGCATGACTGCTTTTATGTTTGGGGTCTGGTATCTGGCACTTGCCATCGGAAACAAAACATCGGGCGTGCTTGGTCAGCAGATTGACCACATCACCGAACAGTACAATATTTCAACCTTCTTTCTGATATTTACGTTCGTTCCGTTTATCATCGGTATCATCGCGCTGCTGCTCGGAAGTACGCTCAAAAAACTGATGCACGGAATCAAATAGGAACGGATGATTGAAATTGTTTAATTTTGTATCTCAGATTTGATCAAATGAAAAAGATTATTGCAGTAGGATTTCTAATTTTTCTCGGTTTCGGGCTTTATGCACAGGACATCGAATGGAAAACGATTGAACAGGCAGAAACCGAAATGAAAAAGACACCGGACAAACCGCTGTTTATAGATTTTTACACCGACTGGTGCGGCTGGTGCAAAACAATGGATCGCACGACTTTTCAGGATCCCGAGGTAATCAGCTATATCAACAAAAATTTTATTGCGGTAAAATTTGATGCAGAATCAAAAAGTGATGTAAAATTCAGAGGAAAATCATACAAATTCGTCAGAGCAAAAGGCAGCGGAAATTTCAAAGGAGTCAATTCGTTTGCATATTTTTCATTGAGAGGAAATCTTTCGTATCCCGCTTATGCCATCATGAACAGCAACGGAAGACTTGAAAAACTGCTGCTTGGTTATATGCCTAAGGAAAAATTCTTTGAAAATCTGAACAAAGAGAATTAATCAATGATCAAAGCGCCGCCCTTTCGGGTGTTCCAAATCTCCGGATAATCAATTTTGTCCGAATGATTCGGGTAATTGCTGCCGTCTGTGATCAGCAGAACTTTCTGTCGGACTGAATCAACTTTTGAATTGTTTCTGATCAGCACAAAATCGTTTTCGCGAATTAAAGAGTCAGCCGAAGAATGATAAAATATCAGTCTTTTGTTGCCAATTTCAATCATATCTTTTGTTTTTCTGTAATTTCCTTCGGCTAAAGTATTCAGATCAAGCAGTCTTGTAATTTTTATTTTTTGATTTATTTCATAAGGTTTGAGGATGTATTTTTTAATTTGAACCGAATCATTTCCGTCTGCAATAAACACATCCATAAAAAGACCTTTTCTGACGCCAATCACCGTGTTCCTGTTTTGATGAAATACTATGATTTCTTCTTTTTTCATCAGCCGGTTTAACCTGTAAACCCGCTGAATTTCAAAAACAAAAATCAGCGAAAGGAACACAAACATATATTTTGGTTTGGGACCGAAAAACAATTGTCTCACCATCAGTATCCCGATGACCAGTACCAGCAGTTCAAAAATGGTGAAACTCAATCGGTCAAAAACAAGTCCGTCAAATTGAGAAAGCCAGCGTACGTACAAATAACAGAGACTGATATATCCGTCAAAAAGCATTTGCCACAAACCGAAATCAATGCCAAAGACAATCAGAATAACGGTCAGCATACCGCCGCTTACCATCAGATAAGATGCAGCAATCATCACCGCATTGCCGGCCAAAAACAAACCGGAAGTCTGATGAAAGAAAAATACCGAAAAAGGCAAAGTCCCTAACTGAGCCGAGACTGTGGTGCCTGTGAAATCAATGAGCCTTCTTGAAATTTGACTTTTGGGGTGCAACAGTTTTCGATAAATCGGATTGAAATACACGATAAAAAAGACAGCCGAATAACTCAATAGAAAACCAGCATCAAAAAGAAAATTAGGATTGTACAAAAGCAGAATCAAAGCCGAAACCATCAGCGTGTGATAGATGTTGGGTTTGCGTTTGATCAAAATTGTGATGTAATAAATCGAAATCATCAGTCCCGACCTGAAAACAGGCGGGTTAAATTCTACAAAAGTCACAAAAATCCAAATGAGCAGAAGGCTTGTGATAATTCTGATGTTTTTCCCGTTTTTCAGATAAAGCAAAGGATAAAGCAACAGCATAAAGATGCTGTAGACCATCACCACATGCAACCCCGAAATTGAGAGCAGATGCACCACGCCTGTTCTCCTGAAATCATCTTCAATTTCCGGATCCATTTCGGTGCGGTCTCCAAGCAGCATCGCACCGACCAAATCTGCAGTCGCCTTGCTGTATCCGTTTTTGATCATTTGGCGGTGAATTTTACTTTTGAATGCAGCCGACCAATGAACAAAGCCTGAAGGTTTCTTTAATTCTTCAAATCCTTCGTTGTGAAAAATTGTATAATGAATTCCATTTCTTTCAAGATATTTTGAATAATCAAAACCGTACGGATTCAACGGTTTCTGAAGATTCAGCAGTTTGGTTTTAACTCTGATTTCTTCAGTCGGGAAGAGCTCCGGATTTTGTTTTGTCCAATAGAGCAGAGTGGAATTCCCTTTTGTCCGCACTGAATCAACCGACAGAATTTGTGCACTGTATTTTTTGTATTTTTCGGATGATCTGAAGATTTTATCGATTTTCAGGCTGACAATCGCCTCATTTTCTACAAAATTTGAAGGAAGCGGTTTCCACCGGTTGTATAAATCAGAAGACAAAAAACCATAAATCCCAAATATGCTCAGTACAACTGACGGAAAAACTGCTTTTTTTCTCAGCAAGAAAATTAAAACAGCCAAAAAGACAATTCCAATCCAATATTTCAGACCTGAATCTTCAGCCATTCTGAATGATTCGGAAAACAGGATACCGCAAATCAGCCCGCTCAATGGGAGAAGAAAGGGTTGGTTTTTCATGATTGTTTTTGGAATAAGAGATTCTAAAGATACAAAAAATAATGCCTCCTTTTTTTTGGAGACATCTTATAGATGGAGAGTTATAAGTAAAGCCCTCCGGTTTTGCGATTTCAATCAATAATCGGTTTTCCGACTTATATTCAAACAAAAAAGCCGCTCCAAAATCGGAACGGCTTTGTGATAAGATAAATTGTCCTTTTATGGGATGATTACACCCGGATAATTGTTCGGATTTACATTTGGAAGTGTAGATCCGTATTTGAAATTGATTGCATCAATAAAATAATTCGCAACCACCGCATAACCTTTTCCGGTCAGGTGAACCGCATCCAGCGAGAAAGCACCTCCGCTCACATAAGTAGTGGTATAGGTGTTTCCGAAATAGGTGATACCCGAACTGCTGCTCAATTCCTGCATCGCTCTGTTGGCATCAACAAATGCCAGATTGTAATCGTTTGCCAATTGTCTGATAGCAGAATTGTATTTGTCTGTCGCAGTCACAATCGAGTTGATTTCACTTGGAATCAGAACCCACTCATCAGCCATAGGATAAGTTATACCGGGAACACAAAATTGTGCTACCGCCTGAGGTGGCAAACCATAGGTCGAAGCCAATTGTGCCAGAATACCGTTTTGCGGATCATCTATATATGCAACACCATCGCCCGGCTTTTTTCCTATAACAGTTTGAGAAGTAAATACCATTAAATCATCAGAAGTTGCCTGTCTAATTTGACCGTACAAACCTCCCAACATTGGTGCCAAAGGATGGTATTGGCTCAAATCAGGATTGGATAGAATTGCGTTTGTAATGATTGGTCCGATATCACTTAAAGTTTTATCTTTAATTACAACGGGACTTGCCTCGCTTGTGCTGAATTCAATTTGACGATTTGAATTTCCTGTAGCTGCAAAAATTTGATTCAACAATCCATACAGTTGATTTAAAGACGGAATTTGTTCTGCAAATGCAGGATTTGACGGATCAAGCGGAGCATAAGGAACCGTTGTAAAGTACGGAATATCTGTTACGCTTGGAATATTTGCGATGGCACCTTTTGCACCCACCTGATTGACCATGGTTTCAAGGATTCCCTGAATCACACTGCCCAAAACATTCGGGTCGGTGATATCATTAGGCCCGTAAGTGGTCGGATCCAGATTTCCTGTCTGGTCAACTCCAACTCCGCCACTGGTCGCATAGCTCAGCACATCGTTGTTGCCAATCCACAGTGTGAAGAAAGTCGGCCCCTGAGCTGCTGCATCTCCCAATACGCTTGCATTTGGAGAGCTTGCAAATCTTGCATAATAAGGATTAGCCAATCCCGCAGCTATACCCGCAGGATTTCCGTAGCCCGGTGCTACCAGGTGGAATGATTTTGCACCCGGAACACCCATATTGTTAAACGGACCTCCCGAAGCAGGTGTAAACGGAGACTGAGGCGCAGTCGGAACCGGAGACAAAGCTCCGTTTACGATCTGAAGTGTCAGTCGGCCGGCAACGCCAAGATCGGTAAAGCCTCCAATATCATCCGGCATAAGCGGCTGGCTGAAGCTTCCACCGCCTGCCAAAGCCATACGTTCGGCAATCATATTCGGATAAGAGTTCTGTTGTCCGCTGATGAAAAGCGCATTGTCGGTAAAACCTGAAGTCAGTGAATTACCCAATGCCACATAACGGCTGAAATCAGCGATCCCCGATGAAGGCTGAATATCATCAACAGGATTGTCAAATTCAGGATCACAGGATGCAAAAACGATCAGTGATGCTGCTGCAAATATTTTTGATATATTTTTCATTTTCTGTAATTTAATTGAAGTTATAAGACAGACCCAGACCGAATGCAAAAGCTCTTACATTTACATCGCCCATAAATCCTGTCTCAAGATTATGTACATATCTTTCTTTTCCAAGAATCATCATCGCCATTGCGTCCACATTGAATTTCCCGAAATTCAGCCCCAAACCGCCTGTGATGGTGTTTCTGGTCACGTCAGGTGTTTCGGGTGACCAGTATTCAGCCGGAGTTACGGCTTCGTCGAAGTAGTAACCCAGTCTCACTGCCAGCATATCGGTTGCCTGATATTCTGCACCGAATTTCCAAACCGCACGGTCTTTGTAATTTTTTGTCTGAAGACTTTGAGTGGTTTCTCCGGTTTCTGTATTGTTCAGATTGATTGCCAGTTCTTTGTATGCGCCCCATCCGTGTACAGAAACCTCACCGGCCAAAGTCAGTTTTGAAGTAGCCTTGTAAGAAAGACCCGCGGTAAATTCAGATACCAGCGGAAGCATTGCGTTGAACTCGTTTGCAGCGAAAGGCATTGAACCTGAGAGTGCAGTCGGAACATTGCTCCAGGTGGTCTTTCCATAGTTTGCTTTCATGTCAATTTTTGAACGGTATGCAAGTCCCACATTGACTCTGTCGCTCGGTTTGAAATAAGCACCGATGTTGAATCCGAGTCCGTGTGCATCCGTATCATTGATTTCGAGACCGACTTCATTTCCTGCTACTGCATTGGTTCTCTGAAGATTTACTTCGCCTATCGCATAAATGAAACCTGCACCCACGCTGAACCAGTCGTTGAATTTGAGTGCAACAGTCGGTTGTATAAAATATGATTTCAGCTCGATTTGAGTGATATTTGCTCTCCCTGGCCAATCTTCAGGCCATTTCAGCGTACTGCCGAATGGAGTTGTAAAACTCACTCCCACAGTGACATCCTCCACCGGTCTGTAGGATGCAGCAAAATACATTGGAGTCCCCAACGGATTGTCTGCTTTGGCAGATTCCAAAGTACCCGGATTTTGCCACTCAACTTTGTTTGAGATTCCAAAACCACCCGCGGCAATACTGATTTTTGCATCTACAAATGCCAAACCGGCCGGGTTAAAGAATGCAACGCTCGCATTGCTGGCGTCCATTGAACCGACAAGCCCCATTGACGCCTGTCTTACTCCCTGAAGGGCAACCCGGTAACCGCCGGCAAAGGCTGTGGAGCCTATTCCCATAAAGAGTATTATTAAAAAAAATCTTCTCATGTATTAATTCATTTTTATAGTTAACAATCAAAACAAAAATATATAAAAATAATTGATTTATTATGCTTACATAATAAAATCATCAATTTATTTTAATTATAAATATAAGCATAAACTTTGGATCTGAAATTAAAATATTTTAAAGTCGAATAAAATTCAATTCGAAACAATTTTAAAGTTTAGCTCTCTTTTTCATTAAATTGATTATCAGTAATTTATAAAATCAAATTGAGTTTTTGAGGAAAACCGAAATTAAAAAAGATTCACTCCAGCATGCCTGAAAGTTGAACCCTCCGGTGATTGCGTCAACATTCAAAATCTCACCCGCCATAAACAGATTTGAAATTTTTCGGCTTTCCATGGTTTTTAAATTAATTTCTTTCAGATCAACACCGCCGGCAGTAACAAACTCTTCCTTGAATGTACTTTTCCCGTTGACTTTATAAATTCCTTCAGTCAGTTCAGCCGATATATTCTGAATTTGTTTTTTGCTCAGATTTGACCAGTTCAGGTCTTCCGGAATTTTACAGACCTCAAGTATCCGATGCCAGAATCTTTTTGGAAATGAAAACGGATTCAGTTTATAAACCGATTTTTTGGAATGTTCGGTTTTGATTTGATTGAACGATTCCACACATTCTTCCAAATCTTTTCGGATAAAATTGATTTTGATATCAAAACGATAATTCAGCCGATTAAGTTCGATTGCGCCCCAGGCAGACAGCTTGAGAATCCCCGGGCCACTCAGTCCCCAATGAGTAATCAGCAGCGGACCTTCGGCAGACAATTTGATTTCGGGAATCCAAATTTCGGCCGATTCAAAACTGATTCCCATCAGATCGTCAAGTCTTTGGTCCTTGATGTTGAATGTAAAAAGTGAAGGAACCAAAGGAACAATGCTGTGTCCCAAATTCCTAATCATCTCAATTGCCTTTGGACTGCTGCCGGGCGTAAAGATGATTTTTTTGAAAAAATATTCGTCAGATTTGGTTCGAATCAGAAAACCCTCATTTTTTTGTTCAATCTTTTGAACTCCTTCGCCATATCTGGTTTCGACTCCGTTTTTTTCAACAGCATTAAGCAGACATTCAATGATGGTCTGTGAAGAATCAGAAACCGGAAAAACTCTGTTGTCATCTTCAATTTTCAAGGCAACACCTCTGTTTTCAAACCATTCCATCGTATCGCCCGGCTGAAATTTATGAAAAACAGAAATCAGTTCTTTTTTTCCTCTCGGATAAAATTCGGCCAGTTCAACGGGATCAAAACAGGCATGTGTCACATTGCAGCGGCCTCCGCCCGAAATCCTGACTTTCTGCAATGGTGCCGAAGCCTGTTCGAAAATCACGGTTTTTTGACCCAAATTTTTTCCAAGATTGGCGGCCGCAAAAAATCCGGCAGCGCCTCCACCGATGATGGCGACTTCTTTCATTTTTCAAATTTAAACCTACAAAGCAGATAATGGTAAGAAATAATAATAAATTTAATATTGGTTTTATGGTCGAACCCGTCCGCAAGTCCCACTTCAAATTCGTACTTTTGCAAAAAATTTTTGGATATGCAAATTTTGGACGGTATAAAGCTCTCAAAAGAGATCAAACAGGAAATCAAAGAGGTGGTTGAAATTGCAGTGAGTCAGGGAAAAAGGCCTCCTCATCTTGCTGCAGTACTGGTAGGTGATGACGGCGCCAGCCAAACCTATGTCAGCAACAAAATCAAAGACTGCCAGCAGGTTGGTTTTAAATCTTCGCTGGTGAAACTGCCCAATACGGTTTCACAGACAGAACTGATTGAAGAAATCCAAAAATTAAATGATGAAGAGGGGCTGGACGGTTTTATCGTTCAGTTGCCGCTGCCAAGACAAATCGATCAGGAGGAAGTAATCAATGCAATCGATCCGAAAAAAGATGTGGACGGCTTTCATCCTGAAAATTTTGGGAAAATGGCGCTCGATATGAGTACTTTCCTTCCGGCAACTCCTTTTGGGATTCTTGAGATACTTGAACGATACAAAATTCCGACCAAAGGAAAACATACCGTTATCATCGGAAGAAGCCGTATTGTCGGCCGACCGATGAGCATACTGATGGGTCGAAAAGATTTTCCGGGCAACAGTACGGTGACCCTCACCCACAGCAATACCGAGAATCTCGCACTCTATACCCGTCATGCCGACATCATCATCACTGCGCTCGGTGTGCCCGGTTTTCTGAAAGCAAATATGGTCAAAGACGGAGCGGTGGTTATCGATGTAGGCATCACCCGAGTGGATGATGATTCCGAAAAAGGCTACAAACTGATGGGTGATGTTGACTTTGAAAATGTAAAGGATAAAGTATCATGGATTACGCCTGTGCCGGGCGGAGTCGGACCGATGACGCGTGCGATGCTGCTCAAAAACACACTGCTGGCGTACAAGAGAAATACAAAATGATTCAGATTCATTCCATCACTGAACAACAGCAGGAATTACTGAAAGAAGGAAAAATCCTTCCGGTGATGGAACATTTCTATACGCTTCAGGGAGAAGGTGCGCATTCGGGGCGGGCAGCTTATTTCATTCGGCTGGGCGGCTGCGATGTCGGCTGTCATTGGTGCGATGTGAAAGACAGTTGGGATGCGGACAGACATCCGATGACAGACATGGGTGAAATCGCAAAAACAGCTGCCGAAATTTGCAAAACGATAGTTGTAACCGGAGGTGAACCTACACTTTGGAATCTTGATTTTCTGACCAAAAAACTGCATCAGTACGGCGCAATGATTCATATCGAAACCTCCGGAGCTCATCCGCTGACCGGAATTTTTGACTGGATAACCCTTTCTCCCAAAAAATTAGCCCATCCGCAGCCGGATGTAATCGAAAAAGCGGATGAATTAAAATGCATTGTTTATAATCATGATGATTTTAATTTTGCCGAAAAATATGCAGCGCTCGTCAGACCGGACTGCCGGCTTTTCCTTCAGGTCGAATGGAGCAAAAGAGAACAGATGACCCCGATTCTGATTGATTATGTCAAGAAAAATCCAAAATGGCAGGTTTCGGTTCAAACCCATAAGTATCTGGATATTCCTTAAATAAACCTGAATTCGGTTTAAGCACACTGTAAAATCAGCTTCATTTTTACAGTAAGCTAAGAGAAAAATAAAAATACTTCAAAGTCTGAGGAATTTCAAACTACTGTTAAGTTAATCGTATTGCATTTAACTTGAAGCTACTTATGTGTTTTGATAATCAGACAATTGCACAATGCGTTGCGCTACTTTTTCAATTCCTCAACACTTTTAATCCCTCTGATTCGGCAGAATTCAGAAATTACAGAATGATGTGAAACCGTTTTGTCTTTGAAATAAGAAACAAAATATTTTTTTTCATCTTCGGTGGCTTCCAGTTGGTTGAGTATGTTCAGCAGATGCATTTTCATATGTCCTTTTTGGATGCCGGTGGTAACCAGCGAACGGATGGCCGCAAAATTCTGTGCCAGTCCTGCAACTGCAATGATTCCCATCAGCCGGTCAGAATTCGGGCTTCCCAAAATTTCCAATGCGATTTTTACCAGCGGATGAAGAGATGTCAGACCGCCGACTGTGCCGACCGAAATCGGCAGATCCAACCAGAATCTGAATTCACCGTCTTTGATTTCACAATGGGTCAGACTGGTGTATCTTCCGTCTCTTGATGCAAAAGCATGCGCACAGGCCTCAACCGCCCTAAAATCATTCCCGGTTGCAATCACAACTGCGTCCACACCATTCATAATGCCTTTGTTGTGGGTGGTGGCGCGATAGGGTTCAACCTCTGCGATTCTGACCGCGCGGGCAAATTTTTCGACAAACTCTTCTGCGCTGACCTCTTTGTCGGCAAGCATTTCTATCGGACAGCCAACCTCCGCACGAACCAGACAGTCGGGTGTATAATTAGAAAGTATGCACATCACAATCTGCAGCGAATCTTTCTCTTCATCTGTAAATTCATCACTGTTTTCAACCTCTCTTTTCAGCGTCTGAGCAAACTGCTCAAGACACGAATTGATGAAATTGGCACCCATAGAATCGACGGTGTCAAATTCTGCATGAATCTGATAATAATTATTGATTTCAGAAGTCTTGTCAACCAATTTGATGTCCAGGATTCCACCGCCTCTCAACTGCATGTTTTTTGTGATCTGGGCAGTGTCTTTGTAGAGTTTTTCCAAAACCGTATCCAAATAAAAATGATTCAGTTTTTCGGCATCGCCTTCAAACATAAAATGTACATGACCAAGTTTGATTTTCGAAAGAATCTTGGTTTTGAAACCACCTTTGTCCAACCAAAATTTCGCCGATTTTGAAGCAGCAGCCACCACCGAACTCTCTTCGATCGCCATCGGCAGGCAAAGCAGTTGTCCGTCGATTAGAAAGTTGGGCGCAAATCCGAATGGCATATAAAAATTGGACAGTGTATTTTCTGAAAATTCATCATGCAACCGCTGCAGTTCCGGATCTTCATTCCAATACCGGGTAAGGGTCTGCACCGCTTTTTCGGAACCGTTCAGATATTCGTTGACCAGCCATTCGATTTTGCCCTGTTTGGACATTTTTGAAAAACCTTCAACCGGTTTATGTTTCATGTTCGCTGATTTTTTATGTCTTACAAAAGTAAGGATTAGAAAATGGTTTCGGATTGTTTGGACCTATTTAATTTAATAACACAAAAAAGTCAAAAAAATTATTGAACAATTCAAATCTTGGAATTTTATTTGCGAGTCAATGATTTTCCGGAATTCTAAAATCCATTTTCAAAAGATTGAATTCATCTTTAAAATCAAAAAATCCAATGAATTCAAAAAATAAATTTGCAAAATCAAAAATTAATTTTCAATCTTTGTCCGTTCAAAACGAAAAATGAATTCAAAATTTAACAAAATGCAGATGATGATGTGCGGAAACGCGCAGGGGTTGCTTTTGGTTTAAATTGAAGAATCAGATGATATAAAAAAGCCCCTGCCAACGCAGGGGCTTTTTTTATGAAAAAAATTAAATTAAAAGAATAACAGAAAAAATGACTTTCAAAACTTGTAAGACCGGCAAAATGATGATGTGCATGTATATGCGCCCGCCCGAACTATGCCAAAAGTCAGCAAGTGAATGAGTCTGTAAAGAATAAACAAACAGCAAAACTTGATGTCCTTTCGGCAAAAACCGGAAGGACTTTTTTTATATCAAATTTTTAACAATTCTAAAATTTTTAAGCAATGAGTAATTTTAAATTTTCAACCAGTGCCCTTCATTCGGGGCACGATGTCAAAGCAGCAGCAGGAAGCAGAGCTGTGCCGATCTATCAGACCGTTTCTTATGTGTTTGAGAATGCGGATCATGCCGCAGGTGTATTCAATCTTTCAATTCCGGGCTACATCTATACCCGGCTCAACAATCCGACAACTGATGTGCTCGAACAGCGGCTTGCCGCACTTGAAGGCGGTATTGGTGCAGTTGCAACTGCGTCGGGAGCTTCTGCGGTTTCAACGACTCTGCTGACGCTTCTGAGAACCGGTGACCACATTGTTTCGTCAAACAGTCTGTATGGCGGGACTTATAATCTGCTCAGTGTCACTTTGCCGAGATTTGGAATTGAAACCGATTTTGTTGATCCGGATAATTTGAAAGCGCTGAGGGCTTCAATTCGTGAAAACACCAGAGCGATTTTTGCTGAAACCTTGGGCAATCCGAAACTTGATCTGCCAAATATAAGGGCGATTGCAGAAATTGCGCATGAGTTCAGAATCCCGCTGATCGTTGACAATACTGCGCTTTCGCCCTATCTGTTCAGACCGATCGAACACGGAGCCGACATTGTCATTCATTCGTTGACCAAATACATCTCGGGAAACGGAACCGCTTTGGGCGGAATAATCATCGATGCCGGAAAATTTGACTGGAGCAGTGGGAAATTCCCTGAATTTACAGAGCCTTCACCCGGATATCACGGTCTGGTTTATCACGAAGCTCTCGGAAATGCAGCATTCATCGCAAAAGTCAGAATCGAAGGTTTGAGAGATTTTGGCGGTGCGCTGAGTCCTTTTAATTCATTCCAAATCATTCAGGGACTGGAAACATTGCCGGTCAGAATTCAAAAACACAGTGAAAATGCACTCAGACTTGCAGAATGGCTCGAAAGCCGAGATGAGGTTGCCTGGGTGAATTATCCGGGATTGAAATCGAGCAGCTACTATGAAGCGGCACAGCATTTTCTTCCCAATGGCCAAAGCGGTATTGTGACTTTTGGCTTGAAAGGAGGTTATGCAGCTGCCAAAAAGGTAGTGGACGGAACCCGACTGTTTTCGCTGCTTGCCAATTTCGGTGATTCAAAATCACTGATTATCCATCCCGCATCGACTACCCATCAGCAGCTTTCAGAAGAAAGTCAGCGGTCGACCGGCGTAACACCCGATTTGATCCGGTTATCTGTGGGACTCGAAGATGTGGAGGATCTGATTGATGATTTGAGGAGTGTATTTGAACAATTGGAAACACAGACAAATGGATCGTTTGAGAACGGTGACAGTCAGGAATTACAGGCTGTCTGACGATAAGATTTATGATTTTGATTTAAGTTTTCAGCTTTTTGGACGGCCGCTCCATACTGCGCCGTTGGTGCTTGTCAATCATGCACTGACCGGAAACAGCGGAGCAGCCGGCCCGAACGGCTGGTGGAAAGAACTGATCGGTGAAGGAAAGACAATCGGTTTGGAGAATTATACAGTCATTGCATTTGATGTGCCCGGAAACGGTTTTGGTCCTGATTCGGTCAGATTGAATGCGGATTACCGGCTGATGACCGTAAAAATTATCGCTGATTTGTATTGGAAAGCGCTTGACAAGCTGGGAATTCATCATTTGTTTGCTGTCATTGGCGGAAGTCTGGGCGGAAGCATTGCCTGGGAAATGGCATTTCAAAAACCGGATTCAATCGAAAATCTGATTCCAATTGCCTGCAGTCTGAAGGCTTCGGATTGGCTGATCGGAAATGTACTGGTGCAGGATGAAATTTTGAATTATTCCGAAAATCCGATTGAAACCGCGAGAAAACATGCAATGCTTCTTTATCGGACGCCGATTTCTTTTGATTTGAAATTCAACAAAAAATTTAAACGCGATGAAAATCAGTATGCAGTCGAAAGCTGGCTGAATTATCACGGAAAAACATTGAAAAATCGTTTTTCGCCGGATGCATATAAACTGATGAATCATCTGCTGAAAACCATCGGTGAGGATCTGACTGAAGATGAAATTATAAATTTTTCAAAAATCAGTCAGTCCAAAATTCATCTGGTCGCGATTGAAACCGATTATATGTTTACAAAAGAGGAACAGAAGGAAATCTATCGACTGATCAGAAGAAACAAATACAATATCGGTTATCATGAAATTTCATCGGTTCACGGTCATGATGCATTTTTGATTGAGTATGAGCAGTTGTCTTTGATCTTGGAAAAAATTTTTGCAGTTGACACAAAAGCGGCTGAAATCAATAAAACCGGGATTGCTGTCCTGCGTTCGGAGTGAATAAAAAATTAATTTGAAAAAAACAGAAAAAATGAAAATCATCAAATTTGGAGGGAAATCGCTTGCATCTGATCAGGGTTTTGATAACGCAATCCGGATTGTCCAAAATCAATCAGAAAATGGGAAAATAGCAGTGGTGGTTTCTGCCATAGGAGATACGACAGATACGCTTGAAAACATACTTGAAAAGGCAAAAAAACAGAACGGCTATGTCGCTGAATTTGAAGAATTCAAAAACCGGGCGTATCATTCGGGCGCTGATCTGACAGAAGAATTAGGTTTGCTCCAAAAACTGTTTGAAGGGGTTTCGCTGATTGCCGATTACAGTCCTAAAATCAGAGATTTGGTTTTGGCGCAGGGCGAGTTGATTTCGATCAAAGTATTGTCGGAACAGCTTTTAAAAAGGAATATTAATGCAATACCTGTTGACAGCCGAAAGATTTTTCTGGCGGATGAAAATTACGGAACTGCGGTTGCTGATGAACAGAAATCAGAACTCAGGACAAAAAATTTATTTTCAAAATTTGACAAAAATTCGATTCCGGTTGTCAGCGGATTTATTGCATCGACCCCAAAAGGAGATACGGTGACTCTGGGCAGAAACGGGAGCAATTATTCGGCTGCGCTGCTTGCCAAATTTTTAAAAGCAAAAGAATTGCAGAATTATACCCATGTGGACGGCATCTTTACCGCCAATCCGGATTGGGTGAAAAATTCCCGGAAAATTGATAGGCTGAGTTATGAAGATGCAAACGAACTCGCGAATTTCGGTGCTTCAATTCTTCATCCAAAAACAATTCAGCCGCTGGTTGAAAGTAAAATTCCGATTCGGATTTTGAACACACTGAAGCCGGATGAAAAAGGAACGCTGATTTCTGAAAAACCGACACAGCAGGGAATCCGTTCGCTTTCGCTTCAGTCTGAAGTTGCGCTGATCCGGCTGAACGGCCAGGGACTGCTCGGGCGATCGGGAATTGACGGAAGGATTTTTGGCGTTCTGTCAAAAGAAAATGTGAGTGCAGGTCTGATTGCGCAGGGAACTTCCGAAAGAGGAATCGGCTTTACGGTGGCCGAAAAAGATGCCGAAAAAACAGCTGCTGCATTGCAGAAAGAATTTAAAAAAGATATTGACAGCGGTGATGTCGATCGGATTTTGATTCAAAAAGACATAGCGGTAATTTCGATCGTCGGTCAGGATTTGAGCAGTTTTGACAAGGCTTATTCTGCTTTGGTCAAAAATAAAATTGTACCGATACTTTTCAGCAATGCGGTGACCGGAAAGAACGTCAGTCTGGTGGTTGAGAAAGAACAGTCAAAAAGAGCTTTGAATGTAATCCACGGACAGATTTTCGGAATTTCAAAAACGGTCAATCTGGTTTTGTTTGGTCACGGAAATGTAGGTAATGCATTGATGGGTCAGTTGTTGGAGTCTGTTGAAAAAATTGAAAAAAAGAAAAATATCAGACTGAATATTTTTGGAATTGCAAATTCAAAAAAGATACTGCTGGATGAAAACGGAATTGGGAAAAATTGGAAATCAAGAATTGAAAAGGAAGGCGAAAATCACAATACGGAAGACATCATTCGGTTTGCTGATGAACATCATCTTGAAAATCTGATTGCGGTTGACAATACCGCTTCAAAAGCATTTACAAAAAATTATATCCGCCTGATCGAAAACGGTTTTGATTTGGTTTCATCAAACAAAATTGCAAACACGGTCGATTATGATTTTTACAAAAAATTGAGAGAAAGTCTGAAATCGAATCACAGGGAATATTTGTACGAAACCAATGTGGGTGCAGGTCTCCCTTTGATTGACACCATCAGGCTGCTGCATCTTTCGGGTGAAAACATTACCGGAATCAGAGGTGTTTTTTCAGGCAGTCTGAGTTATATTTTCAATCGTTTTTCAAAGGATGAGGCTGTTTTCAGTGAGATTTTGGATGATGCCATCCGGCTCGGTTTTACAGAGCCGGATCCGAGAGAGGATTTGTCCGGAAACGATGTCGGCCGGAAGCTTCTTGTACTTGCCAGAGAACTGGATTTGAAAAATGAATGGGATGAAATCAGGATTCAGAATCTGATTCCAAAAGAATTGCAGCAGATTTCGACCAAAGAATTTCTTGAAAAGAAGGAGGGCCTCGATTATTATTTTGGTTTGGTCAAAAAGAATCTTGGAGCGGGGAAAGTGTTGAGATATATAGGAGAACTTTCGGGTGATTTGCAGCAGGAAAAGGGGGTGCTTGAAACCCGTCTGGTTGAAGTTCCGTCAGACAGTGCGCTTGGTCAATTGAAAGGATCTGACAGTATTTTTGAGATTTATACCGAGAGTTACGGCGAAAATCCGATTGTGATTCAGGGTGCGGGTGCGGGCGCGGTTGTAACTGCAAGAGGAGTCTTTGGCGACATCCTCAGACTGGCTGACCGATAATGGATTAGAGTTTTTGAAAGCGAATTTTTGATTTAACAGTAATGTAACAATAGAATCGGCAGAAAATCTTAACTTTGCAGCATTAAAAAATAAATGAATAACAATCATGAAACAAATTTTTACATTGCTCTTTTTGAGCGCTTCAATGCTTTTAAGTGCTCAAAACATTTTGCAAAACGGAAGTTTTGAAGACTGGACAGATGGTGTTCCTGATTTTTGGAATGGGTCAAAAACCAATATAAGTCTGTCAAAAGTTCTTGAATCGTCTGATGCTCAGGATGGTTCAAAATCAGTTGAGCTGATTAACGATGTCAGCGGACACAAAAGATTTACTTCTCAAGGCTACAATCTGAACCCGAATTCAACCTACACGCTGACTTTTTATGCAAAAGGATCGGGCGAGGTGAGAAATTCGTTCTACAACGGTAATCCGGATTCTACAGGAAGCGGTTTTGCGACTTATTCACCGTACACTACAGTGAACAGTTCATGGCAGAAAGTCACTTATGTGTTTGAAACCGATGTGGACGTTACCGGGGTTGAAATCATTTTCTCAGTAAGAAACACAGCTGCGGAAGAAGGTGTGCTGATTGACAATGCATATCTGGCAGAAGGTGGAGAAGTTGAAGTAACCGAGGTTGCTACAATTGCAGAATTGAGAGCAGGTGATGTGGGCGGTCAGGTGTACAAACTGACCGGTGAAGCACTGTTGACCTATAAAATTTCAAACAGACATCAGAAATATATCGAAGACAATACCGGAGGTATTCTGATTGACGACGTTGCCGGAAACTTGGGTGACGATTATGAAGTGGGCGACAAAATTAAAAACATCACCGGTTCACTGGTTGACTACAACGGTTTGCTTCAATTTACGCCTACTGAGGCAGGTGAAGCTGCGGTTTCTTCAGGAAATCCGGTGAACTATCAGTTGGTTTCTTTGTCAGATTATCTGGCAGACCCGACTGCTTATGAAAGCGAATACATTGCAATCAACAATGTGAGCATTTCTGATTTTGAAGGCGGTGACGGTACCTTCCAAAACGGTAAAAGCTATCCTGTAACTGACGGAACTTATGAGGTTGAAGGAAGAACTCAGATTTATGATATTCCGGTTATCGGTCAGCCGATTCCTTCTACTCCGGTTGCAATCTTCGGTTTTGGCGGCAGATTCAACTCTACCATCCAGGTATTCCTGACAGATGTTACCAATGTGTTGGGAGTTAGTGATCTGACAGCTTCAGATATGGTGATGACAACCGTTTGGAACAATACAGCAGACTTTGTTACCAAAGGAAACGCGGTAGTTGAAATCTTCAATATGAACGGTCAGCTGATTCAAAAAGCAGAAGGAAACAACTCATTCCAATTGAATGTAAGCGGACTTGCAAAAGGAGTTTATGTGGTGAAAGTTACCGCAGAAGGCAAGACCACAGTGAGAAAAGCGGTTAAGAAATAATCTTAAGCCCTGATATATATAAAAAAAACCCGCTTCAAAAAAGAGCGGGTTTTTTTGATACAATCTTTTCAGACTGTATTTTTTCTGTTTCGAATCATTCGATCCAACGAATATTTCCCCGGACCGAGCATAAACAATGCAAACCAAACTGCAAGATAAATAAGCGGCAATTCTTTGCTTCCAAAATCATCTGCTTTGTGAACTACAAAGACAATATATGCCATATTGATCAGAAGCGGAATCAGCGCAATTCGGGTAAACAGACCAATCACTGTCAATGCAGCACAAATGAATTCGGCAAATACGACGATGATAAAAGTGGTATTCATACCCAAGCCGAGAAAATTAACAAATTCAATATCACCGCCTTCGAGAACTTTCTGGAACTTAGACAGACCGTGACCGTACAATATCGAACTGGCTACGACCAGTCTTAAGATCAAACTGGCAATGTCCACTCTCGATGAGGATGAGCCGGATGAAAATAAAAAATCTGATTTCATAAAATTAATTTTTAAGCAAATAAAGATAAAAATTAATTTGAATCAGCAGCTTAATCAGTCTGATTCATGAAATTATTTTGTGATGAATTCAAGTTTTTCAGGCTGTTGTCCGGTTTATGGAAATATGTATAAAGTTTATATACATTTCACACATCATTAAATATCCTGTCTGAAATTACTTTCCCGTTGCATCAACAGTCTTTTGATCGACTTCATTAAATTCCTTTTCAATCTCAGGGTTTTCTTTGTAGGTCAGTTTTGAGACAATGAGATTAACAATCAGTGCCGAAAAGAACCCGGGAATTATTTCGTACCACTCTTTGAATGGATGATCAAAATAAACCCAAAACAACACCATCAGTCCGCCGGTCAGCATACCCGCAAAGGCGCCCTGAAAAGTGGATTTCCGGTTGAGGAGAGACAACAGAATCAAAGGCCCGAATGCAGCACCAAACCCGGCCCAGGCATTTCCGACCAGATTGAGTATGCTGTCGTGCGGATTCAGTGAAATCATAATTGAAATTGCCGCAACCAGCAAAACTGAAATTCTTCCCGCAATCAGAAATTCTTTGCCCGATGCGTCCTTTCTGACAAAGGATTTGTAAATATCTTCAACCAGCGAACTTGAAGTCACCAGCAGCTGTGAAGAAATGGTGCTCATTACCGCTGCCAGTATGGCTGACAGCAAAAACCCGCTGATCAGCGGATGGAAAAGCACCCTTGAAAAATAAATAAAAATGGTTTCAGCTTCTTTGTTGTTCGCATCAAAAAGCTGCATGGTCTGGGTATCAAATTTCATCATATAACCAATGCCGACCAAACCGACACTCATTGCACCAATCAGTGTCAGCACCATCCAACTGATGCCGATACGCCTTGCTTTGATTATATCGGCGGGTTTTTCGATTGCCATAAAACGGACGAGTATATGCGGCTGCCCGAAATATCCGAGTCCCCAGGCAATCAGCGACAATATGCCGACGACTGAAGTCCCGGTGAACAGATTGAGATATTTGCTTCCTTTTTCTGAAATCAGTTCAAAAGTTTCGACCGGACCGCCGGTTTGGGTAATGACCACAATCGGAACAATAAGCAGTGCAAGCACCATAATGGTTCCCTGTACAAAGTCGGTCAGGCTGACCGCCAGAAAGCCGCCGAGAAATGTATAGAGCACCACCACCAGACCAGTCACCCATACGCCAATCAGATAGTCCATGCCAAAGGCAGATTCAAACAGCTTTCCGCCCGAGACCATACCTGCAGAAGTGTAGAGTGTGAAAAAGATCAGAATAAATGCGGATGAAGTGAACTTCAGCAGCCCGGTTTTGTCTTTGTACCGGTTTTCAAAAAACACAGGCAGAGTGATTGCATTCTGTGCGACCTCGGTATAGATTCTGAGCCGGGGTGCGATGAGCAGATAATTGAGATAGGCACCGATGGTGAGCCCGATCGCAATCCAGGCACTGGCAAGTCCTGTGAAATACATTGCGCCGGGTACACCCAACAGCAGCCAGCCGCTCATATCGGCAGCACCCGCAGAAAGCGCAGTGACGATAGGGCCGAGCTTTCGCCCACTGATTAGAAATTCATCCGAGGTGGCAGTTGATTTTCTGTAGGAATAAACACCGATTGCCAGCATCAGCAACAGATAGAGCCCAATTGACAGCGCTTCGTAAAACTGCATAGGAGTGATTTTGATATTGTAAATATATAAAATTAGATTTAGGAGTTAGGAACAATTTATGGGTCGTGAGATTGACGGGGGCAGGGCTGTGTCTGCCGTGGCGGATACGGAATGTCCGGCTTCAGACCTTTCTATATATGAAAAAAGAGAATCATTGGTTATTTTGAGAAAATCAGTCAATTATAAGGATTTTTCTTTGTGTGCCGGACGAAAAGAAGTTAATGTATATTGTGAAAATGTCCGAGTTTGTATTCTAATAATACGGATTGCTTCTCCAATAATCTCTTCCCTGAATGATTCTGTCCAGATCGATGATCAGACCAAAATGATTGGTATTTGAACCTTTGTAGTAATTGGCATGTGCAAAATCAAATCTGAAATAACTGATTCTGATTCCGAAACCAAAGGTCAGACCTGCAAAAGTACGGCTGTCTTCAATCTTGAGTTCGTTTCCGCGTTTGAAATTGTAACCCAGTCTCAGATTGAAACTTTCACCCGGAAAGAGTTCTCCGCCGATAGATACGTGGTCAATCAGCTTTCTTCCGAACTTGGTTTTGTTTCCGTTTTCATCCTCCGGAACCGAATTGTCAAATTTCTGCAAATCATGCAGTGTGACGCTCAATTCCAACGGAACGTGCTCCAGTTTTTGAGACAAACCGAGATTGATCTGAAGCGGCATTTTTTCTTTTGTTCCGGCATAAGTTTTGACCTGAAAACCAAGATTTCTGACTGCCAGCGATACATTGGTGTAGTAATCAATATCGTGAAAGACCAAACCGACATCGGCTGCAATCGCTTGAGAAGAATAGGATTCTATCCGTGAATTGATGTATTTTACAGCAGCACCCACCGAAAAGAAATCGCTCAATCTTCGGGCATAACCCAAAGAAATAGCAAGGTCTTTGGCCGAAAAATCGCCGGTTGGTATGTCATTTTCATCATAACCTCTGAAATCTCCGTAATCCACATACTGACCGTGAATTGAAAAGAATTCGTCATCATCATACTGCAGAACCGCAGACAGGGTGCCAAAATTCACATCAGCCAGATAATTGATATAGTTGAGTGCCAAAAATCCGTGCGACTGATTGCTTGCAAGTGCCGGATTCCAATACGACATATTCGGGTCACCGTCCCACATTGACTGTGCATTTCCGCCCAATGCAGCCTGACGCGGAGAAGTGGTGATATTGACAAATTCATAAACCCGTGTCCCGTCCTGAGCGAAAGTCAGAACTCCAAGAAACAGCAACAGCAAACCGGTGAATTTTGTCATTTGGCAAAAGTAGTAATTATACAAATAACGGATACTGCCGTTTTTTCTTGTATCGAATCGAATGATTGTGGGAAAAATCTGAACCGAAAGGCTGCCGGCCTCCGGAAATTATTTCAGAAACAGCATGGCTTTAAGATAAACAAAACAAAGCTTTTATCAAATAGGTTTTATCATTTTTTGATTCAATTATTTCATTGAGCTTTATATTTCATTGTTGGATGAATAAAGATTCAAGATAACTTAATGAAGCAATTGTCTTTGCAGGGCACTGATTTGTATGACGGTAAGAATATTTTGAATCAGCTTTCCTGCCGGGGCCGAAGATTTTTGCAATTTGAATTCGAAGCAACGGTTTCTGTTTTTTGAATTTTAAATTTAATCGTAGTTTTGGCATATGAATCAGAGGATAAGTCATTTGATTGGAAATCCGTTTGAAGTTCAACTCTCGGATGTGGCTCTGTTGCAGGATGAGATTGAGAAATATCCTTATTTTCCGACGCTTCGGACACTGCTTCTTTTTGCAATGAAGGAGTACGGTCATTCTTCGTATCAGAAGGAATTAAGAAAAACAGGCATCTGCTGTCCCAGCCGTGTGGCGCTTTATCATTATCTGCAAAAGCAACAGCAGCAGCCGGAAATTGCAGATGAAATTTTGGAAACTGAAATTCCAGATCCAAACCCAGTTCCGGCACCGCAACCGATTGCAGAAATTCCGATTGAAACTGAAGCTCCGATTCAGACTGAAGCTGAAATCCAAACCGAAGCAGAAAGTTATACCGAATCCAAAGAGATTAAGGAAATACCGGTTTGGCAGACAAAACCGGTCAAAATCAGTTCAGACTCGGAAATGACTTTTTCGGAATGGCTGAATCTGTCTTCAGCAGAGACTGCAACCGAAAAAAAAGAACCGACCGAAAAAGACATCAAATACAAATTAATTGATGAGTTTATAGAGAAATCTCCAAAAATTTCACCCTTGGAAAAGGCGGTTTCACAAGATCCTCCGGCGCCAAAACCGGCTTTTAACACCGAATATTCAGATTTGATGACCGAAACGCTGGCGCAGATTTATGTGAATCAGCGGAAATTTGACAAAGCGCTCAGAGCCTATCGGATTTTGAGTTTGAAATATCCCGAAAAAAAAGAATTCTTTGAAGATCAGATTCGGAAGATTGAGGAATTGGGAAATAATTACTCTGACCGGATAAAAGATTGATCAATTTTTGATGAAATAATCTTATTTACTTTTGATTAATATCCAAAAAATTAGTTCCTTTGCAGACTAATTCTCAGAAAAAAGATTTAAAATGCAGACTTTCATATTTTTAATGATTGTAATTATTGCGGTTTGTGCGATCACCACGCTGGTTATTTTGTCGCAAAATCCAAAAGGGGGAGGTCTTTCTTCAACTTTTGGAGGTGCAGGCGGCGGACAGATGTTTGGTGTCCAGAGAACCAATGAATTTTTGGACAAAGCCACTTGGACACTGGGCGGAATCATTGTGCTGCTGTGTATCACAGCCAATGTGCTGATGGTCAATCCGAGTTCGATCAAAGACACAAATATTGATGCTGTGCCGGTTGATCTTCCGCAGCAGACCGAAAATGCACCTGCAGCTGAAAATGCACCTGCTCTTCCCGGAGAATAAGAAGCAGCAGTAAAAAATATCTGACGGACGAATTTCAAATTTTGGAATTTGTCCGTTTTTTTTATGAGTCCTGCGAAGGTTGTATAATATTAGGATGATGAGTATCGGATGTTCAACTTCTGAAATACAAAAACCCGAAAACTTTTCAAGCTTCAAATATTTGGTAACTTTGCAAAACTTTTCAATCCATTATGCAATTTAAAATTCATTCGGACTATCAGCCCACCGGAGATCAGCCTCAGGCAATCCGTTTGCTTACGGAAGGAATTGAAAACGGTGACAAATATCAGACGCTGCTGGGCGTAACCGGTTCGGGCAAGACTTTTACGATTGCAAATGTGGTGGAAAACGTACAGCGCCCGACCTTGGTATTGGCGCACAACAAAACACTGGCGGCACAGCTCTATATGGAGTTCAAAGAATTTTTTCCTGACAGCGCTATCGAATATTTTGTGTCTTATTACGATTATTATCAGCCCGAAGCTTATGTGCCTGCCACCGGACTGTACATCGAAAAAGACCTGTCAATCAATGAGGAGATTGAAAAGCTGAGACTGAGCACCACTTCTTCTCTGCTTTCGGGGCGAAGAGATGTGCTGGTCGTTGCATCGGTTTCCTGTCTGTACGGTATCGGGAATCCGACCGAATTTCATAAAAATATCATCCATATAGAAGTTGGTCAGACAATTGCGCGAACAAAATTTCTTCAGAAACTGGTCGCTTCACTTTATTCAAGATCGGAAATCGATTTTGGCAGAGGTTCATTCCGGGTCAGAGGTGAAGTCACCGATATTTTTCCCGCCTATTCGGATCAGTCGGTACGGATTACTTTTTTTGGTGATACCATAGACGAAATCGAAATCACAGATCCGGCCACCGGCTCAAGAATCAATTCGCTTGACCGGATCAATATTTATCCCGCAAATCTGTTCGTAACTTCACCCGAAACGCTGAATCAGGCGATACATAACATACAGATCGATCTTGGAAAGCAGGTGGAATATTTTCAGGAAATCGGGAAAGGTCTGGAAGCAAAAAGACTTCAGGAAAGAACCGAATTCGATATTGAAATGATGAAAGAACTCGGTTACTGTTCGGGAATTGAAAACTATTCGCGTTATCTTGACGGCAGACTTCCCGGCACACGCCCGTTCTGTCTGCTCGATTATTTCCCTGAAGATTATCTGATGGTGATTGATGAATCTCACGTTACAATCCCACAGGTTCATGCCATGTATGGAGGTGACCGCAGCCGAAAGGAGAATCTGGTCGAATACGGTTTCAGACTGCCTTCTGCGCTTGACAACCGCCCTTTGAAATTTGAAGAATTTGTTGCAATGCAGAATCAGGTAATCTGTGTTTCAGCTACGCCAGCCGATTATGAACTCAATCAGTCAGAGGGAGTTGTGGTTGAGCAGATTATCCGCCCGACCGGGCTGCTCGACCCGGTGATTGAAGTCAGACCTTCACTGAATCAGATGGATGACCTGATGGAGGAAATTCAAAAAAGGGCTGAAGAAGACGAAAGGACGCTTGTCACCACGCTGACCAAACGAATGGCAGAGGAACTGACCAAATATCTGGTTCGCTTCGGCGTTCGCACCCGATACATCCACTCGGACGTGGACACGCTTGAAAGAGTGAAAATCATGCAGGATCTGAGAGCCGGAATGTTTGATGTATTGGTCGGTGTCAATCTGTTGAGAGAAGGACTCGATCTGCCCGAAGTTTCGCTGGTCGCAATTCTGGATGCCGACAAAGAAGGTTTTTTGAGAAATCACCGCTCACTGACACAAACGTCCGGACGTGCTGCAAGAAATGTGAACGGAAAAGTGATTATGTACGCGGATAAAATTACAGATTCAATGCAAAAAACAATTGATGAAACCGAAAGAAGGAGGACATTACAAATCAAGTACAACACAGATCACAACAAAACGCCACAGCCGATTGTCAAGAAAATTAATGTCATCAACACCCGCGCCGAGCAGTTTGAACTGAATCCTTATGAACGGAAATCGATACAAAATTTTGCGGCTGAAGAAAGACAGAAAATCGGTCAAATGAGCGGAGAACAGAAAGAGAAAAAAATTGCCGAATTGCAGAAAAAAATGGAAAAGGCAGCTCAGAATCTCGATTTTATAGAGGCTGCAAGATTCAGGGATATGATACGCGAATTGAAAGAAATCAATTGATATTTAGTTGATTAGATGGGTCTGTTGATGTCTCTGTGCAGAGGATAACCGCAGGTTTTGCAGAAATTGGAACCGTCCATGTGATTTGAATCGTGGCAATGCTGACAAACCTGAGTATTTCTTTTGATCTGTCCGTTTTTTATTTCCTTGAATGCACCGACTGCGAGTATGCCCGGAACAGCAATCACTCCATAACCCAAAACCATCACAATCGAAGCCAAAAACCGTCCGGAGGAAGTAACCGGTGTGATGTCTCCATAACCGATGGTGGTCAGCGTAACCAGCGCCCAGTAAATACCGGTCGGCATGGTGGTAATGCTTGAGCCGGGTGTGTCAACTTCCAAAATGTACATCAGAGAACCGAGTACCACACCCACCAAAATCACAAAAGACAAAAACACAATAATCTGAGCCTGAGTGCGCTTGAGTGCACCAATCAAGAGGTTTCCGCCTCTGAGAAATTTTGTAAGTCTGAAAATCCTGAAAATCCGAAACAGTCTGAGAATCCGTATGCTGGACAGATATTTTGTGGACGGATACAGGATCCCGAGATAGGTCGGCAGTATGCTCAGCAGGTCGATGATACCGTAAAAACTGAAAAAATATCTCCAGGGTCGTCTGACACAGTACAGCCGCAAACCGTATTCGACCGTAAAAAGTATGGTGATAATCCACTCAAAAATGACCAGTACATGATGATATTTTGCATTGAAGGTCGGAACCGATTCAAGCATCACCAGCATCACACTCAGCAGGATGGTACACAACAGTACAACATCAAACAATTTTCCGTAAAAACTGTCCGCCTCAAAGATGACTTCGAATATCTTTTCACGCTGCTTTGTTCTTCTGGATTTCTCAAGTTTTGGAAAAATCAGTTCATCCTCCAAATCCATTTGGTTAAATTTGTCAATACGAAATTAATCATAATTTGTGAATTGTTGTTTTTTGTAATTGATTAATCCTTATAAAACTGTAAATTGCTGTTGAATAATTCTGAAATTAAACCATAATGAAAACAGTGCTAATCAGTGGAGGAACCGGATTGGTGGGAGGTATTCTGGCGAAAAAATTAAAGTCGGCAGGTTATCGGGTCAGGATATTGTCGAGGCAAAAAGGCGAAGGACATTTCTATTGGAATCCCGAAAAAAATGAAATAGATGCTTCTGCTTTTGAAAATCTGGATGCAGTCATCCATCTGGCGGGCGCCTCGATTGCAAAAAGATGGACAACTTCCTGCAAAAAAGAATTGTACAGCAGCCGGATCGACACTTCAAAGCTGATTTTTGAGCAATTAAAAAAATCAAATTCAAAAATCCAATGCTATATTTCGGCTTCGGGTGTAAATTATTACGGAACCGAAACTTCAAAACATATTTTCACGGAAGAAGACTCAAATTCAGCTGATTTTTTGGGAAAACTCTGTGCCGACTGGGAAGCCGCTGCATTTGATTTTGAACAATTGGGCGCAAGAGTCTGTGTGCTCAGAACTTCGGTCGTGCTTTCTGCGGATGGCGGAATGATCAAAAAACTGATTCCTGCTGCAAAATTCAATATGATTTCGGCTCTGGGAAGCGGCAATCAGATTGTACCCTGGATTCATATAGACGATTTGACCGATATGTACAAATGGCTGCTTGAAAATCCGAATCTTTCGGGCGCATTCAATGCTTCTGCCACTCAGATTGTGAACAGCACTGAATTTACACAAGCATTTGCCGATGCGATGGGAAAAAGAATTATACTCCCAAATATGCCGGCATTCATGCTGAAACTGATTTTTGGCGAAACAGCTTCCATTATGCTCAAAGGCAGCGCAGTTTCAAACAAAAAGATAAAGGATACCGGTTTCAGATTCAAATTTGATAATCTTGAGACTGCATTTAAGAATCTTTTGGATGGCTGATGGATAAACGGATTGTTGAAACGGTTTTCAGTCTGTACTCCAATGTCCCGATCTGTTTTTTCGGATTGATTCGGGGGCGTATTATTTTTCCTCCGATTACGGGTTAAGCCCGCTTACAGCGAAAGTTTTTAAGAACGACGGCAATAAAAAACCCGAAACTGCTGTCCGGGTTTGTGTCATAAAATGAAATTCTTTTTCTCTATTTTGCCCATGCCCCCCAAGGGATCATAACCAGCAGGCAGATCATGGCAACCAGCGCCAGCAGCATAGTGATAAAACCAACGATTTTTTCCTTTTTCAATTTTGAATTGGCAACCGTCATCAGCAGCACCGTGGTGAACATCATAATCGGGTGTTCAAGCGTATAAAAAGTATCTCCGCTCTCCACCTTGGGCGAAATAAAATACAGTATTGCACCGGTCACCAGCTGAACATGAAAAGTGATGATGGTAAATAATCCGAGTTTTCTGACAAATTGGTCTCTTGCTCTTTTGTTCAGTGCATAAAACCCAACGATAATCAGGAACATAACTCCCATCAGTATGGTCAGATAAGCCCAGCCACTGTGGAAATGAAGTAAAATTTTATATAGCATAATTTTATTTTTTTAATTATTAACCTTTGCAAAAATAGCAAATAAGAGATACAAAGCGCCAATATTTGTCTTTTGACAATCCGTAAACCTTAATGTGTTGATTATGAGAATTCTATCTGATTGCTTTCAGACTCAGATCCTTGTTGGGAGCCGAATGGATTATCGCTCCCGATGAAATAAAATCAACACCTGTCTCAGCCACTCCTCTCAGTGTTTCCAAAGTGATTCCGCCCGAAGCTTCTGTCTCGCATCGATTGCCGATCAGTGCAACTGCTTCTCTCATCTGATCGTTGGTCATATTGTCGAGCATAATGATATCAACCAGCCCGGTTGCAAGTGCTTCTTTTACTTCATCCAAATTTCTGGTTTCAACTTCGATTTTCAGATTTTTGTGATTTTCATCCAGATATTTTTTAACCGAATGAACCGATTTTGTAATGCTGCCCGCATAATCATTGTGATTGTCTTTGAGCATCACCATATCATACAGTCCGTATCTGTGATTGTGTGCGCCTCCGATTGCAACCGCCCATTTTTCGCACATCCTGAAATTGGGTGTGGTCTTTCGGGTGTCGAGTATTCTGACACCGGTTCCTTCAACAGCTTTCACCGCTTCCGAAGCCATGGTCGCTATACCGCTCATTCGTTGCATACAGTTGAGCATCAGTCTTTCGGTGGTCAAAAGTGATCTTGCCGGACCGCTGACTCTGAATGCAATATCGCCGGGTTTAACCGCTGTACCGTCCGGAATCAAAATTTCAAATTTGAGTTCGGGATCAAAAAATTTAAAGATTTCACCCGCTAATTCCACACCCGCAAGTACACATTCCTCTTTGACCAGCAGTTGAGCGGAATCTCTGACGTCAGCACTTACACTGCCGAGCGTTGAATGATCTCCTTCGCCCACATCTTCTTTGAAAGCTTCCGAAATAAAATGTTTCAGCCTTTCATCGGTTACATAATCGGGTCTTTTCATCTGATAATTTTTGAATAAAAAACGGTGACTCCTATGGTCACCGTTCTTTTTGTAAATTTTAATTTATGAATTCAATGATGAATTGACTGCTCTTACCGCTTCTGCTGCGGTTGCAAATTTTTGTTTTTCTTCGTCTGTCAACGGGATGTCAACAATTCTTTCCCAACCGTCTTTGCCGATGATCACAGGCACGCCCATACAGATGTCGCTTTGTCCGTATTCTCCGTTGATTAGGATTGAGCAGGGAAACATTTTTTTCTGATCGCAGACAATCGCCTGAACCAGTCCCGAAACCGCGGCGCCAGGAGCATACCAGGCTGAAGTGCCAAGCAGTTTTGTCAGTGTCGCACCGCCCACACGGGTTTCTTCTTCCACATATTTCATTTGTTCGTCGTTCAGAAATTCTGAAACCGGAACTCCGTTTCTTGTTGCTTTGGACATCAGCGGAACCATACCGGTGTCTGAGTGTGCACCGACCACCATTCCGTCAACATCTGAGATCGGACAGTTGAGCGCTTCCGCCAGTCTGTATTTGAATCGCGCAGAATCAAGTGCACCGCCCATTCCGATGATTCTGTTTTTGGGCAGACCCGAAGTTTTGTGAACGAGATAGGTCATGGTGTCCATCGGATTTGAAACCACAATCAGTATGATATTGGGTGAATGTTTGACCAGATTTTGGGTCACATCTTTTACGATTCCTGCATTGATCCCAATCAATTCTTCACGGGTCATACCCGGTTTTCTCGGAATCCCCGAAGTAATCACCGCAACCGCAGAGCCCGCCGTTTTTGAATAATCGCCGGTGGTGCCGGTGATCTTGGTGTCAAATCCGTTCAGAGATGCAGTCTGCATCAGATCCATCGCCTTTCCTTCGGCATATCCGTCCTTGATGTCAACCAGAACTACTTCAGATGCAAAATTCTTGATTGCAATATATTCAGCACAGCTTGCACCTACTGCACCCGCTCCTACCACAGTTACTTTCATATTTTTTTTAATTTTTATTGAGTGTGTAAAGATAAAGGTTTCAACCGAAAATACTTGCTAAAGTCTCGGAGATAATTTTAATTTCACACAATGATTATGAATTGACAACTGAGAAGAAATGGTGTATTGGTATTGTGGTTTTGAAAAAAATTATTCAGAATAAATCATCCAAATGAGTTTAGAAAGCTAATTTCATATTTGAATTCTCTGAATTCGTTTTTGCGGTTGACAGTATAATTTCACAAAAATTTAATCTGCCGCAATGGGGCGAATATTAATTCCGAAATTCAAATCACCGGCACATCTCAGAAACTTCAATTGCTTAAAAATCTTTTGGTTCTATCCTGGATTTGAAATTTGAGGTTAGGGTTTGACTTTATTTTTCTAATTTTGCCACCAATGAAATCAGTCGTAATTATAGGTGCCGGCAATGTGGCATTTCATCTCACCCGGGCGTTAATCGAAAACACGGTCAACGTCAGACAAATTTTCAATCGGACGCTTGAACACGCCGAAGAATTGGGAATGGCAAACAATATCGGCTATACCGATAAGATTTCTGAGCTCGAAAAAGCAGATTTGTATATCATTGCTGCTTCAGATTCCGCTATCGAAGAACTTTCGCATTATATTCCTTACGAAGACACACTGGTTGTACACACTTCGGGGTCGATGAGTGTGAACACGCTGAAAGGAAATTATAGAAAAGGCGTGTTTTATCCCCTCCAGACTTTTTCAAAAGTTAAATCGCTCAAATACGACGAAATCCCCTTTTTTGTGGAAGCACAAGATGAGGAAGACCTGAATGCACTTTACAATCTTGCGCAAAAAATTTCAAACAAAGTTCACAAAGTGGACAGCGAAAAAAGGCTGAGGCTGCACATGGCTGCGGTTTGGGTCAATAATTTTGCAAATCATCTGTACTATATAGGCGACAATATTTGTAAAGATGCCGAAATTCCGTTCAATGTGCTTCAGCCCCTGATCAAGGAAACTTACAAAAAAATCAATGACATGAGTCCGTACGATGCACAGACCGGACCTGCAAAAAGAGGTGATGAAATCGTGATTCAAAAACATCTCGATCTGCTTGACAGCGATTCTCGACTCCAACAGCTGTACCGGCTGTTGTCAGATTCGATCAAAAGAACCTATCACAATGATTAGCTACAAACAAAAACTGAAAAATATTACCACACTGATTTTTGATGTGGACGGTGTACTGACCGACGGAAGTCTGATCCTGACCGCCGACGGAGAAATGGTCAGGACAATGAATACAAAAGACGGTTATGCCATCCGGCTGGCAATCAAAAAAGGTTTCAGGATTGCGGTCATCACCGGCGGCAGTGACCGTATGGTCGAACAAAGACTCAGATATTTGGGCGTAACCGATATTTATCTCGGCTCAAGAAACAAACTGGATTCATTTGAAGACCTGGTTTTCAGTTATAATCTGAAACCCGAAGAGATACTTTTTATGGGCGACGATATACCCGATCTGGAAGTGATGAAAAAAGTCGGTCTGGCATGCTGCCCGAATGATGCGGTAGCCGATATCCGTTCGATCTGCGAATACATTTCGCTGCTCAACGGCGGCAAAGGCTGTGTGCGCGACATCATCGAACAGACAATGAAAGTTCAGGGAAAATGGTACGACAGCGATGACCACACCCAATCGGTATAACCTATGCTCAATCAGAAATTAAAAAACAAAAAAATACTGCTGGCTTCAAAATCACCGAGAAGAAGAGAACTGCTGGCTTTGCTCGGAATTGATTTTGAAATTGTCAATATAAAATCGGACGAAACTTATCCGTCAGAATTGAGACGCGAAAAAATTACAGAATACATTGCAGTCGAAAAATCAAACGCATACGGAAAACTGAATCCGGATGAAATTCTGATTACCGCCGACACCATCGTCTGGTTCAATGATCAGAAAATCGGAAAACCAAAAGACAAAAATGATGCATTTGAAATGCTGTCGGAACTTTCGGGAAATACACATGAGGTTTTTACATCGGTTTGTGTAAAAACTGATTCAAAGACCATCTGTTTTTCAGAAACCACAGAAGTTGATTTTGATTTGGCTTCTGATGAGGAAATTCATTATTACATCAAAAATTTCAATCCGATTGACAAGGCGGGTTCTTATGGAATCCAGGATTGGTTTGGTTTTACAAAGGTTTCGGGCATACGCGGAGATTATTATAATGTGATGGGACTTCCGGTCAGAAAACTTTATCGGGTACTCGATTCTGAATTTTAATAAAATTGAATTTCGCATCCAGCTGATTTTGTTCTGACCAAATAATCTTTACTTTTGACCCGGCGTTGAAAAATATGTACAAAAACTTTCTGAAACGGATTTTTGATTTGATCATCTCGGTCTGCTGTCTGATTGTCCTCAGCCCGATTTTTGTTTTGGTCATGCTGATTTTGTTTTTTGCGAACAGCGGAAAACCGTTTTTCATTCAGCCGAGGCCGGGAAAAAATGAAAAGATTTTCAAAATCATCAAATTCAGGACGATGAATGACAGACGCGACCGTGACGGAATTCTTTTGCCGGATGCAGATCGTCTGACCGCCGCCGGAAAATTTATCAGAAAAACTTCTTTGGACGAAATTCCACAACTGATCAATGTGGTCAAAGGCGACATGAGTCTTGTGGGGCCAAGGCCGTTGCTGGTGCGGTATCTTCCGCTGTACAATGAATTTCAGAAAAGAAGACATGAAGTCCGTCCGGGCATCACCGGCTGGGCACAGGCAAACGGTCGGAATGCAATCAGCTGGCAGCAGAAATTTGAATACGATGTTTGGTATGCGGATCATATTTCTTTTGGATTGGATTTGAAAATCGTATTTTTGACACTGAAGAAAGTGCTTGCCGGCGAGGGAATTTCACAGCGCGGGCAGGCAACCATAGAAGAATTTAAAGGAAATTTGTAATGTATTTATTCGGAGCAAGCGGACACGGCAAAGTGGCAGCAGAAATCGCTGAGGAAAACGGTTTGAAAATCGAAGCGATAATTGATGAAGATCCTTCAAAAACACAGTTGCTCGAATATAAAGTTACCCAAAATCTGCCTGAAAATCATGCTGAAATGCTGATTTCAATCGGCAACAATCAGAACCGAAAAAAGATTGCTGAGCGCTATCCGAATTTCAATTACATTAAACTGATTCACTCCGAATCGAATATTTCAAAAAGAGCAAAAATCGGTGAAGGAACAGTGGTGATGGCGGGTGCGGTGATCAATTCAGAAACCCAAATCGGGCGACACTGCATCATCAATTCAAATGCTGTAATCGAACACGAATGCAAAATAGGTGATTATGTACATATTTCACCCGGAGCCGCTTTGGCGGGAAATGTCAGTGTGGGCGAAGGCAGCCAGATCGGAATCGGTGCTTCTGTTATTCAGGGGATCAAAATCGGGAAATGGTGTGTCGTTGGTGCGGGTGCGGTAATCATTCGCGATGTTCCGGACGGAGTTACGGTGGTTGGAAACCCGGGGCGAATCATCGGCTGATCAGCCTTTTGATTCCATATAGGATTGAAGAATCAAAGTTGCACTGACCTTGTCGATCAATGATTTGTCCATTCGTTTCTTTTTCTTTGCACCCGATTCAAAAATCGCTCTCGACGCAATGATTGAAGTATAGGTTTCATTCTGTCTGAAAACCGGAAGTTCCGGAAAATTTTGATTAATGTTTGCAATGAATTTTTGAATCTCGGTTTCCAGCTGACCGACTTCGCCGTGCATCCTCATCGGCAGTCCGACCACGATTTCCTGTACATTGTTTTCGGCAATATATTTTTGGAGGAATTCAAAAAGTTTTCCGGTTTCAACCGTATCCAGCGGATTTGCGATCAGTTGCAGTTCGTCGGTGACCGCAAGACCGGTTCTTTTCATTCCGTAATCGATGGCGATGATTCTGGGCATGCTGCAAATTTAGTGTTTTTTTGAGTGTGGGGATTTTTGGAAGAAAGTTGTTTGTTGTTCTATGCAACTTCTCCGAAGTGACCGATAATTGAATTGTACTGATTTTTTGGGTTAATTTACAATTGACCGCGCCACTGCGGTTCAGATAAAATCAAACAGATGAGGCTGTCTGATTTTCTTTGAAGTCTGCAATCTTTTGCCCTGCGAAAGTTTAGTGAAAAACCCCAAAGTCTGTTTTTCAATCCGGCAGATTCAATTCATAAATTTTTGACCAAAGTTTTCCGGTCACCAGCAGTTTGCCGTCATAAAATGCAATTCCGTTCAGCACATCATCGCTGCCGTTTGCTTCATTAAGCTCTTTCAGATCGTAATATTTTTCAACTCTGCCCGATTCCGGATTGATGACCAGCAGATAGGAAGTCTGCCAGACATTTGCAAAAATCTTTCCGCCGATGTATTCCAATTCGTTGATCTGATCATAAATCGAAACATTTCCGACCACCTGAATCTGTCTTTTGAAATTCAGATTTTCATCAAAGAAATACAGATGCTGAGAACCGTCGCTGGCGATGAGCTGTTTTCCGTCTGAGGCCAGACCCCAGCCTTCCCTGAGTTCGGCAGGCATCTGAAGCGTTTCTTTTAATTCGAGCGTATTGGCATCAAAAACAAAAACTTTCCGTTCACGATAAGTCAGCTGATAAATTTTATCGTTGAGCAGTGCGCAGCCTTCAGCAAAAATATTGTCATCCAGTTTTTTCTCCTGCACAAAATCTGTCGAACCGAGTCTGTAAGTGACCAGTTTTGATTTTTTGTACTGTCCGGCGCTTTCGTAAATCAGACCGTTATGAAAAAAGAAACCTTGGGTAAACAATTCTTTTGGGTGCGGATATTCCCGGATGACTTCAAATTCTACCGGTGTTTCGGGAATTGAACTCAGAACCGGCAGTTTTGTTTTTCCGTTGATTCTGCCTTCTTTTGTATAGACATTGATTTCGAGCTGATTCAGTCCGAGTGTCGAATTCAGCGAATCGAGCACCGTATTGTTTTGAATTCTTTTTCCGTTGAGCAGCAATGCCACCGAATCAATTCGATCCTGATAGGCATTAAAATTTACATTCAAAGTATCATTCATTCGAATCGAACGGTTTTGAAGTTCATAAAAATCAGATTTCAAATCCGCCAGACTTCCGACTTCCTTTACACAGGACATCATCAGAAGTCCAAAAATAATTGCGATTAGTTTCTTCATAAAAACATTCTTGTAAATAGAATTGTATATTTGTGAATTGTCAATTCAATGCAAAAATAAAAAACATTTAGTCAAGACCTTTTAAATATATGTCAGACCTGCTCAACCCGGACAGAGAAAATTTTTCGGACGAAGAATTACAGATTGAAGAACAGTTCAGACCGCAGAGTTTCAAAGACTTTGCGGGTCAGGCGCATATACTCGACAATCTTGAGGTGTTTGTAAAAGCGGCCAAACTCAGAGGCGAAGCACTCGATCATGTGCTGCTCCACGGGCCGCCCGGTTTGGGAAAAACAACTTTGGCGCATATCATTGCAAATGAACTCGGTGTCGGTATCAAACTCACTTCGGGGCCGGTGCTTGACAAACCCGGTGATTTGGCGGGACTGCTGACCAATTTGGAAAGAAATGATGTGCTCTTTATCGACGAAATTCACAGAATGTCGCCGGTGATTGAAGAATATCTGTATTCCGCAATGGAAGATTACAAAATCGATATCATGATCGAAACGGGGCCGAATGCACGTTCGGTGCAAATCGGTCTGGAACCCTTTACGCTGATTGGTGCAACTACCCGTTCGGGACTTTTGACTGCACCGCTCAGAGCGAGATTTGGAATCAATTTCAGATTTCAGTATTACAATCAGGAACTGCTGAGCTCCATCATCGAAAGAAGTTCAAGGATACTCGGTACCAAAATCGATGATGAAGCCGCAATCGAAATTGCAGGCAGAAGCCGCGGCACGCCCAGGATTGCAAATGCACTGCTCAGAAGGATTCGTGATTTTGCACAAATCAAAGGCACCGGACGAATCGACAAAAAGATTGCAGATTTTGGTCTGTCGGCACTGAAAGTGGATCAGAACGGTCTGGACGAAATGGACAATAAGATTTTATCGACCATCATCGACAAATTCAAAGGCGGTCCGGTCGGTATTTCGACCATTGCCACCGCAGTTTCCGAAAATATCGGAACGCTCGAAGAAGTCTATGAACCTTATTTAATTCAGGAAGGTTATCTGATGAGGACACCGCGCGGGAGGGAAGCAACAGAAAAAGCATACAAACATTTGGGGAAAATCAAAACCGGAAAACAGAGCGGTTTGTTTGAGTAACTTTTTCAGTTCAAAATTTCAATAACTTAATCATTCAAAATTGACATCTTGTCAGTTTCAAAAATCATTGTGTCATAAAAAAATGGCTGACTGAATTGATTTGTGCCGTTGGCACAGTTTTCGTCAATAGTCGGATGTAAATTTTTTAAACAATAATTTAAAAACAGAAAAGATATGTCAAAAATTTCGATCAAACCATTGGCAGACAGGGTGTTGGTTGAGCCTGCTGCCGCTGAAACAAAAACAGCATCAGGCATTATCATTCCGGATACTGCAAAAGAAAAGCCGCAACAGGGAACTGTGGTGGCAGTTGGAAAAGGTAAAAAGGATGAACCTATGACCGTCAAAGTGGGCGACAAAGTGCTTTACGGAAAATATTCGGGAAGCGAGCTCAAATGGGAAGGAAAGGATTATCTGATTATGAAGGAATCCGATATTTTGGCAGTGATATAATTGTGCTTTGTACGATGTATTCAGTTATTTTAAAACACAAAGAAAAATTAAGTAAAAAAGAATTTTATAGAAAATAAAATCTAAAGTTCAAAAGCAATAAAAATTATGGCAAAAGATATCAAATTTGATGTAGAATCAAGAGACGGTCTGAAAAGAGGTGTTGACAAACTGGCAGACACAGTCAAAGTCACACTCGGACCCAAGGGCAGAAACGTAGTTCTTGAAAAATCATTCGGTGCACCGCATGTCACCAAAGACGGTGTTTCGGTTGCAAAAGAAATCGAACTCGAAGACCCAATCGAAAATTTGGGTGCTCAGATGGTAAAAGAAGTTGCTTCAAAAACCAATGATGTAGCCGGAGACGGTACCACAACTGCAACCGTACTTGCACAGGCGATCATCCGTGAAGGACTGAAAAACGTGGCTGCAGGTGCTAATCCGATGGACCTGAAAAGAGGAATCGACAAAGCAGTCGGCGCAGTGGTTGAAAATCTGAAAAAACAATCCCAAAAAGTTGGCGACAGCTCTGAAAAAATTCAGCAGGTGGCTTCAATTTCAGCCAACAACGATGAAACCATCGGCGCTCTGATTTCAGAAGCATTCGGTAAAGTCGGAAAAGAAGGTGTGATCACTGTTGAAGAAGCAAAAGGCACAGAAACTTATGTGGATGTGGTAGAAGGTATGCAGTTCGACAGAGGTTATCAGTCTCCTTATTTTGTGACCAATGCAGACAAAATGATTGCTGAGCTGGAAAGCCCTTACATTTTGCTGTATGACAAAAAAATCTCAAATCTTCAAGACATTCTTCCGATTCTTGAACCGGTTGCACAGTCGGGTCATCCGCTGCTGATTATATCGGAAGAAGTGGAAGGTCAGGCTTTGGCAACGCTGGTTGTCAACCGATTGAGAGGTTCTCTGAAAGTGGCTGCCGTGAAAGCACCCGGTTTTGGCGACAGAAGAAAAGCAATGCTTGAAGACATCGCAATACTGACCGGAGGAACCGTTATTTCTGAGGAAAGAGGTTATTCGCTTGAAAGTGCGACCATGGAAATGCTCGGTTCTGCAGAGAAAGTTCAGATCGATAAAGACAATACAACCATTGTAAACGGAAAAGGAAAACCGGCTCAAATCAAAGCAAGAGTAAACGAAATCAAAGCTCAGATTGAGACCACCACTTCTGATTACGATCGTGAAAAACTTCAGGAAAGACTTGCAAAACTGGGAGGCGGTGTTGCTGTTCTTTATGTGGGTGCTGCTTCTGAAGTAGAAATGAAAGAGAAAAAAGACAGAATCGACGATGCGCTGCATGCGACCAGAGCTGCGGTTGAAGAAGGAATCGTTGCCGGTGGCGGTGTGGCATACATCAGAGCGCTTGCTTCGCTTGACAAGCTGAAAGGAGACAATGCTGACGAAGAAACCGGTATCAACATTGTGAAAAGAGCGATTGAAGAACCGCTGAGACAAATCGTCAACAACGCAGGTATGGAAGGCTCTGTGGTTGTGGCAAAAGTAAAAGAAGGAAAAGACGACTTCGGTTACAATGCCAAAACCGAGAAATATGAGAATATGTCAAAAGCCGGAATCATCGATCCGACCAAGGTTGCCCGTGTTGCGCTTGAAAATGCGGCTTCTGTTTCGGGTATGCTGATTACAACTGAAGCAGTGATTACAGAAATCAAAAAGGACGAACCCGCTATGCCTCCAATGGGTGGCGGAATGCCCGGAATGATGTAATCAAAAACAGATGAAATCAATCATAGAAAAGCGGACAGAGTGGTCCGCTTTTTTTATTGGTTTTGTGAAACAGGATTTTTTAAATGACAAACTGCGACAGAGAGAGGAAAGTCTCCAAAAACCGTAAAATCTGATCAGATACAATGAGATGAAGATACACACCTCATATTTTTCAACCATGAACTTTAGCTTATGGCTATTAAAGTTTTTATCTTAAATTAAATTTACTCAGCGGCTTTAGTCAATTTTATCAACCAAAAACAATTTCACCAAATCTATTTCTGAAACTCAGCAGAATTCACGATTTTTGCATTTCAATTTTTAGAAAATGACTTCCAAAGAGATACGCAAACAGTTTTTGGATTTTTTTGAATCCAGACAACATCTGATTGTACCTTCTGCACCCATCGTGCTCAAAGACGATCCGACGCTGATGTTCAATAATTCGGGTATGGCCCAGTTCAAAGATTTCTTTCTCGGTTACAAAAAACCGACTTCGACCCGGGTCGCCGATACCCAGAAATGTCTGCGTGTTTCGGGCAAACACAACGATTTGGACGATGTGGGAAAAGACACTTACCATCATACCATGTTTGAAATGCTCGGCAACTGGTCGTTTGGAGATTATTTCAAAAAAGAAGCAATCGCCTGGGCCTGGGAACTGCTGACCAATGTGTACGGAATTCCGAAAGACTGGTTGTATGTGACCGTTTTTGAGGGAGACAAAAAGGACGGGACTTCTGCCGATACAGAGGCGCTTGAACTTTGGAAAACCCATGTGAGCGAGGATCGTATCCTGTTTGGAAACAAAAAGGATAATTTCTGGGAAATGGGCGAAACCGGTCCCTGCGGACCCTGTTCTGAAATCCATGTGGACATCCGTCCGGCAGAAGAAAAATCAAAAATCAGCGGAAAAGATTTGGTCAACAAAGACCATCCGCAGGTGATTGAAATTTGGAATCTGGTATTTATGGAATTTCTGAGAAAGGCAGACGGATCGCTCGAAGAGCTGCCTGCAAAAAATATTGATACCGGGATGGGGTTCGAAAGACTCGCAATGGTCTTGCAGTCAAAAACATCAAATTACGATACCGATATCTTTCGACCGCTGATTCATGAAGTTGAAAAGATTTCCGGAAAAAAATACGGTGAACAACATCAGACCGATGTGGCTTTCAGAGTGGTAACCGATCACCTGAGGGCGGTTGCATTCGCAATTGCAGACGGACAGCTGCCTTCTAATACCGGTGCAGGTTATGTGATCAGAAGGATTCTTAGAAGAGCAATCAGTTACGGGTATCGTTTTCTGGATATGAAAGAAGCTTTTATTTACAAGGTGTTTCCGGTTCTCAAAGCACAGATGGCTGATTTCTTTCCCGAACTCGAAAAACAATCGGCACTGGTCACCGAAGTCATTAAAGAAGAGGAAACAAATTTTCTTCATACCATCGAACACGGACTGACCAGATTGGATAATTTCATTAAGCAGCACTCCGAACTGAAAGTGATTCCCGGCGATGTGGTTTTTGAATTGTACGACACCTACGGTTTTCCGACCGATTTGTCAAGAATCATCGCCGAAGAACAGGGACTGACCATAGACGAAACAGGTTTTGAAACCGAGATGAACAAGCAGAAAGAACGTTCAAAATCGGCTTCTTCCTATTCGGCTTCAGACTGGACTGTTTTGATCAAAGACGATGTGGAAGAATTCATCGGTTATGACCAGCTTGAAACAGATGTGAAGGTTACGCGCTGGAGAAAAATCGAAAACAAAAACGAAACCCTTTATCAGTTAGTGTTTCAGGCAACTCCTTTTTATGCCGAAAGCGGCGGTCAGATCGGAGATACCGGATGGATTGAGAATCAGTTTGAAAAAATTGAAATCATCAATACCAAAAAAGAAAACAATCTGATTGTTCATTTCGCAAAAGAACTTCCAAAATACATGGAATTGCCGTATCATGCACAGGTTGACGAAGTCAGAAGAAATCATATCATGCGTAACCATTCGGCGACCCATTTGCTGCATGAAGCGCTCAGAGACACTTTGGGAAAACATGTGGAACAGAAAGGTTCGTATGTCGGCCCCGATTATCTGAGATTTGACTTTTCGCATTTCAACAAAATGTCTGATGACGAATTGAAAAAAGTAAACGAGCAGGTGAACCGCAAGATACTTGAAAGAATTCCGCTTGAGGAAAGACGCTCGGTGCCGATCAAAAAAGCCTTGGAAGAAGGTGCAATGGCATTGTTTGGTGAAAAATACGGTGATGTGGTTCGGGTAATCAAATTTGGTTCTTCGGTTGAACTTTGCGGCGGAACCCATGTTGGAAATACAGCCGACATCATGCTGTTCAAACTCAGAAGTGAAAGCTCAAGTGCGGCCGGTATCAGAAGGATTGAAGCGACTACCGGTCTGGTTGCAATCGAAGAATTGAGAGATACTTATTATCGGTACAATCAGATTGTAAACGAACTGAAAAACCCGAAAGAACCGATCGAAGCCGTTCAAAAACTGATTGACGAAAACAAAGAGCTGAAATCCAGATTGGAGAAATTCAAAGGTCAGCAGGCTCAGTCTGAAAAAGAAAGCTGGAAAAAATCTTTTGAAAACATCAATGGCATCAACTTCCTGGCGGTCAGAACCGATTTGGACAACGAATCAGTCAAACAGATTGCATTTCCGCTCAGAAAAGAGATTGAAAATGCATTGATTGTGGTTGCATCCGATTGTGACGGAAAACCTTCAATTGCTGTTTCGGTTTCAGACAATCTGGTTGCCGAAAAAGGACTGAATGCGGGTCAGATCGTCAGAGAGCTTGCAAAAGAAATCAACGGTGGTGGCGGCGGTCAGCCATTCTTTGCAACTGCCGGCGGAAAAGATGTTTCGGGTCTTGACCGGGTGATTGAAAAAGCAAAAAATTATCTGAATTAATCCAAAGAATTAAAATCCGATTTTTTTGGAAGAATTTTCTGACTGAAAATTGATTTCCTGCTGATTTAAATATCGACTGAATTCAATTTAATCTTCAGACCATGGAGTGAAGCACAAATTCCATTACAAAAACAAAAATCGCAATCAGCAGTATGAAATAGCCGAATCCGATTTTCAGTTTCCGGCTGTTGATGTGAGCCGACAAAGCACCGCCGACGATGATGCCGACAAATGAAACCGCCGCGAATGAAAGCAGGAAATTCCAGTCGGGTTCCATTGTAAAGAAATCACCCAGAAAAAATCCGACCAGACAGTTGAGGCAAACGATGATCAGTGAAGTTCCGACCGCTCTTTTGATCGGCATCCGTGCAAAAATCATCAGTGCAGGAACCATCAGGAAACCTCCGCCCGCACCGATCAGACCAACAAAGATTCCAAGCAGAAAACCGCCGATCAGCATCATCGGGCCGAGTACCGTTCTCTTTCTGAAATGGGAAATTCTGACTTTTGATTTTTTGAGCATTGAATAAGCCGAAAGCATCATCAGACAGGCAAACAGGCCAAAAATCAGCATCCGCCGGCTGAAGTCAAATCCAAAAATTGCAAACAGCTTTTCGGGTAAAATCGGCAACAGTATCCGCCTGACAAAAACCACCCCGATGATTGACGGAATTCCGAAATAAATCACTGCATTTTTACTGACTTCATTTTTCTTGAACACTCTGAAACTTCCGACCAGCGCAGTGAAACCGACTATAAACAGAGAATAGGCAGTTGCCGTTTTTTCATCATTCCCAAAAAGATAGGCGAGAATAGGAACCGACAAAACCGAACCACCGCTGCCCGTCAGTCCCATGACCAGACCGACCAGCAGTGCGCCGAAATATCCGATGATTTCAAGTATGCTCATTGGCTTTCGCTTAAGATTGACAGTTCAAGCCAGCGGGCTTCTTTTTCTTCCAATTCCCGGATTGCAGTTTCTAACCGCTCACTGATTTTGACGATTTCTTCATATTCCAGTGTTCTGTCAGACAGCTGATTGGTGAGTTTTTCTTTTAAATCCTGCAGTTCCGGAATTTCTTTGTCAAGATTTTCAAGTTCTCTTTTGTCCTTATAACTCAGCTTTTTATTTTCGGGTTTTTTAATTTCTTTTTCGACCGGTTTTTCATCTGTCTTTTTTTGTTCTTCAATCAGTTTTTCGCTCAAATGATACTCGGTATAATTTTCGAGAAACCATTTGATCTTTCCGTTGCCTTCAAAAATCATCATTTCGCCGGTCACCCGATCCATAAAATACCGGTCGTGACTGACCACCAGAAGACAGCCCGCAAATTCATCAAGAAAATCTTCAAGCACCGAAAGCGTCGGCAGATCCAGATCGTTGGTCGGCTCGTCAAGAATCAGAAAATTTGGATTTTTGAACAAAACCGAAAGCAATTGCAGTCTCTTTTTTTCGCCTCCGCTGAGTTTTTCAATCGGTGTGTACTGCTGTTCCGGACTGAAAAGAAAAAGTTCCATAAATTGGGAAGCAGAAAGTTGTCTGCCATTTGACAGCGGAAAATATTCTGCAATTTCTTTGACAAAATCAATTGCACGTATCCCTTCTTTGGCCGTTATTCCTTCCTGTTTGAAATAACCGATTTTCAATGTCTCTCCGATTTCGATTTCACCCGAATCCGGTTTTAGACTGCCGTCTATGATTTTCAGAAAACTGGTTTTTCCGACTCCGTTTTTTCCGATGATTCCGATTTTGTTTCCGCGACCGAAATAATGAGAAAAATGATCGAGAATAATTTTGTCGCCAAATCTTTTGGAAACTTCTTTCATCTCGATGATCTTTTTGCCCAGCCGGCTCATTTTCATATCCAGCTGAAGTTTTGACTGGTCGGTTTTGAGATGCGCCTTTTCTTTGACTTCATAAAAGGCATTGATTCTATCCTTTGATTTTGTGCCTCTTGCCTGTGGCTGACGGCGCATCCATTCCAATTCTTTTCGATACAGATTTTTTGCTTTGCCAAGTTGCACCTGACGGTTTTCGATTCTGAGTGCCTTATTGGTTACATATACTTCATAACCGCCATTGTGGACAAAGGTTTCGCCTTCGTCGATTTCGATGATTTTGTTGCAAACTGCATCCAAAAAATAACGGTCGTGGGTGACCAGCAGCAGTGTTTTATTTTCTTTGTTCAGATAAAATTCAAGCCATTCCATCATATCGATATCGAGATGATTGGTTGGCTCGTCGAGAACCAGAAGCAGATGACCGTTCAGCAGTGATGCATCAATCAGAAATTTGGCAAGCGACACTCTTTTTCTCTGACCGCCTGACAGATTTTTGATTTTTTGATTCAGAAAATCGATATTTAATTTTGAAAGAATTTCCTGAATCAGCGGTTCCACTTTCCAGGCATCTACGCGATCCATTTCGGCGGTGAGTTCAATTAGTTTCGGATTTGCCGGATCGGTCTGAATCAGTTCTTCGTATTGATGGATGATATCAAGCACCGGATTTGAATGATTAAAAATACAGTTGCCCGAAATTTCCTCCGGCTCAAATTTATCCGACTGTTCAAACAGCAGAACATTTACATCCTTGTTGATCAAAACTTCGCCGGTATCCGGTTTTTCTTTTCCGGCGAGTATTTTGAGCAGAGTTGTTTTTCCGCTGCCGTTTTTTGCCACCAATGCAATCCGGTCGCCTTCATTGATATGAAAACTCACCTGCTCAAAAAGCGTCCTGACTCCGTATGATTTGGATAAATTGTCGGCAGAAAGAAAATTCATTTGTGTGTTTGTCAGCACAAATATAAATCAATAATGCGATTGGTCAAATTTCAATCGTTTCGGTTTGAAACTTCCGGGAAAAATTAAGATTCAAAAGAAAATTCACCAAGTCAGATTCAGACCGGTTCAGTTGTTGCAATTCTCACACAATCCTTTGATGACCAGGCTGGCTTCTTCGGCTGTAAAATTTTTGGGGAGGGAGAAGTCCGGCAGGCTGTATTCCTTCATGCAATAGGTCAGTCCGCAATGGTTGCAGTGAAAATGAAGATGCGCATTTTCGGGCAGACATTTGCAGCTGTTCTCGCAAAGTGCATATTTCATCGAACCGCTGCCGTCGTCAATGCTGTGTACCAGTTTGTTTTTTTCAAATGTTTTGAGCGTTCTGTAAAGTGTGGTTTTGTCCGCATTTTCAAAAAGTGATTCCATTTCGTTCAGACTGACCGCATGCTCCGACTGCTGAAGTTTTTTCAGCACCAGCAGCCTCATTGCGGTCGGATGGATGTTTCTGAATTTTAGGATTTTTTCTGCAGTTTCCATATTACAAATTTAGGAAATCAAATTTGAATTTCAGGATTCACAATCGTTTGATATCTTTACCAAATGAAGAAAATCTATTATCTCGGAAGCTGTGATACCTGCCGGAAAATCATGAAACAGTTTGATTTTTCGGAATTTGAAAAACAGGAAATCAAAACCCAGTCCATCACCGAAACACAGCTTGAAGAAATGAAATCTCTGGTCGGAAATTATGAGTCTCTGTTTTCAAAAAAATCAAGAAAATATACCGAACTCGGACTCAGGGACAAATCACTGACAGAAGATGATTTCCGAAAATTAATCCTCAGTGAATATACTTTTCTGAAGAGACCGGTGATCATTGACGGAGAAGAAATTTTTATCGGCAGCGACAAAAAGAATCTTGAAAGACTGGATGCACACTTCAACGGCTAAGAAGCTGTTTTTAGCCTGAGTTCGTTTTAAGCACAAAAAGTCAATTGATTAGATTTTTTGCAATAAAGGTTAAAAATAGAAAATTCACAAACAGTTATTTTCCTGAATTAAAAAAAGAAATCAAAATTCTGAGAAGCTAAATCCAGTCTTTGCTGCTTCCCAATTTATTAGCTGTATTTTACAATTTCATTAACAATAAGTTAGACTTTTTTGCCGTTATTTTGTTGGACTCAAAAAAAGTAACATTTACACACAAACAAATGAGAATTAAAAAATACAGGTACAACACGGGTACTGCATCTTACAAACGCATAAAAAGACTGCGTATGAAGAGACTCAAAAACCTGGTTGCCTTTGTAATCGTAACCGCATTTTTTGGAATTATCTCCGGTTTCATCTTCAGCCGGAAGGTGATTTCTCCCGAAGAAAATACGCTTGCAGCCGAACTTCATGAAATGAAGATTCAGTATGAACTGTTAAATAAAAAAGTAAAACAGTCTCAAAATGTACTCGGTCAGATCGAGGAAAGAGACAACAATATATACAGAAGTTATTTTGAGCTCGAACCGATTTCTGAGGATGTCAGAAAGGCCGGATTTGGCGGTGTGAACCGTTATTCAAAATTTTCAGATTGGAAATACAGCGATCTGGCAACTGATCTGGCAAAAAATGTGGATATACTGAACAAACAGCTGGTCATCCAGTCAAAATCGCTTGACGAAGTAGTCGTCAGCGCAAAAGAGAAAGAGAAAATGCTGGCGCATCTGCCTGCGATACAGCCGGTAGCGAACAAAAATCTGCACAGACTTTCATCAGGCTTCGGAACGAGGATTCATCCCATACTGAAAATCGGAAAACTTCATAAAGGAATTGATTTTGCAGCCAGTGTGGGAACTCCGATTTATGCAACCGCAGACGGAAAAGTAACGGTAGCCGGCAGACACGGCGGTTATGGAAATGCGGTCGTGATCAATCACGGATACGGCTATGAGACTCTCTACGGACACATGAGCCGGGTAAAAGTGGCTGCGGGAAAGCAGGTGAAAAGAGGTGATATCATCGGTTATGTAGGCTCGTCGGGGCTTTCAACCGGACCTCATTTGCATTATGAAGTTCATAAAGACGGTCAGCCTGTGGATCCGGTTTCCTTCTTCTACCAGGATGTCAGTCCGGATGAATTCAGGATTTTATTGGACAAATCTCAGCAGATGACCGTATCTTTGGATTAATGGAAATAGAACTGCCTGACAAATTGTATTACAGTATTGGTGAGGTCGCAAAAGCTTTTGATGTCAATGCGTCGCTGATTCGCTTTTGGGAAAAAGAGTTTGATGTAATCTCTCCCAAAAGAAACAAAAAGGGCAATCGTTTTTTTACTCCGCAGGACATAAAAAATTTTAAGCTGATTTATCATCTGGTGAAAGAACGCGGCTATACGCTTGAAGGCGCCAAACAGGTTTTGGAAGAACAAGAGGGCATCAAAGAAGAGTTGGAGCTGATCCAAAGACTTGAACTGATTCGCTCGGAACTGCTCAAACTGAAAGAAATACTGGATTCGGATCAGAAATAAATGTTTCTTTGTCCGTGCCTATTCTTTGAACCTGACATCCTGAATGTTGAATTGCAAATAGCAGTTTCCTTTCCAGTGGTTTTCACGGATCGAATACACCAAATCAAATTTTCTGTATTTGAAATCTTCTGCAAATTCTCCCATTCCAAATCCGGTTGCGCTGAATTTGATCTGATTTGAATCCATCAGTTCCATTCTGAGATGCTCGCCGGTTTTGCCCATTCCGGTCACATTTCCGCCAATCAGATTTTTGGTCAGAAAAACCGGTGCCATATTGCCCGGACCAAAAGGTTTCATCTGTTTCAATATTCTGAGAAACGAATCAGTGATTTCGGGAAAGCCGATTTCGGTATCTATTTCAATCGAAGGAGTTCTTTGAGTCGGTCTGATTTTTTCTTTGACCAATGCTTCAAATTTATCTTTAAACAACTGAAGATTTTCTTTTGGCATACTCAATCCGGCAGCAAAACGATGACCGCCGTATCGGCTGAGCAAATCAGAACAGCTGTCGATGATTTCATATATATCAAAATCTTTAATCGATCGTGCAGAACCCGAAATTTCACCTTCCTTTCCTTCGGTCAGCACCAGAGTCGGCCGGTAGTATGTATCAATCAGTCTTGAAGCCACAATTCCAAGTACGCCTTTGTGCCAGCCGGGTGAAAAAACGACGGTGGTATATCTGTCTTCTTCCTGATTTTCTTTGATCAGTTGTATTGCTTCCTGGGTGACATTCCCGTCGGTTTCTTTTCTTTGGGAGTTCAGTTCAATGATTTCGGATGCAATTCTTTTTATTGAAGCTTCGTCTTTTGAAATCAACAGTTCAACCGACTGTCTGGCATGTTCGAGCCGACCGGTTGCATTGATCTTTGGAGCAATATTGAATACGATATTTGAAATATCCACATTTTCGACCTGACCGCCCAGCAATCCTTTCAGGCCCGGTCTTGGTGAATTTTGAAGCTCTTTGATTCCGTATTGTGCAAAAATCCGGTTTTCACCGGTAATCAGAACGATGTCGGCTGCAATGCTCACCACCAGCAAATCGAGATAAGAAAACAATTCCTTCTGATTGATTCCCAATTTTGGTGCAAGTGCCTGAATCAATTTAAATCCGACTCCACAGCCGCTCAATTCTTTGAACGGATAATTGCAGTCGGGTTGTTTTGGGTCGAGTACCGCAATTGCTTTGGGCTGTTTGTCGCCCGGCAGGTGGTGGTCGCAGATAATGAAGTCGATTCCGTTTTCGTTTGCATATTCTATCTTGTCAACCGCCTTAATTCCGCAGTCGAGTGCAATAATCAGCGAAAACGAATTTTCTTTGGCGTAATCGATTCCCGCAATCGAAATCCCATATCCTTCATTGTAACGGTCCGGAATATAATAGGAAATATTAGGATAAACCGAACTGAGGAAATCATACATCATTGCAACCGAGGTGGTTCCGTCCACATCATAATCGCCATAAACCAGTATTTTTTCTTTATTTTCAATTGCCTCCAGCACCCGACTGACAGCCTTATCCATATCTTTCATCAGATAGGGATCATGAAGTCCGTTGAGCGAAGGTCTGAAAAATTCTTTTGCCAAATCAAAACTGTCGATGCCTCTTTGGGCGAGTATAACGGCCAAAGCTTTGGGCAGATTCACCTTATCCATCAATAGCCGGACAGTGTCATTTTGGGGTTCGGGTTTGATTACCCATTGATTTCTCATGGCTCCAACTGGCTGTTTATTCGCTATAGGGGCTTAATTTTTGTTTGCCTCTTTCAGGTATTTATCAAGCGCCATAGTCATTGAGGGAGTATCGGGAGTCGGCGCCTCAATATCGATTCTCAATCCCATTTCTTCTGCAGCTTTAACCGTAGTTTTTCCAAAGACAGCGATTCGGGTCTGATCCTGTTTGAACTTCGGGAAGTTTTCAAACAGCGATTTGATACCCGATGGTGTAAAGAAAACGAGTATGTCATATTTCACATCTTTAAGGTCTGAAAGGTCGCTCGAAACGGTTCGGCAGAGAATTCCTCTTTCCCATTTGATGCCCAGTTCATCCAAAAAATCGGGGACAGCAGGGTTCAGTACATCTGAAGAGGGGAGCAGGAATTTTTCATCCTTATGTTTTTTGAAATAAGGCGTCAAATCTGATATTCCTTTTTCGCCCACATAAGTTTTTCTCTTTCTGTAAACGATATATTTGTGAAGATAATTTGCAATTGCTTCGGACTGACAGAAATATTTCATATCGTCAGGTACCTGAAAACGCATTTCTTCTGCAAGTCTGAAGTAGTGGTCAATCACATTTCGACTGGTAAAAATAACTGCAGTATAGTTGGAAAAATCAATTTTCTGTTGCCTAACATCCTTTGCATCAACTCCTTCCACATGGATAAAAGAACGAAAATCTATTTTGATTTTATTTCTTTTGCTCAATTCGTGATAAGGGGAAGAATCATTTACAGGCTGTGGCTGAGAAACAAGAATAGATTTTACTTTCATTTTAAATTATTAGTTACCAGTTATTTATAGACTTAAAGAATACCAACAACGGTAGAATTTCCAGTGTGCAAAGATACAAAATATTATAATACCAGAATCTCGCTTTCTCTGATGGCTGATTTTTAAATACCAGCACAAAACTCATCAGTCTGATTATCAAAAGAATTGCCCCCAAAATGATCAGAAGCACCGGTTTATTGATTTTTGAAAAATACAGCAAAAATGCTATGATCCACAACGCAGAAACCGAAAAGACTCTGTAATAATTAAAAACCTTCAGAATATAGTCGTTGTCCTGATTCAGCCCGAAAGCATAAGCACCGGTTGCCGATAAAATCTTTCTCAACGCAAAAAAAACCAGTATCAGCACCGCAGCGGCAGTCATCTTCAGCGCCGGCGTATAAAAAATATAACTGTATTCGTCTGTCAGAAAGTCCACAATCACGGCTGCAAGCAGAAAAGCATAAACAATCTGAAAAAGAAGACCGAAAAGTTTCTGATTGTCATTCACCTGCTGAAATCTTTCGATGCTCGAAAGCGAATCAAAATTGTTTGAAAAAATTAACCTGCCAATAACAATCAGTGCAAGTGAAAGTACCAACAGGGCGACCATCCAGTCCAGTCCGGGATTGAAATGATTTACAAATATTGAAGACAGGAGATTTTCCATAATTCTTTGCAAAAATACAAAAGCCATCGACAGATATGAATTATATTAGCGCCATATTTGACCCAATGTCGGAAAATCTTGTTATCATACCCACATACAACGAAAGTGAAAATATAGAGAAAGTTATCAGAAAAGTCTTTTCGCTTGAAATTCCTTTTGATATACTGGTGGTTGACGACAATTCGCCCGATGGAACTTTTGGTCTGGTCAAAGAACTTCAGAAAGAATTTAATCGGCTTTTTCTCGAACTCAGACAAAAAAAAGAAGGACTCGGCAAGGCTTATGTGCACGGCTTCAAATGGGCGCTGAAAAATCAATACCATTATATTTTTGAAATGGATGCAGATCTTTCGCACAATCCGGAAGATTTGCCAAGGCTGCTGAAAACACTGAAAACAGATGCCGATATGGTAATCGGTTCGCGCTATTCGCATGGCGTCAATGTAGTCAACTGGCCGATGTCAAGAGTGCTTTTGTCCTATACTGCGTCAAAATATGCGCGTTTTGTAACCAATCTGCCCATCAAAGATGCGACAGCCGGTTTTGTGGGATACAAAAAAGAAGTGCTCGAATCTTTGGATCTGAATAAAATCAAATTCAAAGGCTACGGTTTTCAGATCGAAATGAAATACAAGGTGTGGAAGAAAAAATTCAGACTTCGGGAAGTACCGATTATTTTTACAAACCGGGTGGCCGGAAAATCAAAAATCAATTCGGGCATCATGGGTGAAGCCGTATTTGGAATCATTATGTTGAGGATACTGAGTATATTTGGAAAACTATGAAACTGATTAACTGTATTCTGATTTGTCTGTTATTTGCCGGCTGCTCAAAACAGGTTGAAGAACCCAAGCATCTGATCAGCGAAGATAAAATGGTCGAATTGATGAGCGAACTGTATATCTATCAGCAGAGTTCGTATTTAAAAGACTACTCAGCCGAAAAGACCAGCATCAGCGAGGTTGAAATTCAAATTATTGAAAATCACGGGCTGAGTATTGAGGATTTCAGAGAAAACCATTATTATTATGTTGTACAGCCCGAAAAATTCAAAAGGATTTTGAAGGGTGTCAGAGAAAATCTTGAAAGCAGGCTGAGCGAGGACGAACAAAACAGAAGAGCAGCCAAAAGAGCGGCTGAGGAAAAAGAGAAGAAATAATCATTTCGGGGTCTAATCGGTTTATAAAAAATTTATAGCGTTCAAATTTCAGAATCGGGCATATTATTTTTAATTTTGCAAGCCTTTTTATCACACATACAAAAGTTTATTTCTTAGTTACATGCAACAACAGGCATTATTATTTTCGACAAGGGGAAGCATTGATTTGGCAAAAAAGATTTCCGAATATTACGGACAAGAATTGGGTCAGTCGGATGTTCTTCAATTCAGCGACGGTGAATTTCAACCCGCATTCAAACAATCAGTAAGAGGGACGCGCGTATTCCTGATCGGTTCTACACATCAGCCAAATGACAATCTGATGGAGCTGCTGATGATGTGCGATGCCGCAAAAAGAGCTTCGGCAGACAAGATCACAGCGGTCATTCCTTATTTCGGATTTGCACGCCAGGACAGAAAAGATGCACCCAGAGTTCCAATCGGAGCAAAACTGGTCGCAAAAATGCTGGCTGCTGCAGGTGCCACCCGTGTGATGACAATGGATTTGCACGCAGATCAGATTCAGGGATTTTTTGAAATCCCGGTCGATCATCTGTATGCATCCACCATTTTCATTGATTATATAAAAGGATTGGAACTGGATGATATCACCATCGCATCGCCGGATATGGGCGGCGCAAAAAGAGCAAACAGCTATTCCCGATTTTTGAATACCGATATTGTCATCTGCTACAAAGAAAGAAGAATGGCAAACCAGGTACACAGCATGACGCTGATCGGGGAGGTTGAAAACAGAAATGTAATCCTGCTCGATGACATGATTGATACAGCCGGAACACTCACAAAAGCTTCCGAACTGATTATGTCAAGAGGCGCAAAAAGTGTTCGTGCAATCGCATCTCACGCTATCTTTTCGGGAAATGCTTATGAAAAGATTCAAAACTCACCACTGACAGAGGTTGCTGTGACCGACAGTATTCCTTTAAAAAATAATTCAGTATCTAAAATAAAAGTGTTATCTTGCGCCCCACTTTTCGCAGATGTAATGCAAAAGGTACACAACAGTAAATCAATAAGTTCGAAATTTATAATTTAATTTAAATAAATATTTTTTTTATGAAATCAATCACAATCCAAGGTGTTAAAAGAGAAAACGTGGGCAAGAAAGCAAGTCGCGCCTTACGTAATGCTGACCAAGTACCTTGTGTTGTTTACGGTGGAAACGAGCCATTGCATTTTTCGGCTGACGAAAAAAGCTTTAAGCCGCTGGTTTATACGCCCGACGCACACACAGTGAACTTAGAGTTGGCAGACGGAACCAAAATTTCTGCAATTTTGCAGGACATTCAATTCCACCCGGTTACCGACAAAATCATACACGCTGATTTCTTTCAGCTTCATGATGACAAAGCGGTTTCGATCGAAGTGCCTGTCAGACTTTCGGGTCGCGCAAGAGGTGTGATTGCAGGTGGTGTGCTGAGACAAAGTATGCGTAAACTTAAAGTGAAAGCAATCCCCGCTAATCTTCCCGACGAAATTCTGATTGACATCTCTTCAATGAGAATCGGACACAAAAAATATGTGGGAGATATCAGAGGCGACAAATTCACCATTCTTCATCCGGACAACGCAGTTATCGCTGCAGTAAGGACCTCCAGAGCTGCAGTTGCTGACGAAGATGATGAAGAAGAAACTGCTGCTGAAGGAGCTGAAGCACCCGCTGCAGAAGCTGCTGAAGAAGGAAATGCAGAAGCATAAAAATAAAATTCCTACATTTAAATGAGGGTGTCCGAAAAGTCGGACACCCTTTTTTAGTTGTGTTTTTTCTCTAAAATTTGTATCTTAGAGTTCTACAAAAAAACCAACAATGGCTAAGGTAGTTTTTAAAAATCAGACAGGCAATAGT
>Ga0206116_1000164_pt1 | contig 100254 bp, 93 predicted proteins | sample 3A1Ametagenome_FD_178000 | JGI IMG/M metagenome (GOLD analysis project Ga0206116, IMG submission 178000) | Enriched microbial communities from leaf-cutter ant dump, University of Wisconsin, Madison, United States - 3A1A | ecosystem: Environmental > Terrestrial > Nest > Insects nest > Nest dump...
AATATTTTTTTACTATATTTGACATAGATATTGGTTTGTTTGGCGACTTCAAGATACTGTATTTCAGTATCTTGACCAATATCTAATCAATATATTTTGCTAAAATAATTACACCCAACGGGTTAAAGTAATATATCAATTCGCTTGCAGTTTGTTTTTTTCAAATTCTTAGTAAGTTTCATTTTCTATTAAATTTTTCTTTAATTTTAGAACGATTTTAATGTTATGACAGAATTTCGAATTCTGATTATACCATTATTGTTTCTGTTTTAAAGTGATAACTTATGAAAATGCCTACTGCTTTCAACCAAATTATACTATTCTTATCCGCGTTGTTTTTACTTGCCGGATGTTCTACCGATGATACGAATTCTGTACCGCGAGAATTACGACCTAACGATTTTGTTTGGAAAGGACTTAATCTTTGGTATTTGTGGCAAGATCAAGTTCCGGATTTGGCAGATGACCGATTTGCGAATCAAGAGGAGCTAAATTCGTACTTAAGAGGCTATTCCAATCCTTCAGAAATATTCAATGCTTTGTTATATCAAAAAGGAACTATCGATAAATTCAGCGTAATTTATAGTGATTATACTGTGTTGGAGCAAGTACTGACCGGGAACGTAAAAAACAATGGAGTAGATTATGCCTTACTCAGAAAGTCGTCTTCTTCGGACGAGGTAATCGGATGGGTGAGATACGTTTTACCAAATTCGGACGCTTCAGGTAAAGACATTCACCGAGGAGATATTTTTTATGCGGTAAATGGAATTTCGCTTACTACTAGTAATTATCAATCTTTGCTAGGGAATAATTCTTATACGTTGAGTTTAGCTGATTATGACGGAGAAAATTTTACCCCGAACGGAAGAGAAGTAAGTCTTACAAAATTTGACTATTCCGAAAATCCGGTATTTTTCACCAATGTCTATACGTATGGACCGCATAAAATTGGTTATTTAGTGTATAATGGATTTTATGGAGATTATGAACCTCAACTCAATGCGGCTTTTGCAACTTTAAAATCACAAGGAGTTACCGATTTGGTCTTGGATTTGCGTTATAATTCTGGAGGTCTCATTTCTACTTCGGCTAATTTAGCGAGTATGATAACGGGTCAATTTACTAATCAAGTTTTCGCAAAACAAATTTTTAATTCTAAGATAAATTATAGTGATGAGCAAACTACCAATCTTTTTACAAGCAAAATTGGAAATGGAGCAAATATCAATCATCTAAACTTAAATAGAGTTTTTATTTTAACCACTTCGAGTACAGCTTCGGCGAGTGAATTGGTGATAAACGGACTCAAACCGTATATCAATGTGATTCAAATCGGAGGAAAAACAGTAGGGAAGAACGTAGGTTCTGTAACGTTGTACGATTCACCTAATTTTAGCAAAAAAAATCTGAATCCGGATCATAAATATGCGATGCAACCTTTGGTACTAAAAGTGGTAAATAAAAACGGTTTTGGTGATTATCAAACCGGACTTTTGCCGGATATTGAATTATACGAGAACTTAGCTGACCTGAAGCCGCTCGGCAGCACTGAAGAATTGTTTTTAGCGGCGGCAATTGCCGAAATTACAGGTTCGCCACGTCCGGCTTCGGTTCGAAATAACGACAGAACTCCACACGTGGATGTGAGTGATTCAAAGCAACTTCAACCGCTCAGAACCGAAATGTATCTGGATGAACTTCCTGAAGGACTTCTTACCGATTTATTAAATAAATAGAATAACATTGATAGCCTTTCGAGAAAGTATTCGTCACTATTTTCTAATCTATTTTTTGTTGCTACAAATTATTGTAGTACAACTGTTGTCGTTTTTTCCGCAGGTGATAGAGGAAGTTTATTCCAACGGAATTTATGTGTATAGCTCGAATTTCTTTCGAATAGTTTTAGGTTGGATAGGTTTTTCTGTCGGAGATATTATCTACGGAGTTGTAATCGCTTATCTGATTTTTAAAATCATCAAAACCCGAAAGTCAATTACTTTCAAATCCTCTGTAATAAATGTTTTAAAAGGATTTTCTATCTTTTATTTTTTATTTAATTTGATGTGGGGACTGAATTATTATCGCGTTCCGCTTTCTGAAAAGATGAATTTGACTTATGAATACTCTTTCGAGGATTTGCTTTTGTTTACCGATAAAATGATAGAAAAATCCAATGCGTTGCATTTGGAAATAGTTGCGGATGATTCGCTAAAAGTGGTAAATCCTTATTCTACTAATGAAATTTATCAAAGGGCTCAGCATAGTTATAATTTACTATCGGAAAAATATCCTGAATTTACTTATATCAATCATTCCGTAAAAAGCTCGCTGATTTCTACGCCACTGAGTTATATGGGGTTCGGAGGTTATATGAATCCGTTTACGGGTGAAGCCCAAGTAAATTATTTATTGCCCAAATATTTGTTTCCGACCACAACCTTACACGAAATGTCTCATCAAATCGGGTATGCATCCGAAAGCGAAGCCAATTTTGTAGGATATTTAGCTTCGGTAAATAGCGAAGATGTTTATTTCAGATATTCAGGAACCATATTTGCTTTGCGGTATTGCTTGCGCAATATAGAAAAATTCAATCCGGATTTGATTGAAGAATATCTGTCGAAAGTGAATCCCGGAATTCGATTAAATTTCTTGGAAACCGAAGAATTTTGGGAAGAATATGAAACACCTATCGAGCGATTTTTCGAAATCTTTTACGATACCTTCCTAAAAGCAAACTCCCAAGAGGAAGGTCTTGAGAGTTACAGCAAATTTGTCGGATTATTGATAAGTTACGAAAGCCGATAATTCTCCATTTTCAACTTTCCACTTTCAATTTTCAATTTTCAATTGTATAATTTACTTTGCTTCTACTTCTGCCACTTGTAGCATAAAATAGTGCAAGTCTGTATTTTTAATAAACGGTTTTAGCTTTTCACTTCCCGGTCCGAACATGGCAAGTTCTACATAATCAGCCGAATGGTCCATACTAATCCAACCTACTGAATTGGTTTTTTGTTGGATTTCTGCATAGGTTTTAAACGGCAATTTTTTATAATTATATAAACCTTCTTCTGGCTTCTCGAGTTCAGAATAGTATTTCAGGATTTTTTGCGCATCATCCTCGCTAATGATAAAACCGTTAGCGTATTCGATAGTTTCTGTGATTTGAGCAATGGTACTGTCTTTTGAGAATTGATTCAGTATCCATTCGTTGGTTTGTTTGTATTTCTGTGTCGAATCGAAATTATCATTGGCTTTTTTTCCATAAATAATGCCCGGATTGGCATTTCCGTGATCGGTAGTGATGATTACCAAAGTTTCTTTGTCTTTTTCGGCAAAATCCATTGCCACTTTTATGGCCTCATCAAATTGCATTTGCTCGTATAACAATCCGCCTAAATCGTTGGCATGTGCTGCCCAATCTACTTTTCCGGATTCGATTTGCAGTACAAATCCGTTTTTGCTTTTGCTTAATACTTCGATTGCTTTTTTGCTCATTTCCGCTAATGTCGGGATTTGCGCGTCAAGTTCTTGATTGGCAATTCGATCGATAGCATAAGGCAGCGGGTCATCAGCAAATACGCCCAATATAGGTGCATTCGAAGATAAATTTTTCAGTTCGGTTTTATTTCGAGCAATTTGGTAGCCTTTTTTACGGAATTCGGCATACATATCTCTTTTATCGCTTCGGATTTTACTGTCAAAATTATTGTTTCCGCCTCCCATCAATACATCATATTCTCGTTCTAAATATTGTACAGCCACATCATCCTGAGCATATCGTTTTATAGAATTAGCAGTAAATCCGGCAGGAGTAGCATGAGTTACGGCTACGGTAGTAACGCATCCCGCCATTTTTCCGACTTTTTTGAACTTTAACCAAATAGGCATGTATTCTTCACCATTGGGTCCAACGTTCAAAGAACTGTTGTTCACACGATGACCACCACCCCACGAAGAACTTGCCGCAGCTGAATCCGTTACAATAGAATTAGCCGAAGCCATGTCCATCAACGCTCTGGAAACTTTGTTTTCGTGGTATAAATTAATCCAATTCGAATGATAGCCATATTTGCGTTTGATGAAAATATCAGTCATCGAAAGTGTTCCGGAACTCATTCCGTCAGAAACCAAAATAATAATGTTTTTTGGCGTTTTTTTGGAATAAGTAGGGATATCGAGGTTCTGTGAAATTCCGCTAATAGGGTAGAGGAGTCCGGTGCCCACTGCCGCTATAGAACCGGTTTTAAAGAATTTTCTTCTGTCCATTTCTCATTTGTTTTATCATTTTTAAGCCTCTTTAATTTTAATAGAATAGCCTAAAAATTACCGCACGTAAAGATATGAAAAGATAAGATTTACAGAAGTTACGGATTTGTTATTTGTGAGTTGTCGGGCATACTATTTTTCTTCGGAGACTCGTCAACTTCTTTTTCTTCTTCTTGAATAAAAACGTATTTGATTTTAATATTTTCCGTCGAAGTGGTATGAATATGTGGGTTTGGAACAAAATTTCCTTTTTCATCAAAGTGTTTCATAAATGGGTCGCGGTAACGATTAAAGTTCGGGTCTTCCCATTCATAACGATAGAGTTTTTGATATTGTTCGGGTGTGTCGATAAATAGTGCTAGAATAATTCCGGTCAGAAATCCACCCAAATGTCCTTCCCAACTCATTCCATCTTTCATGTTCGGAAACATATACCAAATCATTCCACCATACAGAAAAACCACCACAAACGACAGCGCCGAAAGTTGATAGTTTTTAGTCAAAAGTCCTTTGAAAAAGATAAAACTCACCAATACGTAAATCAATCCGCTGGCACCGATATGGAAAGAAGGTCTTCCGATGAGCCAGGTGATAAGTCCGGAAAAAATAATCCCGAAAATGACTATAAAGTATTTCTTTTTCCCATAAAAATAACTGAGAATGGATAGCAAAACCAATAGCGGTACCGAATTGTTGTAAAGATGTTCTAAATCCCCATGAATGAACGTACTCAAGAAAATCCCAAGTAATCCTTTGAAGTCTTTAGGGTAAATTCCGTACTGAGCAAAATTGTATCCGCCGAGGTGTTCAATAGCGAATACTCCCCAAATAATAAGTAGGAAAACAAGCGGCAGACGGAGTATTTTATAATTTTTTAGCACTATTTATAGTATCTCGTTCGGGTTTTAGATTTTATTATCATATTGATTTTTAAATCTAGTGTACCTTTGTCAAAAACATATCCAATTTTCATTTTCGGATATTTTGTCAGTTAAAATACTAAAAATGACACAAAACGAGCTCAAAGATTTTTTGGACGAAAAGGTCGAATTGTACAATCATCCCAATTTTATAGAATCCGACCCGATTCAAATTCCGCATCAATATTCGCTCCAACAAGATATAGAAATTTCAGGATTTCTGGCGGCTACCATTGCTTGGGGCAATCGAAAGATGATTATCAACAACGCCAAGCGAATGATGGATATTATGGGCAATGCGCCGTATGATTTTGTGATGAGTTATACTGACAAAGATGCGGATAGACTCGAAAATTTTGTCCACAGAACTTTTAATAGTTCTGATTTTAATGATTTTTTGTGTGGATTAAAATCGATTTATACGCAGTATGGCTCGATGGAACAGGTTTTCAATCGCCATCAAAATCTGCAAGAGTCAATTCATGAATTCAAAAAAATATTTTTCCAACCCGAAGCGCTTCCGAGAGCTTATAAACACATTTCTGATCCTGAAAAAGGCTCGGCTGCCAAGCGAATCAATATGTTTTTGAGATGGATGGTACGCTCCGACGCAAAAGTAGATTTCGGAATTTGGGAAAGCATTTCTTCGGCTCAGCTTTCTTGTCCGCTGGATGTGCATTCGGGCAATGTAGCACGCAAGTTAGGACTGCTTAGCAGAACGCAAAACGACAGCAAAGCACTGGCTGAACTTGATAAGAATTTGCGAAGAATGGATGTTCAAGATCCTGTAAAATATGATTTTGCACTTTTTGGATTGGGTGTTTTCGAAAAATTTTAATTGAGACGAATTGGTTTTTAATTTTCTGAATTTTATTTTTTGATGTACTTTTGTGCAACTTTACAACAACACAATGAAATACCAAACACGTAAAAAAGCCGTCTTACTTCTTGCAGACGGTACGATTTTCCACGGAAAATCGGTAGTTGAAGGCACCACCATCGGTGAAATCTGTTTCAATACCGGAATGACCGGATACCAAGAAATTTTTACTGACCCATCTTATTTCGGACAAATCATGGTTGCTTCCACGCCCCATATCGGGAATTACGGAATTAGTCATGAGGAAGTAGAGTCCGAATCGGTTAAAATTGCCGGATTGGTGGTCAAAAATTTCAGTTTTGATTTTTCAAGACCGTTGGCAGATGGTTCTTTGTTGGAATATCTTCAGAAATATAACATTGTAGCCATTTCGGATGTAGATACGCGCGCTTTGGTGAGCTATATTCGCGATAATGGAGCGATGAATGCTATTATTTCCACCGAAGTTGACAATATTGATGAACTTAAGCGCAAATTAGCCGAAGTTCCGGATATGAAAGGTTTGGAACTAGCTTCGAAAGTTTCCACCAAAGAACCGTATTTCTATGGAGATGAAAATGCTAACTACCGCGTTTCGGTTTTGGATTTGGGAATCAAAAAGAACATTCTCAGAAATTTAGCTCAGAGAGGTTGTTATATGAAAGTTTTCCCTTTTGACAGTACTTTCGAAGACCTTAAAAGTTTTAATCCGGATGGATACTTTTTGTCAAACGGGCCGGGTGACCCGGAACCACTTGTGAATGCGCAAGAAATCACCAGACAAATTATCCAAAAAAATAAACCGCTTTTCGGAATTTGTTTAGGACATCAAACCATTGCTCTGGCAAACGGAATTCCGACTTATAAAATGTTCAACGGACACCGAGGAATCAATCATCCGGTGATGAATGTACTTACCGGAAAAGGTGAAATCACTTCACAGAATCACGGATTCGCGGTAAGCAAAGAAGAATTAGAAAAAAATCAGGATTTTGAAATAACCCATTTCCATATCAATGATTCAACTGTGGCAGGAATGCGTATGAAAAATAAACCGGTATTTTCGGTTCAGTACCATCCCGAAGCCAGCCCCGGACCACATGATGCATCGTATTTGTTTGATGAATTCATTCAATTGTTAGAGCAATCTAAATAATCCAAAATATATAGTTTAAATCCCGATATTTCAGTTGAAATGTCGGGATTTTTTTATAGGTTTTATTTTTAAATATTCTAAATAAGAATTACCTTTGTGAGGTATTAATTCCCAATAAAATTACATTATGAATACTCAAGATACAGCAGAAGCTGCTCAAAAGAAATCTAAACCGATTGAACCCAAAGTAAAAGAACTTATTGCTAGATGTAAATCTGTTATTTTAGCGACAGTAGATGCAGAAGGTACTCCAAATTCGAGTTATGTACCCTACGCAATGATTGATAATAAAATCTATGTTTTGGTATCGTTTATGGCTCGTCATACCAAGAATTTAAGAGACATCAAAAAAACATCTGTGATGTTTATCGAGGATGAGTCAGAAACTAAGCAAATCTATGCTCGTGAGCGTTTGACTATCGATGCAACGACTAATCTAATTGAAAGAGATACTGATTTATGGAATCAAGCGGTGGATAAACTAAAAGAAGTTCACGGAAAAATTCTTGATATTCTAACCGGAATGGATGACTTTATTATGGTTGAACTTGTTCCGTTAAAAGGCGCTTATGTAAATGGTTTTGGTAGTGCTTATTTTGTAGATACAAATTTCGAAATTATGAACCACAGAAACGATATCAATCATACTGTGCGTAAATAATAGAAAATAAAGAATAACTTAAAAGGCGGATTTTAAAATCCGCCTTTTTTATTTTTAGAAATTGATGTCTGAGATAATGTTAATTACCGAATTGGTAATGTATTGAATACCGATTGCTAGTACGATGAATCCCATAATTCTAGAAATCGCTACAATACCCGAAGCTCCTAATGCTTTGGATAAATAATCCGCACTTCTAAGGATTAAAAAGATACTTCCTCCGATAGCTACTACAGCCAAACATACTAAAACTCGGTCTAGTGGAGCGGCATAATCTTGATAAGTAGCGATCATTAGTGATATTGAACCCGGTCCGGCAAGCATCGGAATTGCAAGAGGTGATAAGGCAATGTCATTACGATTCTGAGCATCGTTTTGCACTTCTTTATTTACGCCTCGATTTTTGCTAAATCCTCCGGAAAGCAAAGAAAATCCTGAATTCATAATGACAATACCACCGGCAATACGCAAAGCATCGATACTGATTCCGAAGAATTTCAGCATATATTCGCCAATAAAAAACGAAATAATAAGGATGATTACAACATTGATAGCTGTCCAAAGCGAAATGCGGGAGCGTTCTTGTTTGGTGCTGTCTTGGGTGAGCCCTACGAAGATAGGAATGGCTCCTAGTGGGTTAAGTACCGAAAATAAAGCAAAAAATATGTATATAAATACGTTATCCATACCCGTACAATTATTTCCGACAAAGGTAGCTTAAATTAAAGAATGTTAACGGAATTATTTGCGTAAATTTGTAAAAGCTTAAAAACTAATAATTTATTCGAATGAAAAAAACACTCGTAATCGGAGCCTCAGATAATCCTCAAAGATATTCCTATTTAGCCATTCAACGACTTTTGAACTATAACCATCCCGTAGTAGCGATTGGGAATAAGCAAACCCAAGTGAATGACGTGAAAATAGAAAAAGAAAAAATCCATTTTGAAGGAATTGATACGGTAACTCTCTATTTAAACCCTAAAAATCAGCAAGAATATTACGACTATATTCTAAGCCTAAAGCCTAAAAGAGTGGTGTTTAATCCCGGAACCGAAAATCCTGAACTATATTCTATTTTAGAGCAAAATAATATTAGTTACGAAGTAGCTTGTACGTTGGTCTTACTAGCAACCGGACAATATTAAATTAGGATTGTGCCAATATTTTTTGGTTGATTTCTTTAATCAGTTTCGGGCCTTCATAGATAAATCCGGTATAAAGTTGTACTAAACTTGCGCCGGCTTCGAGTTTTTCGAGCGCATCGTCGGCTGCGTGAATTCCGCCCACCCCGATGATAGGGAAGGCATTACCGCTTTTTTGGGACAAAAATCGAATCACTTCGGTCGAGCGATTTTTTAGTGGTTTTCCACTTAATCCTCCGCTTTCTTTTAGATTTTCAGACTTTAGTCCTTCTCGAGAAATAGTAGTATTGGTCGCAATGACTCCCGCAATTTTGGTGCTTTTTACAATATCAATAATATCCAATAATTGTTCGTCGGTCAAGTCCGGAGCGATTTTCAGCAAAATTGGTTTTAGAGTAGGTTTGGTTTTATTGCGATCTTGAAGCGTTTGCAATAAGTTTTTTAGTGGTTCTTTATCTTGTAATTCGCGCAGGTTTGGCGTATTTGGGCTGCTTACATTCACTACAAAATAATCCACCACGTCATATAATACGTCAAAACAAATCAAGTAATCATAAATGGCTTTTTCGTTTGGGGTGACTTTATTTTTTCCGATATTTCCGCCGATAAGCACATTTTTGTTCTTTTTTAATCTTTCGACTACATCAATCACGCCACCATTATTAAATCCCATTCGGTTGATGATAGCACTATCTTCCGGCAAGCGGAATAAGCGTGTTTTCGGGTTTCCTTCTTGTGGTTTTGGGGTAATGGTACCTATTTCGATAAATCCGAAACCGAAGTTGGATAATTCTTGATAGAGACGAGCGTCTTTGTCAAATCCGGCGGCTAATCCTACAGGATTTTTGAATTTTAGTCCGAATATTTCTCTTTCTAATCGAGGATCTTCGATTACATATTTTTGGCGAATAATATTCGATACAAAAGGAATTTTCTGAATTCCTTTCAGAACTGAAAATGTGAAGTGATGTACTTTTTCTGGATCAAATTTGAATAATAAAGGACGAATTAGTGATTTATACATAGTAGTTGTGTGTTGTGTGTAGTTTTTGTAGTGAGTTTATGGCTTTTTCAAATCTTCGGAGGCTTTTAGAACTATATCCCGTAAAGTCTCTTTATAAAATATCATTCTATCTTGAATTGCTTGATTTTGACTTCCGAGAATTTGAGCCGCCAATAATCCTGCATTTTTAGCTCCGTTTAAAGCAACCGTTGCTACCGGAACGCCGCCCGGCATTTGCAGAATGGACAAAACCGAATCCCATCCGTCAATAGAATTGCTAGATTTGATAGGTACTCCGATTACCGGAAGCGGACTCATCGAAGCTACCATTCCCGGCAAGTGTGCTGCTCCGCCTGCTCCGGCAATAATTACGTTAACGCCTCTTTTGTGCGCATTCATCGAAAAATCAAATAATTTTTCGGGTGTTCTGTGTGCCGAAACAATATCAACCTCCACTTCGATTTGAAAATCTTTGAGTATATCAATAGCGTCTTGCATGATTGGCAAATCGCTTTTACTTCCCATTACTACTGCTACTTTCATAGTTTTTTGTTTAAAGTTTATTGGTTCGAGGTTTAAAGTTAATTACTGATAACTCGAATGCTGTTTTTTACTTGTTCAGCTATTTCTCTTGCTTTTTGTATATCTTGGTTGGTGATAGTTACGTGTCCCATTTTGCGGAAAGGTCTGGTTTGTTTTTTCCCGTAGATATGCGGAATCACTCCGTCTAGTTGCAAGATTTGTTCGATGTTTTGATAAACGACATCACCTGCATAGCCTTCTTCACCAACCAAATTCACCATTACTCCGGCTACTTTGCTTTCAGTATTTCCGAGAGGCAAATTAAGAATAGCTCTCAAATGTTGTTCAAATTGTGAGGTATAACTGGCTTCAATCGAATAATGTCCTGAATTATGAGGTCTTGGCGCTACTTCGTTAATCAGAATCTCATCATCTTGAGTTTGGAACATCTCCACGGCCAAAAGCCCTACGTGTTGGAATTTTTCAGATACTTTCAAAGCCAAATCTCTAGCTTTTTGAGCAACTTTGTCGTCAATTCTAGCTGGGCAAATCACATATTCCACTTGATTTGCTTCTGGATGAAATTCCATTTCTACCACTGGATACGTTTTTATTTCTCCGTTTGGGTTTCGGGCAACGATGACTGCCAATTCGTTTTTGAAGTTCACCATTTGTTCAGCGATACATTCTCCTTCAGGAAGTCCTTCTAAATCTTCGATTTTGCGAACGATTTTCACTCCGTTTCCGTCATAACCAAATTCAGTAGATTTCCATACAAACGGAATTGAGATTTGGGAATTAGGATTTAGGATTTCAGATTTCAGACTTTGTAAATCCTTGAAAAGCTGAAAATCAGAAGTTGGGAGATTATTATCTTTATAAAATTGCTTTTGTTTTCCTTTATTTTGGATGGTTCTAAGTGTTTTCGAAGACGGAAATACTTTAATTCCTTCTTGTTCGAGTTTTTCTAGCGCTTCTACATTAACCAATTCAATCTCGAAAGTAAGCACATCGACTTGTTTTCCGAAATTATATACCGTATCAAAATCCAGAAGGCTTCCTTGTACAAATTTATCACAAGCGATTTTGCACGGAGCATCTTCGCTTGGGTCTAAAACATAGGTTTGGATGTCGAATTTTCGGGTGTCATACAGCATCATTTTCCCGAGTTGTCCACCGCCAAGGATTCCTAATTTGAAATCTGATGAAAAATAGTTCATTGTGTGTTGTGTTGTTGTTCGTTGAGTTATTTATTTAATCGTAATTTAGAAATTCCTAATCTTGATTCCCAAATCCTAATTCCTAAATCCTAAATCCTAATTCCCAAACTTCTATGATATTCCACCAACCCGTCCATCGGTCGTCGCAGGACGTTGCCTAAGCGAATATTATATTTGTCTAAAGCGATTTTTAGTTCGTCTTTCAAATAAAAAGCAATAGAACCGATAAAGTGAACCGGAACTTCTTTGTAATTCTCGAATTGCTTGATGTAATTGTCTATGAACAGTTCGAGTTCATCTAAAATAATTTTTTGACAAATCAGTTCGTTTTTATGAGTGATTAAAAACTTAGCAAAACTCGCTAAATAAGCATTCGGATTCGGTTTTTTATAGAAATTTTCTTTGACAGTATCGGCATCCAAATCATATTCAGATTCAAATTTTTCTGCCAATTGTTTGGGCATTTTGTTGAAGTAATACTGTCTGATAAGCTCTCGCCCGAAGCGATTTCCGCTGGCGTCATCCATTGCCAAATATCCCAATGATTTTACTTTTTGGTGTAAAATTTTTCCGTCAAAATAGCTGCAATTCGAGCCTGTACCCAAGATACAAATAATTGCTTTCTCATTAGTCGGGTTGGTAGCATATGCCGCGGCATAAGTATCTTCTAAAACAGAAACAGCAGCTTTAGGAAAAAAATCTTCGAAAGTTTTTTTCAGATTGTTTTTCATACGGTCTGTCCCACAGCCGGCGCCGTAGAAAAACAATTTTTCTACTTTTTCTTTGTTGTGCAAAATGTCAAATCGTTGGCTGAGCCTAGAAATGATTTCGTCTTTAGTAAGTACCTCAGGATTGAGACCGAGCGTTTCGGTCGAAAATAGATGATTACCGGAGTTATCGATAGCTACAAAATCGGCTTTGGTAGAGCCACTGTCTGCAATTAAAATCATGAGTTGTGTTTGTTGCTTCAAATTTATAATTTTTTTGAATAAGATGATAGCTTTTGTAACTGGTATAATTTCTATATATTTGGAAATACAACCAAAATCATTCACCATGCTAAAAATACTTACTCATTTTTCGAGACTAATTGTTGGTATTCTATTCATTATCTCAGGGCTTATCAAACTCAACGACCCGGTTGGATTTTCGTTCAAATTGGAAGAATATTTCTCGGAATCGGTTCTGAATTTGCCATTTTTAGCTCCGCTGGCGCTCGCTATTGCGGTTTTTGTAGTGATTTATGAAGTAATATTGGGTGTTTTGTTGCTGTTGGGTTACCAAAAGAAGTTTACGCTTTGGTCGTTATTGTTGATGATTTTGTTTTTTACGTTCCTGACGTTTTATTCGGCTTATTATAATAAAGTGACCGATTGTGGTTGTTTCGGAGATGCGATTAAACTTACTCCGTGGCAAAGTTTCAGCAAAGATGTAATTTTGCTGATTTTGATATTAGTGCTTTTTGCAGGACAACGATTTATTCGTCCGATATTGAATCGCAAATCCAGTAGAGCTATTTCGATAATTAGTTTAGCCTTGTGCGGATTTATGGGTTATTGGGTATTGAATCACTTGCCAATTGTTGATTTTAGAGCTTATAAGGTAGGTAATAACATTTCGAAAGAAATGGAAATTCCGGCAGGTGCTCCGAAAAGTGAATACGAAATGACTTTTATTTATAAAGTGAATGGCGTAGAAAAAGAATTTGGTTTGAATGACTTGGCTAATTTGCCGGAAGGAGTCGAATTTGTTGACCGAAAAGAAAAACTAATCAAAGAAGGATTTACCCCAAAAATTCAGAACTTTTCTATCTCAAAAGCGGAGGAGGATATTACTTCTTCGGTTCTGAAAGAGGAAAAAATAGTTTTGGTTGTCGCGTACGATTTAGAAAAATCATGCAAAAAAGGACTTCAAAAAATTGCTCAAGTTCAGCAATTAGCCCTAGAAAATGGTTATAAAATAATCGGGCTTACATCCACTTTGCAATCGACTTATGCGCCTATTTTGGCAGAAAATAACGTTCCGATTGAGTTTTATACCACAGATGCCGTTACGCTAAAAACTATTGAAAGAGCTAATCCGAGTTTTGTTATTTTAAACCAAGGAACCATCGTTCAGAAAGTACATTACAACGATGTAGACGAGCTTAAATTTTAATTACTTGTGCGTCTTTAAATAGAATTTTCCTACCTCTTCGATATATGTATTTATATCGGTGAAGCTAAAATTCAACGCCTCTTTAATCTTTTGATTAGAATACATCGTTTTGGAATGAGCAGAACGACTCATGTATTTCGTTATCGCTCGAGGTTTAAAGAAAATTGTGGAAATGATTTTATCTACCACAACCGCCAAGCAAGTCATAAACGGAGTAGCATGGATTTGTGGAGCTTTGGCTCCTATAGATTGAGCAATTTTGGTTAAGAATTCTTGAAAACTCAAATTGTCAGAAACCAAAATGAATTTATCGGAAGTAATCGGGCTTTTCATAAGCTCGAACATCGCTTTAACTACGTCGGTTACAGCAACAAATCCGGTAGTGCCTTGGGTGTAGAATTTCATTCCTTTTTTGATATTGTCAAAGAATTTACCACTTCCTTGATTCCAAAATTCCGGGCCGATGATAATCCCCGGATTTACAATAACCACGTCTAATCCTTCCTGAGAACCGCGAAAAACTTCCATTTCACCGGAAAATTTGGTTATGCTGTAATCGCCGTTTTCTTGATTCGGGTTCCATTCAGTTTCTTCGGTCACCATGACATTTGCACTTGGCGGATTGCCTAAAGCTGCAATAGAACTCACGTAACAGAATTTTTTGACATTGTGCTCAATCGATAAGTTTACCATGTTTGACGTACCTTCGATATTGGTTTTATACATCAAATTATCGGCTGCTGATAAGGAAACATAAGCTGCGCAATGATAAACGTATTCTACATTTTCGAATGCCTTTTCGAGCGAAGGAACATCATTGATGTCGCCTTTAACCCATTGGATTTCAGAGAATAAATGCTCTTTTTGATAAAGCCTGAAAAGAGCTTTGGTCTTTTCGATGCTGGAAGGAGTTCGGTAAATAGCTCTTACTTTTTCGTTATTTTCAATCAAAAATAACAAAAGATGTGCGCCAACAAGCCCGGTTCCTCCAGTGATTAAATTCATAAATTACAATGGGTTAAAGTCGAATCTATTTTGTTATTGGATATTAAAAATTTGCTCTAAAATCTTGATGGTAATCAGGTAGGTTGGTTTTACGCCCGTAGTCCCTAATCCTCCTGAAGCTAGTGTGCTTCCTGTTTCGAGCGGGTTATCCGATGCGTAATAAGCATAACGAACCTTCACATCTTTCGGGATACTTTTTCTGATTCTTGAAGCCGATTGAATTGCTTTTTGGTAATAAGCACCTTCCATCTCCAGACCAATTACTTCCCAAGTTGATTTATGGAAGAAGTATAACAAGTCTTTGTTTTGAAGTGAAGTTCCGAGTACTGTCACCATGTTTCCGGCATAAACAGGAATTCCGTTGCCTTCAAACATTTCTTTAGTCAATTCGTTTTCGAATGGATAATTATCTCCGGTTCCTTCGTTGATGTGAGCAGACGGAATCATAATATCTCCTTTTCCTCCTTCTAGAATTCCGGCTTTACCCATAATAGAAACCGATTCTACATTCAGATAAGTACGGTTGTCGCCTTCTTTATACGGTTTTAGAAGCTCATCGATGGTTTCGTAGGCTTGCTCACCGAAAGCGTAGTCCATTACAATAATAACGGGCTTGTCACTAACATTTGCTTTTGCAAAATTCGATTTTTTGAAATCAATTTTCGCCGTATCAAAAATCTGTACGTCAATGTTGGTTCCTGATGTATCCCAAAGTTGAATCATTCCATTTTTAAGCGCCACATCTTCAACTTTTTTGCGAAGTTGTCCGTTTCCAGACTTGCTCAACTCTTCGTAGATGTCAATATCGTCGACGTCTTTAAATTTAGATTTAAGTGTCGGAATGGCAAAAATAGAGTTCATTACCGAGTGCATATTAGCACTGATAATATGAATTGGTCGCTCTAAAAGGTTATTTTCTTTCAGCGTTTGTTTGATGTTATCTGCCCAAATTTCCCCATGAATATGATGACCTAAACGCTCTCTAAGAATCGGGCTGAAAGTGATTACGCGTTTATTGTTGTTTACAACCTCTTCAATGGCTAGTTTTCCTAACCAATAGATGATGTGTAAGAATCTGTCCGGATTTTCAGATGTAGCAAAACCGTCATAAATATTGAGTACTTCCACAAATGTTCTGCCCAACATGTTAGAAACATGCGCAATCGCTTTTTCTTTTTCTTCTTGCGAAAGAGGTTCGTTGCGATCTACAAAACCTTCAAGTGTTTTCCAATCACGCGTGAGTGTTCCGGTGATTTCGTTCATTAACACGTGATTTTTAATTTTGTGTGATTCAACGAAAATAAAAGTAAGATGCGTTAAAATATCATAGATATCCGAGCGACCACGAGTAATCTCGATGTTCATTTGCTCGTCATCAATTCGATAACAGTTTCTTCTTCTTTTTGGCGGAACAATGGCTGTAAAATGCGATTTTGAATAACCTTCATCGGAAATCAAATTTATGTATCGACATTCTTCAATTCCGATTGGGAGGCGTTCGATAACGTATAAAAGTCCGTTTAGTTCTACTTTTTCGCTATTAATGGATCCGTAAATTTCCGGACGAAGTAATAAAAGGGCTTCACGAAGTGTTTCTCCGGAAACTCCCATTGGTTTATAAAATCCACGATTAAACAAATGCCTCATCGTGATGTACATTCTCTCGATAGCAGCAGATGATTCCTGTGCTCTTGTTCGTTCTATATTTCTAAATTTTGTCATATTCTACATTTTTAACTCCGACAGAGTTTTAAACTCTGTTGGAGTTGTTTTATTGAATTATCCTAAAAACTCCAAAATACTATCGGTAATAAATTTGATTTGTTCGTCGTCCAATTCGGTATGCATTGGGAGAGATAACACTTCGTTTACTAAACGGTTGGTTACCGGAAAATCTTCTTCTTTATAACGAGTATCCGCATAAGCCTTTTGGCTGTGTAGCGGAATCGGATAATAGATAGCACACGGAATTCCTTTATCTAACAAATGTTGCATCAGGGCATTTCGGTCGGCTCCAACGATTCTCAACGTATATTGGTGAAAAACGTGAGAATCATCCTCTCCTTTAATAATTGGAGTAACGATATTTTTATGATTTGCTAAAGCTGAACTGTATTTTTTAGCCGCTTCACGACGAGCTGTGTTATACTGGTCTAATTTCGGGAGTTTAGCATTCAAAACCACCGCTTGAAGACTGTCAAGTCTCGAATTTACTCCTACAACATCGTGATGATAACGAACGTACATTCCGTGGTTTACGATGCCTCGAAGTGTGTGAGCCAGTTCATCATCATTGGTGAAAATTGCTCCACCATCTCCATAGCAACCTAAATTCTTTGAAGGGAAAAATGACGTAGCCGCTACGTGACCAATAGTTCCGACTTTTTGTTTTTGTCCGTTTGTGTGTTTGTAATTCGCTCCAATAGCTTGAGCATTGTCTTCAATTACATACAAATTATGTTCTTTGGCAATAGCCATAATTTCGTCCATATTAGCAGCTTGCCCGAACAAGTGCACCGGAACAATCGCTTTGGTTTTTGGAGTGATCGCTTTTTTGATGGCTTCAATTGAAATATTGAACGTGTCTTCTTCTACATCTACCAAAACAGGAGTAATTCCTAGTAGAGCAACAACCTCAACTGTTGCAGCGAACGTAAAATCAGCTGTGATAACTTCATCTCCGGGTTGTAAACCCAATCCCATTATGGCGATTTGTAGCGCATCGGTTCCGTTAGCACACGGAATCACATGCTTCACTCCCAAATAGTTTTCTAAGTTCTTTTGGAAAGCATGAACCTGAGGTCCGTTGATGTATGCTGTAGTGTCTAAAACTTCGTTGAATCCTGTTTGAATTTGGTCTTTTATGTGTTGATACTGACCCGCTAGGTCAACCATTTGAATTTTTTTCATAATTCTAAAATCTATTGTTATAAATTATATGTCTTCTTTTTTCTTTAAATGTAACGCATTTTTGGCAAATTCGCCATAGGTATAATAATGAATCCAATCGCCTAAATTGATATAAGTCGAATTTTCATCAAGCTGGATAGTCATTGGTAAATGACGATGTCCGAAAACAAAGTAATCGTAGTGTTTGAGTTCTAATTTTCGCTTGGCATATTGCACAAGCCATTCGTTTTCTTCACCCAAAAACTTTACATCATCATTTCCGGAAATCAGTTTGTTTTTTACGGATAAATATTGTCCTAATTTCACGCCCAAATCCGGGTGTAACCATCTAAAAAACCACTTTGATAGAGGATTGGTAAACACTTTTTTCATGCGTTTGTAACCTTTATCGTCCGGACCAAGTCCGTCGCCATGTCCGATAAAAATAGATGTTCCGTTGATATGGAAAACTTGAGGTGAATGAAATACCGGAATGTCGAGTTCTTTTTCAAAATAACCATTCATCCACAAATCGTGATTCCCGACAAAGAAATAAATCGGAATACCATTGTCACGAAGTTCGGCTAATTTTCCTAAAACTCTTACAAACCCTTTTGGGACAACCGTTTTGTATTCGAACCAAAAATCAAACAAATCCCCTAAAAGGAAAATAACTCCGGCATCGTGTTTGATTTCGTCTAACCATTTCACGAATTTCTTCTCTCTCGGAAGACTTTCTTCCCAAGTCGGAGCACCTAAATGGTTGTCAGAAGCAAAGTATGCTTTTTTGTTTTCGGGTAATGTTATGTGATGTTCTGGCTTCAAGATGGCGTAATCGTTTAATCGTAATTTTAAATTCGTCATTAATTATCAGACGCATACCACTCAGCAAAGGAAGAATCTGTTTCTTGCAAACGCAACGAAACAAGTTCTATCGATTGCGGCAAGCGAGCTTTGATTTTTTGGACAAAATCAATCACCATATTTTCGCTGGTGGGTTGATAATCCACCAAAATTACATGATGACCGCGCTCTTCTAATTCCTTAGCCAATTCTATATGAGGGGTATTTTTGTTGAAAACTGTAGCATGGTCAAAGTTTTCGACAATTTCTTCTTTGACGATTTTTTTCAAATCCGAAAAGTCGATTACCATTCCGTATTTTACATTGTTTTTATCAGAATTAGGAGTTCCGATAACTGTCACAAACAACTTATAGCTGTGCCCGTGAACGTTTTTGCATTTTCCGTCATAACCGTACAAAGCGTGCCCGGTTTCGAACGAAAACTGTTTGGTAATTCTTATTTTAGTCATTAAAACAACTTTATTAATTGAGCAAAGGTACGGAATTTTACGAAACAGAGGGTTTAAGAATTTGAAAGAGAATCTAAATCAGTGAAATGTTAAATTTTACTTTTTTCTTTTTTATTTGAAATTATAATCTACATTTGTAGATGTAAGTCTAATTTTGTAGAGATTAAAGTTTTTGAACGATGAACCAATTGACCAAAGCAGAAGAACAATTGATGCAATTTTTGTGGGAGAAAAGAAAGGCATTTACTAAGGATTTACTAGAAGCTTATCCTGAACCTAAACCGGCTAGTACTACGGTTATTACCTTACTTAAACGCATGCAAGAAAAGGGTTTTGTTGGTTTTAAAGAATACGGTAAATCAAGAGAATATTATCCGCTTATTGAAAAAGAAAAATATTTTTCACAACAAGTAGGAGAGATGATAAAGGGCTTTTTTAATGATTCAGCATTGCAGTTTGCTTCGTTTTTCACAGAAAAAACCAATATGTCTGAAAAAGAGTTAGAAGAGTTGCGCAAGATTATTGATAATCAACTTCAAAAGAAAAAACAATGATAACTTTTTTGATTAAATTTTCGCTGAGTCTGTTGGTGTTTTTACTGTTTTATAAACTAGTTTTAGAAAGAGAAAAAATGCATCAAGTTAATCGGTTTTTATTGCTTTTTGCTTTAGTATTTTCGCTAGTAATTCCGTTTGTTAGCTTTGAAATTACAAGTGAAAATTTATTTGTTGAACAAGTTATTCCTTCGTATGTAATTCCTGAAATTTACATAGGAAATCAATCTCAACAACCTCTAAATTTTCTCACTTTCGAAAATATTTTATGTAGTATTTATTGGTTTGGCTTTTCTGTGTTTTTGGTTCGTTTTATAAGGAATCTAGCTTCGCTTTTGCGTAGTATTCACGAAAGTGAAAAAATCAAAAAAGGCGGATTTACTTTGGTTTTGATTCCTGAAAAAATTCTTCCGTATTCGTTTTGGAATTACGTTTTCGTAAATAAAGATGAATACGAATACAATTTAATCGACCGAGAGCTTTTTGTACACGAAAAAGCTCATATTACTCAAAAACATTCGCTAGATATTTTATTTATTGAGGCTTTTCAGGCTGTGTTTTGGTTTCATCCCTTAATTTATTTTTACAAAAAAGCGATGAAACTCAATCATGAGTTTTTAGCCGATCAAAAAGTAAATGAAACTTTCGATGAAGTAGTTAATTATCAAAAACTTCTACTACAAAAAGTTAAAGGAAATCTTGTTCCGATAGCTAGTAATTTAAATTATTCAATAACTAAAAAACGTTTTATTATGATGACTAAGGAAAAAAGTAATATTCGGGTTACTGTAAAAATATTATTTACAGTTGTTGTGTTTTTAATTTTATTTGTCTCTTGTGGTGAAAAAACAAAAGTTCAAGATAATAAAGAAGAAGTAATTGAAAATATAGAAAACCAAGGAGATGTAGAAAATCAAGATACGGTTTATACTGTGGTCGAAGTTTTTCCGGAGTTCGAAGGCGGGTTGGAGGAATTTCGTAAATACGTTAAGAATAATCTAAAGTTACCTATAATACAAAATGATGTTAAAGGTAAAGTTTGGACTCAATTTATTGTAGAACCCGACGGAAGTTTGTCTAATGTGAACATAGTTCGAGATTTGGAAGGTATAGGAAAAGAAGTTATTAAACTATTAGAAAATTGTCCTAAGTGGAAGCCAGGTTTTCAAAATGGCAACGCAGTTCGAGTACAATATACTTTACCAATAGATGTCAATCTTACAGTAAAAAAATAATGTAAGTAACTCAGGTATTTATTTGGTAGCTTTGTTTAAAAGGTTAGGCTCTTATAGTTTTGTTTAGACATTACAAAATCAATATAAAAAGGTACGAAAAAGTATTATCTTTGGTTTGAATCAAATTTAGTAAAGAATGAGGAAGTTAGTTTTAATGGTGGTTTTTCTTTGTACAACAATCGGATATTCACAAGAAGCTATAAATGATAGTATTTATAATAAAGTTAATATAATGCCTGAATATCCTGATGGAGGAGCTAAAGGCTTTAGTGAATTCATTGCTCAAAACTTTAGAACAAGAAAAATTAAACATGATATAAATGGTACCTTATATATTCAATTTGTTGTAGAGTCTGATGGGAGTATATCAGAAATTAAATGTATAAAAGATTTAGGTTATGGAACTTGTGAAGAAGCGACTCGAGTAATTAAAAAATCTAAAAAATGGATTCCCGGGATTCAAAGTGGAAGACGAGTGAGGGTTGTTTACACTCTTCCTTTAAAATTAAGTATTACTAGCAAATAAACTTTTATAATAAATCCCCTGAATTTCAGGGGATTTATTGTTTCAATCATTTTTTCTTAAATATTCAAAGTCAAGTTGTTTTTTGACTAAATCGGCATTTTTTACTTTTACCCATACTTCATCACCGAGTTGGAGTACGTTTTTGGTTACTTCGCCTACAAGCGCGTATTGTTTTTCATCAAAAGTGTAATAATCGTCTTTAATCTCTCGAATTCTGACCATTCCTTCGCATTTATTAGAGATAATTTCTACATAAATACCCCATTCGGTAACTCCGGAAATAACACCCAAAAACTCTTCGTCTTTGTGGTCTTGCATATATTTCACCTGCATGTATTTGATGCTATCGCGTTCGGCATTGGCAGCCAGCATTTCCATAGAAGAACAGTGATTGCATTTTTCTTCATATACTTCTTCGCTTACCGAATTTCCGCCATCTAAATAATACTGTAACAAGCGATGCACCATCACATCCGGATAACGACGAATAGGAGAGGTGAAGTGCGAATAGTAATCGAAAGCCAATCCGTAGTGCCCGATGTTATCGGTAGAATATTTGGCTTTGCTCATGCTTCGAATCGCGAGTGTATCTACCAGATTTTGCTCTTTTTTACCTTGAACTTCCATAAGAAGATTGTTGAGTGAGCGTGTAATATCTTTTTTGGATTTTAGATTTAACGAATACCCAAAGCGCGAAATTACTCCTTGCAAGTTGAAAAGTTTGTCTTCATCCGGCTCGTCGTGAATACGATATACAAAGGTTTTCTTTTGTTTTCCGATAAATTCAGCCACTTTTCGGTTTGCCAAAAGCATAAATTCTTCAATCAAATGATTTGAATCTTTGGCCTCTTTAAAATATACCCCAACCGGATTAGCGGTTTCATCCAAATGGAATTTTACTTCTACTTTGTCAAACGAAATCGCTCCGTTTTTCATTCGCTTACTGCGAAGAGTTTTTGCCAATTTATCTAGGGTCAAAGTAGCTTCGACTATATTCTCATCAGCTTGATATTCCGCTCCGGTTAATGAAATTGTGGAGGGAATCGTCCCGGATTTGGTTTCGATAATATGTTGTGCTTCTTCGTACGAGAATCGTTGGTCCGAATAGATTACCGTTCTTCCGAACCATTGATTGATGATTTCAGCTTTAGGATTTAGTTCAAAAACTGCCGAAAAAGTATATTTTTCTTCATGCGGACGCAAGGAACAAGCAAAATTCGATAGTACTTCAGGAAGCATGGGTACAACTCTATCTACCAAATACACCGACGTTGCTCGATTAAAGGCTTCTTCGTCCAGTATAGATCCTTCTTCTACATAATGCGATACATCCGCAATATGAACCCCGATTTGGAAGTTTCCGTTTTCCAGTTTTTCGAAAGAAAGAGCATCGTCAAAGTCTTTGGCATCTTTCGGGTCAATAGTAAATGTAAGCACATCGCGCATATCTCGGCGTTTTGCGATTTCATCAGCAGTGATAGAAGTATCTAGCTTATTCGCAAATGTATCTACTTCTATCGGGAAATCGTACGGAAGCCCGTATTCTGCTAGAATAGCGTGAATTTCCGTGTTGTGTTCGCCTGGTTTTCCGAGAACTTTCAGCACACTTCCAAAAGGAGAATCGGCTTTAGCTGGCCAATCTTCAATAGTTACCAAAACTACATCTCCATGTTCAGCATTTCCGAGTTTGTTTTTGGGGATGAAAATATCCGTGTACATTTTCGGGTTTGCTGTACTGACAAAACCAAAATTTTTCTGAATATCAATCACACCGACAAATTCTGTTTTGTGTCTTTCGATAATTTCTACCACTTCCGCCTCAGGTCTTCGACCTTTACGACGGTTGTAGATATAGACTTTTACGCGGTCTTTATCGAGTGCGTGATTCAGATTGTTAAACGGAATAAATACATCATCTTCTACTTGATCAGAGACGAAATAGCCGGTTTTACGGGAAGTCATATCAACGATTCCTTCCAAATAATCATTATTGGCTACGATTCTATATTTTCCTACTTCTGTTTCTTCAATACTTTCTTTGGCTTTTAGTAGCTGTAAATCCTTGATGATTTGGTTTCTGCTTTGGGTATCATCGAGTTCTAATTTAGCAGCGATTTGTTTATAATTGAAAGATTTTGAAGGTTCTTTGGAAAGGATTTTTAGAATTTTTTGAGTAAAAGATTTTTCTTTTTTACCCATTTTATATTTATGTTTTTTCTTCATGTTTTAATTTGTGTAATTGAATTTTTGTTCAAAAATATACTCGAGTTTGAAAACTCGAGTAAAGATTTTATTAAATTTAGGCAAATATTTCGTTATGAACAAAATTCTAGGTTTAATCTTGTTTATTTGCTCTTTGGTGACAGTGAACGCGCAGAGAGGGTTTGAATTAGATTCAAGCAAAGATAAAGTGGTAATCCCATTTAAACTAATCAATAATCTTATTTTTATCGAACTCGAGCTAAATGGAGTCGAGATGACTTTTTTGGTAGATTCGGGTGTGGAGGAAACCATTTTGTTTGGCTTGGAAGAAAACAAAGAGGTAGAATTGTACAATGCCGAGAAAATTTCGTTACGCGGATTAGGGAGTAATGATTTCATTGAAGCTTATAAATCTACCAAAAACACAATAAAAATTGCTAACCATTATATTGACGGCGCTCATACGGTTTTGATTGTTTTGGATCAAGGAATTAATTTTTCGCCTTTAATCGGAATTCCGGTAAATGGTATCATAGGATATAAGTTTTTTGAAAATTATTTAGTTGGTATTGATTATCAAAAGAGTAAGATTACTGTTTATGAGAGAAGTGCTAAGAATGCTAAAATTGTAGATGATTATCTTCCTTTGACAATCACTATTGAAGCCGGAAAACCTTATGTAAAAGCTCAACTATTTCATGATGATGAATCACCATGGTCAAAATTATTAGTTGATACCGGAAATAGTGATGCCGTTTGGATATTCGAGAATCATAAAGGCGCAATAGCTTTGCCACAGCCTAACTTTGATGATTTTTTAGGTAGAGGTTTTAGTGGTGAGATTTATGGCAAACGGGCAAAAATTGATAAATTTAAGTTAGGAGATTTTAGTTTTTCAAATCCGTATGCGGCTTTCCCGGATTCGCTTTCAATAAAAAATGTAAACAAAGTAAGAGAGCGTTCGGGTTCTTTGGGTGGAGAAACCTTGCGTAGATTTAACTGTATTTTTGATTATAAGAATAATAAGATATACATCAAGAAAAATGATAATTATAACGATCCGTTCTTGTATAATATGAGTGGATTAGAAATCCATCACAGTGGCACAGAATGGAATACCGATCGCTTATTGATGTCCAATCCGTTTGTAAAAAGCGGTGATGAAAGTCATTATACCGAGCAAAGTTTGTATAAATATAAATTCGAATTAAAACCTGTGTTTATCGTTGCTGCCGTTCGTGAGGGTTCTCCTGCCGATAAAGCTGGAATTAAAGTAGGTGATAAGGTGGTTAAAATAAACAACAAGTATGCTGCCTCAATGACTTTACAAAAAATCAATTCTATACTTAAAGAAGAAGAAGGAAAAACTGTACGAATTCAAGTGGAACGAAAAGACAAAATATTTAACTTTAAATTCGTGTTGAAGAATATTATTTGATACGTATAAAAATAAAAAATCCCTTTCATTGGAAAGGGATTTTTTTATCTTCTTGTATATTGAATTATTTCTTTTTCAAAAATTCATCAACTAATTCTGGAGCCATAACGCTTTCAACGAAAGTATAAGCACCAGTTTTCGGAGATTTAACCATTTTTATAGCTTTGGTTAATCTTTTAGAAGAAGTCTGAAGGGTTGCTACGGTTTTCTTTGCCATTTTGACTCAAATTATTTAATTTCTTTATGAACAGTTACTCTCTTTAAGATTGGATTAAACTTTTTAATCTCTAATCTATCAGGAGTGTTTTTCTTGTTTTTTGTAGTAATGTAACGAGAAGTTCCTGGCATACCAGATTCTTTATGCTCGGTACATTCTAAAATTACCTGAATTCTATTACCTTTCTTTGCCATTTTTATATAATTTTATTACTGTAATTAAATTAGATAGCCATTCCGTTAGCTTTAGCCTCTTTAAGTACAGCAGAAATTCCTTTTTTATTAATTGTTTTGATAGCGGAAGCAGATACTCTCAAAGTAATCCATCTGTCTTCTTCAGGAAGATAGAAACGCTTTTTTAATAAGTTTACAGAAAACTTTCTTTTTGTTTTGTTCATAGCGTGAGAAACATTATTTCCTACCATCGCTCTCTTACCCGTAAGTTCACAAACTCTTGACATTATCTTGATGTTTAATTCTGTTAATTCTAAAATCAGGGTGCAAAGAAACAAATATTTTTTGTATTCAGCAAATAATTTTGACTCTTTTTCTAACTTTTTTTATCTCCCTGAAATTTCGGCAAAACTAATGATTTTCAATTTGATTTTAAACTAAATAATCTTAATCTTTATTCTTATTTCGTACCTTTGCCCGCAATTTTAATTATATTAAATATGGAAAACGGTATTTACGCTAAATTCAACACAGCTAAAGGTTCAATATTGGTTAAACTAACCCATGATAAAACACCCGGAACTGTTGGAAATTTTGTTGGACTTGCAGAAGGAAATCTTGAAAATACAGCTCGCCCACAAGGAAAACCATACTACGACGGACTTACTTTTCACCGCGTGATTTCAGATTTTATGATTCAAGGAGGATGTCCTCTAGGAACCGGAACAGGTGATGCGGGATATAAATTTGACGATGAGTTTCGTTCGGATTTAAGACACGATGGACCTGGAGTATTATCTATGGCGAATGCTGGTAAAGGTACGAATGGTTCTCAGTTTTTTATCACTCACGTGGCTACTCCATGGCTAGATGACAATCACACCGTGTTTGGTAAAGTGGTAGAAGGGCAAGATGTAGTGGATGCTATCGCTCAAGGAGATGTGATGGAATCGGTAGAGATTATCAGAGTAGGAGAAGAAGCTCAAAAATGGAATGCTATTGAAGCTTTCAGAACTTTTGAAGGATCAAGAGAAAAACGTTTAGCAGAAGAAAAGCGTTTAGCAGAAGAGAAATTAGCAAAACTTACCGAAGGATTTTCTAAAACAGAAAGCGGACTTTATTACAAAATCCTTGAAAAAGGTTCAGGAGTAAAAGCTCAAAAAGGTAAAGTGGTTTCTGTACACTATACCGGAGCGTTAGACAACGGAAATGTATTTGATTCATCATACAAAAGAAATCAGCCCATTGAATTCTCATTAGGCGTTGGTCAGGTAATCTCAGGTTGGGATGAAGGAATTTCATTACTTCAAGTTGGTGATAAAGCTCGTTTTGTGATTCCACCACATTTAGGATACGGTTCTCGTGGTGCAGGTGGCGTGATTCCTCCGAATGCCGTTCTTGTTTTTGATGTAGAGCTCAAAAACGTCAAATAATTCTTTTTAAATATCAAAAAATAAAATTGAAATGTTACAAGATATAGATTTTATACAGGCTGCAACAACCAAGATAAATGATGTAGATTTTGAAAATTTATCTTTCGGAAGTGTTTTTACGGACCATATGTTGGTGTGTGATTATGAAGATGGTCAGTGGAAAAAGCCTGTTATAAAGCCTTATGAACCTTTTGTATTAGAGCCGTCTGCTAAAATATTTCACTACGGACAGGCGATTTTCGAAGGGATGAAAGCTTATAAGGATGAGAACGACCAAATTTGGATTTTCCGTCCTGAAGAGAATTTAAAACGTATGAACAAATCGGCTATTCGATTGGCAATGCCCGAAATTTCGGAATTTGTCTTTATCGAAGGGTTAAAAGAACTTATTCGTATAGAAAGCAATTGGGTGAAAAAAGGTAAAGGAAATGCTCTTTACATCCGACCTTTTATGATTGCAACCGGAGTAGGAGTTACGGCTTCGCCATCGGCTAAATATCGTTTTTGTATTATTCTTTCTCCGGCTAAATCGTATTATTCCGGAGAGGTAAAAGTAGTTATTGCTGATCATTACAGTAGAGCTGCCAACGGAGGTATCGGTGCTGCAAAAGCTGCCGGAAACTACGCCGGACAATTCTATCCGACTAAATTAGCTAACGAAAAAGGTTTTCAACAAGTAATCTGGACTGACGATGCTACGCATACCAAACTAGAAGAAGCAGGAACGATGAACGTTTGGGTGAGAATAAACGATACACTTTATACTGCGCCTGCTAGTGAGCGCATTTTGGACGGAGTTACTCGTAAAACGCTTATCGACCTAGCGCAACACATAGGGCTAAAAGTAGAAGTTCGTTCTGTTTTGGTTTCTGAACTAGTTGAAGCGGCTCAAAAGGGTAGTTTAAAAGAAATGTTTGGATCCGGAACCGCTGCAGTGGTGAACCCGATTGCCGGTTTTGCTTATCAAGATACCTATTATGAACTTCCGAAAGTGGAAGAATCATATGCTCAAATCTTGAAAGAGAAACTGACTAACATTCAATATAAAATGGAAGAAGATGTATTCGGTTGGACAATGAAAGTCTAATTGGAATATTGATTAAAATAAAAAATCCTGATAAGCAATTATCAGGATTTTTTTTATGTGGTAGTAACTATTTATTAAATATCATCAAAATTTACATCTGTATAGCTTGATGCTGCGTTTTCTTCTCTTTTGTAATCTTTTTGATGTCTTTCAGAGATTACTTCTTCGCCTTTGTGGTTTAATACATAATCGGTCATTTCGTTTAGAATCTCTTTGAATTCAGCGAAATCTTCTTTGTAAAGATAGATTTTATGTTTTTTGAAGTGGAATGATCCGTCTTCTTCTGTAAATTTTTTACTTTCAGTAATTGTGATATAATAATCGTCTGATTTTGTGGCTCTAACATCAAAGAAATATGTTCTTCTTCCGGCTCTCTGTACTTTAGAGAAAATTTCGTCCTTCTCTAAAAAATCTTTTTCCTCCATAAACTCTATTTTTTGTTTTTTTGAATAATTACTCCTCCAAAAGTCTAAAAAAAATCATTAACAAACAATAGTTTTTTAGATTTCTTTTTCGGCAAGCTGCATTTCATAAAGCTCTTTGTAATATCCGTCGCTGTTTAGAAGTTCGTTATGAGAACCCGATTGAATGATGTTTCCGTCTTCTAAAACAATGATTTTATCAGCATTGCGAACAGCCGAAATACGGTGACTTACAATAAAAGTAGTTTTGGATTGTGTTTCTTTTTCTAAGTTGTGCAAAATTGCTTCTTCGGTTTCGGTGTCTACGGCAGAAAGCGAATCATCTAATAAAAGTATCGGAGCATCTTTAATGAGTGCTCGAGCAATCGAAACTCTTTGTTTTTGACCTCCCGAAAGCGTAATTCCGCGCTCGCCCAAAATAGTGTCATAACCCAATTTAAATTCGGCAATATTGTGGTGAACTACGGCTTGTTTGGCTACTTCGATGACCTGTTCGTCGGTGGCATTTTCTTTGCCGAATTTGATGTTATTTTTAATCGTATCCGAAAACAAGAAAGCATCTTGAGGAACTACGGCAATGGAATTTCGAAGGCTTTCCAGGTTTACATTTTTGATAGGTTTTCCATCGACTAAAACTTCTCCGTGCTCGACATCATATAATCGACTGATAAGTGATAGTATGGTTGATTTTCCGCTTCCGGTTTTTCCTAATATAGCAAGAGTTTCACCTTTATTTACTTTAAAGTTGATGTTTTTTAAAGCGGTAATATTAGTGTCTTCATAAGTAAACGAAACATTTTTGAATTCAATAGCGCCTGTAATGGTTGTTGGATTTTTTTCGGTATTTTGAATCTGAGGAACTTCTTTCAGAAATTCGTTGATTCGTTTTTGTGATGCAATTGCTTCTTGAATCATAGACGAAATCCATCCCAAAGAAGCGACCGGCCAAGTAAGCATATTTACATATAAGACAAATTCGGCAATTACCCCAACGTGAGTGATACTACCGTTAATGTACATCATTCCTCCTGCACAAATAACTATAAGATTGCTTATTCCGATTAGGAAAAGCATAAGCGGACCGAAAAGCGAATTCAAAAACGAAAGTTTCATGTTTTTGTTTTTGCTTTCTAACGAAAGATCTTCAAATTTTGACTGAATGACATTTTCGATATTATGGGCTTTAATGATTCTTACACCCGAAAACATCTCTTGTGTAAAACTTGCTAAAGCCGATAAATTCTGTTGATAAACAGTGCTTCGTTGATTAATTGAAGTGCTAAGTTTAAAAATACTATAGGACAATAACGGTAATGGAATAAGCGTATATAATGTAAGTTTTGGCGAAATCAAATACATCTGAATGATAACTACCGCGAAAGTGATGGAAGTGTTAATCCCGTACATAATCGAAGGACCGATATATTGACGCACTTTGTCCACATCACTACTGATACGATTCATCAAATCTCCGGTGCGGTTGCGTTTGTAAAAATTCAGCGATAGCTTTTCGTAATGATGGAAAACTTCGTTTTTCAAATCAAATTCGATATGGCGAGACATCACAATCAAGCTTTGACGCATCAAAAAAGTAAACACTCCGGCTAGTAGAGTAGCTAAAACAATAAATAAAATATTGTGTAAAAGTTGTGATTTTACTTCCTCCAACGAGTAGATATGATTAAAGTAATCTTCGATTATTGTCATCGAATTACCCACCAATTTTGGGGTATAGAGAGCAAATATTCGAGCTATGATGGTAATCAGTATTCCGCCTAAAAACAGATACTTATATTTGTAAAAGTACTTATTTAAGTGTTTTAATTCTTTCATTTATTCTTAAAATATAAAATTCTCGCGTAGTGTTTGATTTTTATTAGTAAAAAATTATCATGATAAATGTCTTTTTTTGATTGAATTCGTAAATAAATCAAAAATTTTTGTTATTTCTTAAATTATGAGGTATTTTTGTGAAATCATTAAATACATAAAGTTGTATGACAATTACTACAAATCAAATCGAACTACACAAAGTAGACCCTGTTTTCGGACAACTTTCGTTTAACGAACACGAGCAAATTGTGTTTTGTCACGACAAAGATACAGGTTTAAAAGCAATAATCGGAATTCATAATACCGTTTTAGGTCCTGCTCTAGGAGGTACCCGTATGTGGCAATATGCTAACGAATGGGAAGCACTTAATGACGTGTTGCGTCTATCTAGAGGGATGACTTATAAGTCAGCAATTTCAGGATTGAACCTTGGAGGAGGTAAAGCTGTTATTATCGGAAACTCTAAAACGGATAAAACTCCAGAGATGATTACTAAATTCGGAGAATTTGTAAATTCATTGAGCGGGAGATATATCACTGCAGAAGATGTGGGGACAACCACTGCTGATATGGATTTAATCCGTGAGGTTACTCCTCACGTAACCGGAATTTCTGAAAGCAAAGGTGGGTCAGGAAATCCATCGCCAGTAACCGGATACGGAGTGTATATGGGGATTAAAGCTGCGGCTAAATTCCAATTCGGAACCGACAATCTTGAAGGTAAAAAAGTAATGGTTCAAGGTATCGGTCACGTAGGAGAAACGGTAGTGAGCTATTTGGTTGAAGAAGGTGCTATTGTTCAAATTGCAGATATCAACGAAGAAAAATTACAAGAAGTTGCTACTAAATATGGAGTAACTATTTATAGAGGTAACGATTTGTATTCGGAGGAAGTTGATATTTATGCTCCATGTGCTTTGGGTGCAACAATCAATGACGAAACTGTTCATAAAATCAAAGCTAAAGTTATTGCCGGAGCGGCAAATAACCAATTAGCTGACGAAAACAAACACGGTTTAATTCTTCAAGAAAGAGGAATCGTTTATGCACCGGACTTCTTGATTAATGCCGGAGGTATTATTAATGTGTACGGAGAAATTGTAGGTTACGGAAAAGATGAGGCGATGAGCAGAACACAAAATATCTATAACACTACGCTTCAAACCTTGAATTTTGCTAAAGAAAACCACATCACCACGCATCAAGCTGCCTTCTCTGTAGCTCAACAACGTATTGATGCTAAAAAAGCAGAGCGCAAATAATTCGTATTGAAAATATAATTACTATTTTTGCAAAGCGAAAGGAACTTTTTTCTTTCGCTTTGTAATTTTAAATAAGTTCTTTCAGAGGTGTTAAACAGAAGACATATCCGAGTAAAAGTGATGCAGTCCATATATGCGATGCATCAAAGCAATTCAGATTCTATTGAAAAAGAAGAGAAATTCTTGTATCATAGTATCGACAACATTCACAATTTGTATCTTACTATTTTATCTGCTCTTATAGAGATACAAAAACACGAGGTTGATTTTCTTGAAAAATCAAAGAAAAAATTCCTTGCCACTCCTCAAGAGTTAAATCCGAATACAAAATTTATCGACAATCCTGTATTTTCGATTTTGTCAGAAAGCAATTCGTTATCTATGGCGTTTGCTGAGAAAAAAATCACCAACTGGGATTTGAATGATGATTACATCATTTTGCTATTGAATGATATCAAAGCAAATGATTTGTATAAGGAGTATATGGAGAAAAAATCGACATCGTTTGAAGAAGACAGAGATTTTATTGTTCAATTATTCACTGATGTAATTGCTCCGAATGAGAAGTTATACGAATATTTTGAAGATCATAAATTGACTTGGATTGATGATATTCCGCTGGTAAACACTACGATTCAGAGACAAATTATGAATTTAAAATCACCTTCTCAAGAATTCAAAGCTTTGAGATTGTATAAGGATGAAGACGATAAAGAATTCGTAAAGCAAATCTTCAGAAAAACAGTTCTGAATGAAAGTGTTTTAGAAGTAGAATATGTGGACAAAACACCCAATTGGGACAAAGATAGAATTGCTGAAATCGATACTATTATTTTGAAAATGGCAATTTGTGAATTTTTGAAATTTCCATCAATCCCATATAAAGTAACGATTAATGAGTATATAGAGATTGCTAAAGAATATTCTACACCAAAAAGTAGTATATTTATCAACGGAATTCTCGACGGATTAGTGAAGAGATACCAAGACGAAAACAGACCTCTAAAAGCAGGAAGAGGATTATTATAAACTTTAAAAATATTTAATTATGATTCGTAAAACAGTTTTGATGCTTGCTTTGGCTGTAGCTTTTACATCTTGTAAAGAGAGTGCGGCAGATAAATTAAATGAAGCAAATCTTGCAAATGCAGAAGCTAACAATTCATTTCCGGTGCTTTCTTTTGAAGAAAAAGATTTAACACACGATTTCGGAGATTTGAAATTAAACGACAAAGCTGAGCACGTTTTTAAATTCAAAAACACAGGTAAAGCAGATTTAGTAATTATCGAAGCAAAACCATCTTGTGGTTGTACGACTCCAAATTATACTAAAACTCCTGTAAAACCTGGAGAAACCGGAGAAATCCAAGTAGTTTATAACGCAACTAGTGCTGGAGCACAACAAAAAACAGTTACTGTAACTTCAAACACATCCGAAGGAACAACTACATTAACTATTAAAGCAAACGTAAAATCTTAAATTATATAACATGGAAGGAATGATGGCGTTTTTGCCTTATTTGTTGATTTTTGCTGTATTTTATTTTCTAATTATAATGCCGCAACAAAAAAGGCTTAAAAAAGAAAAAGAATTTGAAGCAACTCTTAAAGTAGGAGATAAAATCATCACTAAGAGTGGAATCCACGGAAAAGTAGCAGAATTAACTGACGATAGCGTAGTTGTCGAAACCATGTCAGGGAAGCTAAAAATGGAAAGATCAGCGATTTCAATGGAGCTTTCTCAAAAATTAAATGCTAAGAAATAATTTAGCATCGGTATAAAAATAAAAAATCCGTCAATTCACTTTGAGTTGACGGATTTTTTGTATTCTTATATAACTAAAATTCAAAAAAAAAGCTACCTAATTTGGTAGCTTGAATTTTTGAGCCTCCAGAGGGATTCGAACCCACGACCCCGAGATTACAAATCACGTGCTCTGGCCAACTGAGCTATGGAGGCGTTGCCTTTATTGCGATGCAAATATAGGTAAGAATTTTAATTCTGCAAACACTTTCTGTAAAAAATAAGGCAAAAAAGCCACATTTTTTTTCGGCCGAAAATTAAGTTCAAGAATTTCAGCGAAGTAGTAGAAAAATAAAATTTAAAAAAATTATCTTTGCACCAGCAGACCACCTTATCGATTCATCATTTTGGGTGAATAGGAAAGTCCGGGCATCACAGAGTGGCATAGTGGGTAACGCCCACCTTCCGAGAGGAAAGGACAAGTGCAACAGAAAGTATGTACAGGTAATGCTGTAGTGAAACCAGGTAAACTCTATGCGATGAAATGTCAAGTATACCGACAATTAAGAATTACTCGTTCAATGTCGGAGGGTAGGCAGATTGAGCTATATGGTAACGTATAGCCTAGATAAATGATAAGGTATCTTTAATTCTATTAAAGAGAACAGAACCCGGCTTACAGGTCTGCTTTTTTATAAACTACACCCGAGTTGTGATAAGTAACCCCAAAATCAGCTTAAAAATCCTTAACTTTGCACCGCTGAGCAAAAAATAAGCATATAATGACAGAAGGAAATTTCGTAGACTACGTAAAAATATATGTGGCGTCCGGTAAAGGAGGTCGCGGTTCATCGCATTTACACAGAGAAAAATTTATTGAAAAAGGAGGCCCAGACGGAGGAGACGGAGGTCGTGGAGGGCACGTATTTTTGGTTGGGAATAAAAACCTATGGACATTATTTCACTTAAAATTTGCTAGACATATCAAAGCCGGTCACGGAGGTGACGGAGGAAGCTCGCGTAGTACCGGAGCAGATGGCGAAGATAAATTCATCGACGTGCCACTAGGGACTGTAGTAAGAGATAAAGATACCGGAGAGGTGCTTTTTGAAATTACCGAGCACGACGAGAAAAAGATTTTGGTTAAAGGTGGTAAAGGAGGTCTAGGGAACTGGCATTTTCGTTCTTCTACAAACCAAACACCGCGTTATGCACAACCCGGATTGGAAGGAGAGGAGCGTGATGTAATTCTGGAACTTAAAGTTTTGGCAGATGTTGGTTTGGTAGGATTTCCGAATGCCGGAAAATCGACACTTCTTTCAGTACTTACTTCCGCAAAACCTAAAATTGCCGATTATCCGTTTACAACGCTAAAGCCTAACTTAGGAATTGTAGCTTATAGAGATTTTCAATCGTTTGTAATTGCCGATATTCCGGGTATTATTGAAGGTGCCGCAGAAGGAAAAGGTCTCGGACATTACTTTTTAAGACATATTGAGCGCAATTCAACGCTGTTGTTTTTAATTCCGGCAGATGCTCCGGATATCCGCAAAGAATACGATATTCTGATGAATGAGCTGACGCAGTACAATCCGGAATTATTGGATAAAAATCGTTTGATTGCCATTTCTAAATCAGATATGTTGGACGAAGAACTCAAAAAAGAAATGAAAGTAGAATTGGACAAACAGTTCAAAGGCATTCCTTATATGTTTATTTCATCCGTAGCTCAACAAGGACTTACAGAGCTTAAGGATAAATTGTGGCAAATGCTTAACGAATAATACTATAAATTTTATATAATTGCTCTAAAATTCAGAGTATGTCATCGTTTTTAGAGCAATTATATTCCATCACAGCACATCGTCTTCCTCGAGAAAATATTCGAAATTGGGTTTTAAATCAACCGGATTTAATGCCTGATTTAGTTCAAGTAGCGTTGGATGTTGAAAATCGTTATCATTTCAAGGCTTGTTGGGTGTTGGAATTGGTAGTTGAAGCGGATATATCTCTTATTAAACCTTATCTTTCAGTTTATTGCAATACACTAGCTCAATATAGCAACGATTCAGCTATTCGATGCATTGCTAAAATTGCGATGATGATGGTTTCTGAGCATTATTCTACAAAACCTAAAATAACCTTGACCGATTCCCAAATCGAGCAAATCACCGAAACTTTAATGGACTGGTTGATATCTGACCAAAAAGTAGCTGCAAAGGCTTATTCTGCAGAAGCTTTATATATTTTAGGGAAAACGCAAGACTGGATTTATCCGGAACTCAAAGAAATTTTAGGGCAAGGTTATCATCATCATTCTGCCGCGTACAAAGCCGTTTCCAGAAAACTCATACAGCTTATAAACAAAAACTCGAATTAACTTTCGCTAATCCGAGCCTTTATTCTAATTCATATATTTTCCTTTTTTGCTGCCTTCGTAAATTTCGTATTTCACAAGGCGAGCCTCAAGTTTTCCGTTGAAGAGTTTGATTTTTCGAGAAGGTTTCAGCCCAACAAATTTTAGCGCTTCGAGATTTGCAGTAATGAACCACGCTTCGGTATTCGGATAATTTTGTTTGAACGTATCTCCAATTTCTCTATAAAAACGTTCCAAATCAATATCCAAACGCTCTCCGTACGGCGGATTAAAAACCATGAATAATTTTCCGTCATTTTCTTTTTGAGTAGTAAAGAAATTTTCTTGCGAAATGCTTACATATTCATCCAAATTGGCGTTTTTGATATTGTCTTTGGCTTTGCTTACTGCCGACGGAGCTTTGTCATAACCTTTGATGGTATAATGAAAATCTCTAGTCTTTTTAAGCAGCGAGTCGGTAATTTTGTCAAACAAATCGTTGTCCCAGTCATTCCATTTTTCGAAAGCAAATTCTTTTCGATTGATATTTGCAGGAATATTACAAGCAATCATAGCAGCTTCGGCCAAAATAGTTCCGCTTCCGCACATCGGATCCAAGAAATCACTTTGCCCGTCCCAACCTGCTAGTAGAAGCATTCCTGCTGCCAAAACTTCGTTAATAGGAGCAATATTAGTAGCCGTTCGGTAACCTCTATGATGAAGAGAATTTCCTGAGGAGTCTAACGAAACCGAACAAGTTTCTTTCTGAATATGAATGTTGATGCGCAAATCCGGATAATCTTTGTCGATATCAGGGCGATTTCCGGTTTGTTCTCTGAATTGGTCGACAATAGCATCTTTCGCTTTTAGCGCCACAAATTGAGAGTGATTAAACACGTCAGAATTTACCGTAGTATCAATCACAAACGTTTGACGTACGTTCATATATTCCGACCAATCAATACTTTGAATTCCTTTGTAGAGACTTTGGTCATTAAAAACTCTGAATTCTTTAATAGGTTTTAGGATTTTGAGTGCGGTGCGCAGGGCTATATTGGCTTTGTACATAAATCCTTTATCGCCATAAAAACTAACCATTCGCACGCCTAGTTCCACGCGTTGCGCTCCTAAATTGCGAAGTTCTTGCGCTAATATTTCTTCAAAACCAAAAAAGGTTTTGGCAATCATTTTAAAATTGTCGTTCATTAAATTGTATTCAAATTGTTTATTGAAAAAGATTAAAAATCTTTTCTGAAAGTTTTTCTTCTTTTGTGGATAATTGGATTAAAATGCCTCCAAAGTAATTGGATTTTTTTGTTTTCTTCCAAAAGTGGATTGGTTTCAATCCATTCGATATTGTATTTTTTAAAGGTTAAATCCAGTTCTTTAAAGATGAGCGAAGTTACCCCTTTGTTTTGATATTCAGGATCGATACCGATTAAATAAAACTCTACATTTCGGCTATGTTTCAACGCTTTTATCAAGTGTAAAAAACCAAACGGAAACAATCTTCCTTTTGCTTTTTGGAAAGCTTGCGATAAGGAAGGAATCGTAACGGCAAATGCCACCAATTTTTTAGTAGCATTATCTACTACACACGAAATAAATTCCGGATTGATAAGCGGAATGTATTTCTTTTTGTAATGCTCGATTTGGAACTTTTCGATAGGGACAAAGCTTTGTAAATCTTTGTAGGTTTTGTTGAGCAAATCAAACATTTGGTCGGCATAAGGCATCACATCTTTGGTAGTTTTGAAATTCAAAGACGATACATTATAGCGCTTTTCAATCAGTTCGGATAACTGAATGGCATTGCTTACATCTGCATTTTGAGCATTAAACGTGTATTCGAGCCATTCTGCTTCTTTTTGGAATCCGAGCGTTTCTAAGTGTTTTGGATAATACTCGTAATTATACAAACCAATCATAGTCGCGATGCGGTCAAACCCGAAGGTTAGCATTCCGGCTTTATCCATATTTGTGAAACCAACCGGACCTTCCATATACTCAAGATTGTATTCACGTCCTAATTCTTCTACTTTTTTAAGCAAAGCTTTTGATACTTCAAGGTCGTCGATGAATTCAAACCATCCGAAGCGCACTTTTGGTTTTTGTTGTTGTTTAATCTCGATTGAATTTACAATAGCCGCAATACGACCGACTACTTTATCCTCTTTATAAGCCAAATAAAATCGCGCATCTACGGTATTAAAAATCGGATTGCTTTTAGAAAAACTGCGAAGTTCATCCTTAATAATAGGCGGTACCCAATACGGATTGTTTTTGTACAACCTAAAAGGAAATTTAATAAAGCGCAACAAATCGCTTCTTCGAGTTACTTCTTTAATTGTTATCATTATGTATTAATCTTCTTCTTGGTTTTCGTCTGGTGAATTATCTTCCGTAGGTTCTTCGGGTTCCGTACTTGGTGTTGTATTGGTATCGGTGCCTGAATTTTCGTCTAATGTGGCATTTTCATCCGGAATAATTAAATTTCCGTCTTCGTCGTATAATGCTTCTTCCGCTACTTCTTCTGTCTCTTCTTCATTGAGCACATCCGGTTCTTTGGTATCACTTTCTAATACGCGATACATCATTGTATCTTTATAATTTACAGTAAATCGCCATGATACGCCTAATCCACCGTAAATGATATTTCGTGTAGAATTAAAATTTTTACCCAGAGATACATCTAATTGTAAATCTTCATTAAGAATGTAAACTCCTCCGGCTCTAGTGACTACATCTTTGTAAAAATCATTTTTATGCGCTTGGAATTCTACAAATCCACTCCACCTCATATTTAAACTTTTGGTCACGGTTAAAATTCCGCTGATGGTTTGATAATCGGAGCCAATTTGATCAACAATTGCGTTGGTCACAACTACCCATCCTCCGGTAAAATTATTTTGCAAAAGTAAGGCAGCTTTTGGAGTTATTATCGATTCATCTTTGGGTAAATACGGATTATTTGATGAATTGATATTCGCTCCGGCATATAGCGCTACTACAGGAATGAGTTCTCTCCATTTAAACTTATTGTTTTCTTTCCAGCTATAAATATTTACTTTTTCTTCGTAGAATCGATACGGGTCATATACTAAGTATTTAAATCCGAGTACGGTGGATTTCATATAACTTCGACGCGTGGAACCTTCATCCGGAAGGCTGAATTTATCATTTCGGTACTGTAAATCAGCAATAAATTCTAATTGCTCTCTCCAAAATCCGTATCTCAAATCCAAATCCACTACGATTCCGGTCGTTTTAGAATCGTCTTTTTTGTATTTCTCGTGGAGGTAAGAAAGTCCGCCTTCAACTTGAATAATTCGTTTACCTACTGAGAATGCTCCGAAGGATTCCCCCGGACGGTTGGTATTTATAATCTCAGTAAATTGACTGTATGAATTCTGAAACCAAAGAAAAACGAATGTAAAAAGAATCGAGTAGTTGAATTTCATAGGATTAGAAGTAATGTTCAATAGTTTCAAATGTAAGATTTTATTTAGGAAAATTAAATTTACAACGGCTATTTTTTGCCTTATTTTTTAAAATTATCCTAATGCTACATCCAAAATCATCATAACGATAAAACCTAATATAAATCCAAGGGTGGCGATATCACCATTTTTGTTTTGTTGTGTTTCCGGAACTACCTCTTCTATAACCACAAATATCATCGCTCCTGCAGCAAAAGACAGCGCATAAGGCAAGACCGGCGTAAAAAATCCAACCGCCATAGCTCCGATGATTGCAGCCAAAGGTTCTACTAGCGCAGATGATTGTCCGTAAATAAAACTTTTTTTGCGGCTCATCCCCATTCGTCGGAGTGGCATGGCTACGGCAATTCCTTCCGGAAAGTTTTGAATAGCAATTCCGATGGTTAAAATCAGCGCTCCGGCAATTGAAGCTTCAGGAATGCCCATCGCCACTCCTCCGAACATTACACCTACAGCCAAGCCTTCAGGAATGTTGTGAAGCGTAATAGCAAGGGTAAGTAAAGTTGTTTTTTGCCAAGGAGTTTTAATTCCTTCGGTGTCTTTTTCAGAAAAATTTAGGTGTAAATGCGGTAATAATTTATCTAGCCCAAAAAGAAATAAAGCACCGAGTAAAAATCCAACTGCAGCCGGAATTACTTTGATGAATCCTTCACCCGAACTCATTTCGATAGCAGGAGAGAGCAAGCTCCAATAACTTGCTGCTACCATCACTCCACCTGTAAAACCAAGCATCCCATCAAGCACTACTTGATTTAATGTTTTGAATAAAAACACTAACGAAGCGCCTAAAGCGGTTATAAACCAAGTGAATAATCCGGCTAATAAAGCTGCTAGTAAAGGATGGATACTTTCGAAAAATTCTACTAACTGATTAAACATAGGTAGATTATTTTACAAATATATTACTTGAAATAACTTGAGAAACTACTATTTCCTGCCCGCCAATATGGAGTCTGAGCGAATGATCAAAATTTTCTTTTTCAAGGATTTTAATCGAAGTCCCGAGCGAAATTTTTTGTTTGTCTAAGTATTGCAAAAACGCAGGTGAACTGTCTTTCACCCCGACACAAATAAGTTCCGTATTGTGTGGAGCATCCGAGAGTAATTGTCTCTTGAGATGCGGAAGTTTTCCGTTTTTATCAGGAATTGGGTCTCCATGCGGGTCTTCACTCGGGAAGCCTAAAAATGAATCTAGTTTATCCGTTAGTTTTTCGGAGTTGATGTGTTCTAGCTGTTCGGCAATATCATGTACTTCATCCCAACTAAAGCCTAATTTTTCTACCAAAAAAACTTCCCACAAACGGTGTTTCCGGATAACCGAAATAGCCACGCTTTTCCCTTGCGGAGTAAGAGTTACACCTTGGTATTTTTTGTAAGTAACTAATCCTTTTTCGGCTAATTTTTGTGCCATATCCGTAACAGATGAGGCTTTGGAAGAAATGGAATTAGCAATCGAATTCGTGCTAACGCCTTGCGGAGAAAGCAGCGAGAGGTGATAGATTGTCTTTAAATAATTTTCTTCAGAATTTGTCATACCCTTGTACTAAGATAGTTACAAAAGTAGGAAATTTGTATAAATGTAAAACTTATTTTTAGGTTAATCTAAAAATTAAATTTCAATTACTTTGGATTGGGTGTTAGTTTTATCGGATTCGAGATAAAAATCAATACGACCTAAATTAATACCAAAACAGCCTACCTGATTGATGATGACATCTTTTTCGTCCATGTTTTTTACCACAGTGGGTTTGCTAAGAAAAGTATGAGTGTGTCCACCAATGATAAGGTCAATATCTCGAGTTTTTTCGGCTAGTACCAAATCCGAAACTTGATTGGTATTATATTGATATCCCAAATGAGAAAGACAGATAATCATATCGCATTTTTTCTCGTTTTTGAGTATTCGAGTCATATCTTGAGCGATTTCAATCGGGTCGAGATATACGGTTTCTTTGTAATTAGCTTTACTTACCAGTCCATCGAGTTGCACGCCTAGTCCGAAAATTCCGATTTTCACTCTATCGACAGTAAAGATTTTGTATTTTTTGATATATCCGTCTAAAATGGTGTTGGAAAAGTCATAATTCGAATTGATAAAATCAAAAGTTGCATTGGGAAGCGGAGCTAAAATCCCTTCCAAACCATTGTCAAATTCATGATTTCCGAGCGTAGAAGCATCATAGTTCATCATACTCATTAGCCTGAGTTCCAATTCTCCTCCGTAATAATTAAAATACGGAGTTCCTTGGAAAATATCTCCGGCATCGAGTAGTAACGTATTCGGGTTTTCTTTGCGAATTTGCTCAACCAATGTAGCTCTGCGCGCAATTCCTCCTTTGTTCGGATATTTAGAATCTGTAGGAGCGAATGGGTCGATGTGGCTGTGCGTATCGTTGGTGTGAAGTATAGTGATATGTTTAGTTCGGTTGGTCGTAAAACTCATCAGCGGAAGCGTATAAGCGCCGGCGGCAAGAGTTGCTAAAGCTGATTTTTGTATAAATTCTCTGCGTTTCATAATCGGGATTTCTAGTTTTTGAGCACTCCGTTTACCAAAATTCTGTCGTCTATCTGTGCTTTAACCTCAGAATGTTCCTTGAAGTAATCGATGATTAGGCTCCTGAGTTTGTAATTCATATCGTGAATTTTTACCGCTTTGGCAAAAAAAGCCATGTTGTCGCCACCGGTAATCAAATAGTCGGAGGTGGCAACAGTATAAATAAGCTGCGGATCAAGTGGTTTTCCTTGAATCAGGATTTGTTTGTATGATTTTTGGTCTTCTGATAAGTCAATTTGTATGCCTGCTATCGGATGCGGTCGATTAAAATTGATGAAATAATTCACCATTTCGATGATTTGTTCTCCTTTGAGTTCTGCAATTACCAAGCTGTTTTCGAAAGGCATAATCTCGTAAGCAGTACGGGTTGTGATATTTCCTTTAGTAATCGAAGCTCTGATTCCGCCATGATTGAGCAAGCAGATGTCTACATTTTTGGAATATTTTTGGCGGAAAAGTAAACTAGCTTTTTCAAGAGTAATATCTGCTAAAAAGTTTCCGATAGTAGTTTGCCATTTTCCTTTGAATTTGTCCATATCTTCTGGAGCGTAGCTCAAAACGCTGTCCAATTGCCGATTGATGTTGTTGCGATATGGCGCAATGGTATTTTCGAGTTTTTGGTCGGTTGCAATGGTTTGGTCTATCGGGATTTGTTTTCCGGTAATTTTACTTACAATAGGTTTTGGAGTAGAACAGCTGCAAACCGCAAATAGTGTTAATATTAGAATAAAAAAGGAATATTTAGAAGGGTAGTTTATTAGCTTTGTCATTATAACAAAAAAGAATTTTTAATTACATTTGTAAGATTAGTAAAGGTACTATGTTTTTGGATTTAATAAAAAAACTTTCATTAAAAAATATTGTTAAGAATAATTTAGCCAAAACAGAAGCTCCTACTCCGAAAAAGATTGTAACTGTAGGTTTGTTGGTAGACGGAACGAAATTTTTTGATATAGAACCGCTTATGGCGGAATTTAATAAATACGGTATAGAGGACAAATATATTCGAGCGCTGGTTTTAACAAAAAATAAATCTGCCGAAAATAGCTCAAATATAATCTATATACGATCAAAAGATATTGGTATGTCGGGTGAAATTACCGATAGCAACATCAAGATTTTCGAGGATTATAGGTTTGATATGTTGGTAAATTATTACGATTCGAATCAAATTAACTTAACATATTTGAGCTCGTTGTCAAAAGCTGATTTCCGAGTAGGATTCCGATTGGATAATAAATTAGTCAATCACTTTATGATTGATTCGCCTATATTTGATTATAAATTGTTTGTAGAAGAATTGTTTAAATATTTAAATGTTTTAAATAAAATATGAAATCACTTATAGGTACTGGAGTAGCTCTAGTAACGCCTTTCAAAAAAGATTTTTCGGTTGATGTAGAAGCACTCAAAAAAATCGTTCGATACAATATAGAGGGTGGTGTGGATTACTTGGTGGTTTTAGGAACTACGGCAGAATCAGCAACACTTAGCAAAGAAGAAAAAGAATTAGTTGTACAAACCATTATCGAAGAAAATCAAGGAAAATTGCCTTTGGTTTTGGGAGTTGGAGGGAATAATACGCAAGAAGTAATCAAAGAATTACAAACAAGAGATTTGTCGGATTTTGTGGCAATTTTGTCTGTATCGCCTTATTATAACAAACCTTCTCAGGAAGGAATTTATCAGCACTTCAAAGCTATTGCCCAGACAAGTCCACTTCCGATTTTGTTGTATAACGTACCGGGAAGAACGTCGAGTAATATGTTGCCAAGTACCGTAATTCGATTAGCGAAAGACTGCAAAAATATTATCGGAATCAAAGAAGCGGCCGGAGACATTGTGCAAGCGATGAAACTCATTCAACAAGCTCCGGAGGGATTTTTAGTGATTTCGGGAGATGATATGATTACGCTTCCGATGGTTTTGGCAGGTGGAAGTGGTGTGATTTCGGTTATGGCAGAAGGTTTTCCGAAAGAATTTTCAAAAATGGTTCGTTTAGGACTTGAGCGAGAAGTAGATGAAGCTTATCAAATTCACTATAAATTAGCCGATGGTATAGATATGATTTTCGAACAAGGAAATCCGGCAGGAATCAAAGAGGTTTTCGCTCATTTAGGATTATCCGAAAATACACTTCGTTTGCCGCTTGTGAGGGTGAATTCAGATTTATCGAGCCGTTTAAAAGCATTTATTTCAGGTTTAAATTAAAAAATATATTACTATGTTGTCAAAAACAGTAGAATCAGCATTAAACAATCAGGTAAAATTAGAAGGAGATTCGTCTCAGATTTACCTTGCCATGGCATCTTGGGCAGAAAATCAAGGTTTTGAAGGAATTGCGACTTTTATGTACAATCAGTCGGACGAAGAGCGTATGCATATGCTTAAACTAATTAAATATATTAACCAAAGAGGAGGAGTAGCTCAAATTCCGCAAGTGGAAGAACCTAAACTCGATCATACTTCGTTCAAAACATTATTTACGCAATTATTTGAGCACGAAGTAATGGTGTCGGCAAGTATCAACGAGCTAGTTCATATTTCGTTGCAAGAAAAAGATTATGCTACGCATAACTTCTTACAATGGTATGTGGCAGAACAAATCGAAGAAGAATCCACTGCGCGTACCATATTAGATAAAATCAACCTTATTGGTGACGATAAAGGAGGATTATATCTGTTTGATACTGACATGAAAAGTTTTAGCGGACAAGCTCCACAATAAAATTTTGTAATCAGCTAAATATTAACTAAATTTGCAGGCATTTTTGCTTTTGCAAAAATTATTTTTTTATGAAAAAACTATTTTTTCTAGTTCTTTTTGCCTTGAGTTTGGCTTCTTGTAGCGAATATCAAAAAACCTTAAATGGAGATGATATGACCAAGAAATACTACTTAGCAGAAAAACTATATGATAAAGGAAAATACAATAAAGCGATTCGATTATTCGAACAAATGGCACCTTCATATAGAGGAAAACCTCAAGCTGAGAAGATGTTTTATATGTATGCTAAAGCATCGTATGAGTTGAAACAATACGAGATGGCAGGGCATTTATTCGAACGTTTTACAACAAACTATCCTCGTTCAGAAAAAATAGAAGAAGCTTGGTTGCTAAGTGGTAAAAGTTTTGCTCAAATCTCTCCAAGATATTCTAAAGAACAAGAGGATACCTATAAAGCTCTCGAGAAATTACAAGAATTTATCAACCTGTATCCGGATTCTGAGTATAATGCAGAAGCCAATCAGTTGGTAAAAACATTGAGTGAAAAAATTGAGAAAAAATATTTCGAAATAGCTAAACAATACAATACTATTGCGGGTTATACCAGAGATTACAAAGCCGCTATAGTAGCATTGGATAACTTCTTGATAGAATATCCGGGTACGATTTATACAGAAGATGCGTTGTATTATAAATTTGACTCTATTTATAATATGGCGCTCAATAGTGTTCCGGAAAAGAAAAAAGAAAGATTAGAGCAAGCTGTATCAGCTTATAATACTCTTCTTAAATACAAAGCGGATACGAAATACAAGAGTCAAATCGATAAGATGATTAAAGACATTGAACAGGAATTACAAAAAAGTTAAATAATATTTGATATGGATTTCAAAAAAACATCAGCTCCGGTAAATACAGTAACCTATGATAAAAATGTTATCGAGCAACCAACCGGTAACGTGTATGAAGCTATTACTATAATTGCTAAAAGAGCGAGTCAAATCAATTCTGAAATTAAAAAAGAACTTTCAGAAAAGTTAGACGAATTTGCTACTTACAACGATTCTTTGGAAGAAGTATTCGAAAACAAAGAACAAATTGAAGTATCTAAATTCTACGAAAAACTTCCTAAACCACACGCTATTGCTTTAGAAGAATGGATGGAAGGTCAAATTCATTACAAGAGAACTAAATAAATCAATTGATGTCTGTTTTACAAGGTAAAAAAATCCTGCTCGGAGTATCAGGAGGTATTGCTGCCTACAAAACAGCGTCGTTGGTTCGATTATTTATAAAATCCGGTGCGGAGGTTCAGGTTGTAATGACCCCTTCGGCTAAAGATTTTGTTACCCCACTCACACTAGGAACACTTTCTAAAAGGGAAGTGTTTTCTGCTTTTTATGAGTCGGATGATGAAAATGCCAAGTGGAATAATCATGTAGAATTGGCACTTTGGGCGGATTTGATGGTGATTGCTCCGGCTACCGCCAATACTATTTCTAAAATGGCGAATGGCGGATGTGATAACTTGCTGATGGCAGTTTATCTTTCGGCAAAATGCAAGGTTTACTTTGCTCCGGCGATGGATTTGGATATGTACAAACACGAATCCACGCATATCAATTTTGATAAACTAAAGTCTTTTGGTAATGTGATGATTCCTGCCGAAGCAGGTGAACTTGCCAGTGGATTATCCGGAGAAGGTCGTATGGCAGAACCAGAAAATATCTTAACGTTTATCGAAAACGATATTTTAGAATCTCTACCACTCAAAGAAAAAAAAGCACTCGTTACAGCCGGCCCGACCTATGAACCTATTGATCCGGTGCGATTTATAGGCAATCATTCTTCCGGAAAAATGGGCTTTGATATTGCTAAAGCTTTGGCAGATAAAGGAGCCGAAGTAACTTTGGTTTCCGGCCCCACGCATCTATCAATACAACATTCTCACATAAATCTCGTTAGAGTAATTTCGGCTCAAGAAATGTATGATGCTTGTCATAAAGAGTTTCCGCACGTGGATATTATGGTGGCTTCAGCGGCAGTGGCTGATTATAGACCTAAGCATGTAGCTTCGCAAAAGATTAAAAAAGCAGAAGACACTTTGGTTCTTGAATTAGAAAAAAACAAAGATATTTTAGCGAGTTTAGGAAATAGCAAGAAAAATCAGTTTTTAGTGGGATTTGCTTTAGAGACTCAGAACGAAATCGTGCATGCTCAACAGAAAATTCAGAAAAAAAACTTAGATTTGATAGTTCTAAATTCTTTGAATGACAAAGGAGCCGGATTCGGAGGAACCACCAATAAGGTAACTTTTATCGACAAAGATTTTAATATAGAAGAGTTTCCGCTCAAATCAAAAGAAGAAGTAGCTCTAGATATTGTTAACAAAATCACTCAGCATTATGCGTAAATTTCTGACCTATTTATTTTTATGTGTATTAGCTTTTTCGGCTAAAGCACAAGAATTAAATTGTACAGTGACTATTGGTCATGATAAAATCAGCACGACCAATAGACAAATTTTCCAGACCTTGGAGCGTTCTTTAAATGATTTTGTCAACAACACGCGTTGGTCAAATCAAGTATTTAACCAAAACGAAAAAATTACTTGCGCGATGTTTATCAACATCACCGCAATGAATGGTAGTACATTTACGGCTTCTATTCAAGTACAATCTTCAAGACCAATTTACGGTTCGAATTATTCTTCGACCGTATTTAATTATATGGACAAAGATTTTTCGTTCAATTATGTAGAATTCGAAAATCTATATTTCAACCCGAATAGTTTTGATTCAAATCTTACGGCTGTATTAGCTTTTTATGCGAACATCATTTTAGGGATGGATGCGGATTCGTTTAAACTCAATGCCGGAACGCCTTATTACGAAACGGCAAATGCAATAGTGAATTTAGCACAAGCGTCTCGTTACAAAGGTTGGAGCCAATCGGATGGAGGAAACCAAAATCGTTTCTTTTTGGCGCAAGATTTAATGTCTAACACGTATAGCTCATTTAGAAAAGCATTGTATGAATATCATTTGCAAGGGTTGGATAAAATGAGTGATAATACCAAACTTGGAAAAGAAGGAGTGAAAACGGCTGTCAAAACTATGGCAGAAGTTCATAAATCACGTCCAAATGCCTTTTTGACTCGTATTTTCTTTGATGCAAAAGCAGATGAATTAGTCTCTATTTTTACGGGTGGTCCGCAAATCCCAATTGCGGATATGGTGGATAATTTGAATCAAATTTCGCCATTGAATTCATCAAAATGGTCAAATATGAAAATGTAATATGACCGAAAAAGTTTTTGATTTCTTACGAGCATTAGCTCAAAATAACAATAGAGATTGGTTTGCTCAAAATAAGCCTCAGTACGATGCTATTGCTAAAGAGAATAAAGATTTTTTTAATCAGATTTACCTTGAACTTCAAAAACACGATAGTATAGAAGCTTTTCATGTTTTTCGTATTTATAAAGACGTTCGTTTTTCCAAAGATAAAACACCGTATAAAACCAATTTTGGAGCGAGTTTTTCGCGAACAAAACCAATGCTTCGAGGAGGATATTACGTTCATATCGAACCAAATAATAGCTTTGTAGGTGGCGGATTTTGGAGTCCGAATGCAGAGGATTTATTCCGAATTCGCAAAGAATTTGAATACGATACCACTGAAATAGACAAAATTACTTCTAATAAAACCTTCCTGAATTATTTTGGAGAACTTTTAGGAGAAGACGGTGTAAAAACTGCTCCGAAAGGTTTTGATAAAAATCATCCAAGAATTGATTTAATCAAAAAAAGACAATTTGTTGTGATGCGAAAATTTACCGATAAAGAGGTTTGCTCGCCTATTTTTGCCCAAGAAATTCTACTTACGTTCTTGGCAATGCGTCCATTTTTTGATTATATGAGCGAAGTCCTCACTACTGACCTTAATGGCGAACCCTTATTTTAAAAGGGAAACACTTACATTTGTAATATTTGACTTGTCAAATTTAACTGCGTTAAATTTTTTTAATAAAATGCTTTGTTATTTTGTTAAAAATTATAAATTTGACACGTATTTAAATGTAATATTTATGAAGAAGCACTACTTACTCAAATTGGGTGTTTTTGCATCTTTTCTGATGTCAACTGTTACTACAAGCGCTCAGAATCCCACTTCGCCAGCCAAAGATTTCAATATTTTTGTCGAAAATGATCTGATGCTCAAGACAAACGAGTCTGAAGGTCCGGTAGCTGTAGGAGGAGATTTGACCATTGCAGGAACCTATCAAGCGGCTATTCAAAATGGTGGGACTTTTTTGGTAAACGGAGTAAAAATAGGTTTACTCGTTGGCGGAAAAGTGAATTATAATTCCGGAACTTTACAAGTAAATCAAAATACCTACGTAAAAATCGGGAATAGTACCGGTTCTACAGTTTGGTATTATGATCAAAATAATGCGGCTACTAATATTCGTGTGACACCGGGTCCGTATGATCCAAATAGCAAAATATTACTTCAAACGAATGCAAATAATCTAGGTGTGAGTTCGGGTAATAATCCGGTGTTCCAAAGCGGATTAATTGATTTTGCTGGAGCTTTTCAAACCATGCGCGCAGAGGCATTGAGTTTAGCGGCTTGCCAGCATAATGCACAAATTACCAATGCTAACGGAAATCCTATCTCGAACACCAATTTGCCGAATCAGATTAAAATCAATATGCAAAATGGTGTGAATATTTTTAATGTGAGCGGTGCAGATATGAATAATGTTCAGGTATTGACTTATACCAACACGCCGAGTCAGGACAAAGTATTACTTATTAATGTGGATGCACCTGGAACCTTTACTTGGAATGTTTGGAATCAAGCAGGAATCAGTTTTCAAGGAGCTCAATATGTGATTTATAATTTCTATAATACCACTACTTTAAATATTGCCGGAAGTCCAACCGTAGAAGGAACTATTTTCGCTCCGTTTGCAGATGTTAATAAAATAATTAATCAATCAAACATACAAGGACAAGTAATCGGTAAATCGTTCAATCACCAAGGAGGTCAAGTGCATTATGCGGCTTTCAAAGGAAGCGTTTCGGGCTGTGCTCCTGTGGTAAGTGTTCCTGTAGCTGATTTTGATATTGATGATCCAAGCCAATGTTTAGCAGGCAATACATTCCAGTTTACCAATACATCTACTGATGCTACTAGCTATCATTGGGATTTCGGAGATGGAACTTCAAGTACGGATACCAATCCAGCGAAAACCTATACCACGGCAGGAACTCATACCGTAACCCTTACTGCTACAAATGCTCAAGGAACGGATTCTCATTCTATTTCTGTAACGGTATTCGGCATTGTAGAACCTATTGTTACCGAATCTACTAATGCAGCAAACGGAGTAGTGACCAAAAACTTTACGCTAACCAATGCCAACCAATTTAGTGCTTATTCTTGGTCTTTAGACGGATTCGGCACAAACTTATATCCAAACATGAATGTTGTAGCATTTGATTTCACTCAAGCCGGATATTACGAAGTAGAACTTCATTATACTGACTTAAATGGATGTTCAGGTGTCACAGTTTTGCCTATTGTCATCTCATCTGAAGAAATCGGAACCGGAAATGACGGAGGATTAGAAAGTGAAAGTTTAGGTGATGCCGTATCAAAAAGATATGTTCAGCGTAAAATTAGCAGTACACCAACTGTATTTGACAAGAGCAAAGCCCCATTATTCACTAAACCTCAGCATTTGAATTACCGTCAAGGAACACAAACACTATTACAAATGTTCCCGACTCAACTGGTTCCGGGAAATATAGCTAATGTTTCTTCACCAACTGATATCCTTGACTATACTGTAGCTCAAGAGGTATTAAGCGTGGATTTTTCGGTTGCTGGAAAAACAAAAGCGGTAGTACTGGGAGTGAGAACTGTGGATAGAATTTACAATCACACCAAAGCATCTTGTGATAGATTAAAAGGCGCAGAAATCTTGAATGTAAAATCGGTATCTGTCAACGGGTATAATTTCTTGATGCAAGCTCTGAAACAGAGAAGCGGATATACCGAATATGCCATTTCTTTCGCAGTAGGTAAAAATCACAATGACGAATGGTATTCGCTTCAAACGAATTGGTTTGTAAATGAGTATACACCATTTAATAATGTATATAACTTCCAAGTTTGGTCAACTACGCCGGAATATACTACTAAACTTGTTAAAGACATCTTGAATAACTTAAACGGTTTTGTTCCGGTGGAACAAATTACGGAGCTAAAAATGCCACAAACGTATGTGTCAAAAGTTTCAAGAGAAGGACTTGATTTGGTATTGAAACTAAGAAGTAGTAAAGAAAATCAAAGTATTGAATTTGAAGTAGAAGAGGTGTATAGCGAAACTCACGGTTATTCTATGCGTTACAATCCTGTGATGTCAGAATTAGAGCAAACTATCAGAATTCGTATCAACGACGGATATGAATATGATGGTTTGGTAAAAGTGAACGGACAAGTTCAAGATGCTTTTTACCATGCAGACGGAAATTGGGGATTGGATTTTGATTCGAGATATACAACGATTCAACAGTACCAAGTTTATAACAATTTCGAAAGAGAATTTGAAGAAGACGATAAATTAGTTCACAGAAATGTAAAACTAAAAGTTCATAGCGAATACGATTATTTGACGCTTTATAAATCGTTATTACCGGGCAATTTACCGGATGATTATACCGATTATGAGTTCTTATCATTCACGGCTAAAGGAAACGGATTGCTAGATATAGGACTTGTGAAATCGTCTATCGAGAAGTGGAGTGACCAATACAAAGCGACTATCAACGTTCGTTCGGATGAAAATACGTATTATATCCCGCTTAGTTACTTCAAATCTGCAGGCACAAGAAATGCAATGGTAGCGGATGATTTGACAATGTTGACTTTCACTTTCTTACCGGTTGAAGCAGGAACCAACGATTTGGATTTAGTAATTGAAGATGTGAAATTCACGCATCGCGCTCCTCAAGGGTACGAAGAGTTGTTAAACACTATGCGCAATGAATATGTGGCTTATCCAAATCCGACAAACGGAGAGGTGAACTGTATCTTGTACAGCGATACGCTTCACGATGCCACAGTAACTTTGAGAGATATTACCGGAAAATTGGTTTATTCTTCACCGATTAAATTAACCGAAGGAAGAAATGAATTGAAATTCGATTTCGCTTCTTTTGCTAAAGGAATTATGTTTATGAACATCACTGGCAAAATGGATTTCGGAACGACTAAAGTGATTATTAAATAAGAATTTACAAAACCATACATAAGCCCTGAAGTCAAAAGATTTCGGGGCTTATTTTTTGCATGAAGCATTAGAAAGAAAGCGTATAAATCTTTCTAAAAACATATTATTTAGTAAATTTGCTTTCATTGGAATCAAGTAATACTAATCTTCAATCTGCAATCACGGATGCTCACTTCTCTTTCTATTAAGAATTATACTTTAATTGAAAATTTAAATATAGATTTCTCGAGTGGTTTTTCGGTAATAACGGGTGAGACGGGAGCCGGAAAATCCATGCTTTTAGGAGCTTTGGGTTTAGTTTTAGGCAAAAGAGCCGATTTGTCTTCGCTCAAAAATCAAGAAGAAAAATGCGTAATCGAAGCCGTTTTTTCGGTGGATAAATACGGATTGAAGTCTTTTTTTGAAGTTACAGATTTGGATTACGAGCCCGAAACGATTATTCGTCGTGAGATTTTACCAACCGGAAAATCAAGAGCTTTTGTGAACGATTCGCCGGTGACTTTGCAACAGTTGGAAGAATTAGGCTCGCTTTTGATGGATATTCATTCGCAACATCAAACTCGAGAATTATCTGAAGAAAAATATCAATTTGAAGTGTTGGATATTTTAGCACAAAACGAAACCGTTTTAGAGCCATACCAACAAAAACTTTCTGAGTATAAAAAGAATAAAAAAACACTGGAGCAAGCTCAACAGAAACTTGCAGAATCCTTAAAAGAGCAAGAATACAATTTGTTTGTTTATAACGAATTGAATGATGCGCAGCTCAAAGAAAATGAACAAGCCGAATTGGAAGCCGAATACGAAAGGCTAAACAATACTGAAACCATTAAAGAAGTCTTATCCAAAGCTATCAATCTATCGGACAATGAAATAAGTGGAATCTTGCAAAATCTGAATCAAATAAAGTATGATTTTTCGAAGATTTCGGGTTTGTCAGACAAATACAGAGAAATTTCGGAGCGAATCACGAGTATTCAAATTGAGTTTTCGGATATTTTACAAGAAATAAATAATCTATCAGAATCCGTTTTTGATGATCCTCAGCAGTCGCAAAAAATAGGTGATAGGTTGCAATTGTTGTATGATTTACAGAAAAAACACAAAGTAGCGTCGGTAGAAGAGCTCATTGAGATTAAAAATCAGTTGCAACAAAAAGTGGTTTCGGTTGATGAATTGAATGAAGTGATTTCTGAAACTCAAAAACTCATCGCAATCAATCAAAACGACTTGGATAAGTTGGCAGCCGAGTTACACAAGAACAGAAATAAAGCCATCGAAATATTCGACCAAAAAATAACGGAATTACTAGCCGAACTCGGCATGAGCAATGCCCGATTCGATATAAAACTAACAATCCAAGAAGAATATTATTCGAACGGAAAAGACAAATTAGAATTCTTGTTTTCAGCCAACAAAGGCGGAAATTTCGGATTGCTAAAAAAGACCGCATCCGGCGGAGAACTTTCGCGAATTATGTTAGCGACCAAAGCTATTTTAGCAGAATATAAGGCGATGCCAACTATTATTTTTGACGAAATCGATACCGGAGTATCAGGCGAAATTGCACTCAAAATGGCGCAAATCATGCAGCAAATGAGCGCGAACAGACAAGTAATTTCGATTACGCATTTGCCTCAAATTGCCTCAAAAGGAAATAGCCATTACAAGGTTTATAAGTCTGTTACAGAGGTTGATACGGTTTCCGATTTGAAGCTTTTGAGCGATGAAGAACGCGTTTTGGAAATTGCCGAAATGCTTTCGGGAAAAAATCCGAGTGAATCTGCACTATCTCATGCTAAGACTTTATTGAATTAAGTGTTATATTTGTCCTAACGCAAACCAAGCACACAATTAAAGATATTAACGATTAAACATTAGACTATGTATAATTTATTAAAAGGAAAAAAAGGAATTATTTTCGGAGCATTGGATGAGAATTCTATTGCTTGGAAAACAGCAGAGCGCGTTCACGAAGAAGGAGGTACATTTGTACTGACTAACGCTCCGATTGCAATGCGTATGGGAACTATCAACCAATTGGCAGAAAAAACAGGTTCTCAAATAATTCCTGCTGATGCTACTTCAGTCGAAGATTTAGAAAATTTGGTAGATAAAGCAATGGAAATTTTAGGAGGTAAAATTGATTTCGTGTTGCACTCTATCGGGATGTCTGTAAATGTGAGAAAAGGAAATCACTATACGACCCAAAATTATGATTTTACCGAAAAAGGTTGGCAAGTATCCGCTGTTTCTTTCCATAAAGTTATGCAAGTGCTTTACAAAAAAGACGCCATGAACGAGTGGGGAAGTATCGTAGCTCTAACGTATATGGCGGCTCAACGTGTATTCCCTGACTATAATGATATGGCAGATAATAAAGCGTATTTGGAGTCAATTGCTCGTAGTTTCGGTTACTTCTTCGGAAGAGACAAAAAAGTACGTGTAAACACGATTTCTCAATCTCCAACAGCTACTACAGCCGGGCAGGGAGTAAAAGGTTTCGGAGGATTTATCGCTTATGCTGATAAAATGTCGCCTCTAGGGAATGCAACTGCGCTAGATTGTGCGAACTATACGGTGAGTTTATTCTCTGATTTGACCAAAAAAGTTACGCTTCAGAACTTGTTCCATGACGGAGGATTCTCAAACATGGGAGTTAGTGATGCCGTGATGGATAAATTCACAGAAGAATAATTATCTAAAAATATATTTTAACAAAAGCTCAATTTCAATTATATTTGATTTTGAGCTTTTTTATTGGATATAACGTGAAAAAAGAGGTTATTATAAAACTATTTTACTTGGTTTTGCCATCCTTGTTGTTGGTGCTATTTTTTAAAAATATTTATAATTCAGAAAAACACCATATGGATATTTGGCTGGGCGGCGGAATGCGAATGTTCTCCAGCATAGATCATTCAGACATTCGTATGGTTGGATTTTATACCACCGTGAGGGATTCGACTTATTTTATCAATCTTAAATCTTATCCAAATCTTTATAAACAAAGCCTGCAAGCCCGCATTTTACCAAGTTCGGAGCGATTAGCGGCTTTTACCGAAGTGCTTGAAAACCAAAAGTGGTGTTGGGATAAAAATAACGGAATTTGCCAATGTTCGGCGATTGAAAACAACGAAAAATTGAAGCTAAAAGTGGATAAACTGGTTTTATATCGTGTGAATTATTCGATTCAAGACAAAAGAGTAACCTTAAGTAAACTAACCGAATATACGCCTTGATTATGTCACTGAAAGCCTTATTTGATAAAATAAACTCTTATTTAGGACTCGATAACGACGAAGCGTTTTTGATCATTGCGCTTCGCATTATTTTGCTAGTTCCGTGTGTGGCGATTCCGCATTTGTTTATCAGTTTGTTTTTTCCGGGTATTATATTTCCGAAAATTATCCTCAGCAAAACCTATTGGCTTTTTATAACTCTGATGATGTTCATCTATTATGTAATGAATAATCTAGATGATTTGATTGCTAATCATATTCACGTATATGTTTTCTTAATGATTTTAGGTTCGCTTACTGTTGTTCTCAGAAGTTGGAATTACGATTGGAAATCATTTTTCGGGACAAGTGCTAAATGGTTAATCGGGATGATTTTCTTGTTGGCAACGATAGGGAAGTTTTTAGCTCCTGAATTTGCCGACGGCTCGTTTTTTGAATTCATCGCCTTCAATGACAAACGATTTGAAGGATTTACTTCGGTTTTATTAGGCGCTCAATCGGAAATGTTATCAGAAAACAAACAAGTTTTAGATACGTTATTAGCTACAAAGGAGCCGGAAAATTCGGTTTATTATTTTAAATCTACTTCTCTTATTTCTACCATTTCTCTTTATATGACGTATTGGACAGTTGTAATTGAAGGACTTATTGCGTTATTGTTTTTACTGCCTGAGAGAGTAAAATTATCCAAATACAGAGATATTGTATTGGTTCTTTTTATAATCACCACTTATCCGATTGCTACAGTTCCCGGATTTGCTATGTCGCTGTTGCTTTTGGCTTTCGTTCAGAGTTATTTGAAAAATGATAGAAATTCAGCTTATACACTTTTATATTTGTTTATATTTATTTTTATCTCGGTGTTTGCCTTTCCGTATTCGCCTTATATCAAACGTTTCTTTTAATTAGTATGAATTATTTTTTTAGAATATTGATGCTTGGTTTCACTTCGATTTGTTTCGCGCAATCGAAAGTAGACCGCTATTTAACGCCTTCAGATTCGCTCAATATTCCCAGAAAAAATACGGTTTTAATAGGACAAAGTGTGGCAATGGGCGGAACACTTATTGCTTTGAGCCAAGCTTGGTATAAAGATTACGAAAAAACCAATTTTCATTTATACAATGATAATATCGAGTGGTTGCAGGTAGATAAAGTTGGGCATGCCTTCTCGGCGTATCAACTCTCTAGAGCTTCATCAGAAATGTATCAATGGAGTGGGATAGACAAAAAGAAAAGTGCTGTTTATGGTTCGCTCACTGGTTTTGGATTTTTATCTATGGTAGAAATTTTTGATGGCTATTCGGCAGAATGGGGATTTTCGTACGGAGATGTTTTGGCGAATCTTTCAGGCTCGGTGTTTTATGCCGGACAAGAATTTTTGTGGGATGAACAACGTATTTTACTCAAGTTTTCCTTTCATACCACGCCTTATGCTTCTAGACGACCGCAAGTATTAGGAGAAAACCTTCAAGAACAAATCCTAAAAGATTATAACGGACAAACCTATTGGTTATCGTTTAATGCCCATTCGTTTTTTAAAGAATCGAAACTCCCGAAATGGCTGAATCTTGCTGTTGGCTACGGAGCTGAAGGAATGGTCACCGGACAGGACTACCAAATAAATACTATTTTTCTTCCCGAGAAACATCGCTTTAGACAATATTATTTGAGCTTGGATGTAGATTTAACTAAAATCAATACGCAATCCCATTTCTTGAAAACTTTGTTCTCTATTGTAAATACCATCAAAATTCCGGCTCCGACCGTAGAATTTAACTCAAAAGGAACTGTAGAATTTCACCCGCTCTATTTTTAATTGTGGATTTTTCTACAATTAATTCCTCTATTTTATCGTTTTTTGAGCTTAAAAGACTGTAAAACAATTGATTTACGACTTTGGTTAGGTTTTTGTAAGGTATGGGTGGAATTTAAAATTAGAACTTATGACAAAGAAATGGTATTTAGGAGTTGCTTTGATAGTTGTTATAGGTATTGTTGCAACTGGTTTTCAACAAGAAAACAAATCCATTGAATCAAATTCTTCTTATCATGCTCATATAATTGCGGAATCATTTCCGGTAATTGCACAGGTATTTGAAGAACATCAAGTGGAACAAAACGACTTCGAAATTCCTTTTACAGGAAAATCATTCGTAGCTTTCAAACAAGCCTTAGCTCTTAAAGAATCTGAAGGGAAATATGACCGCGTAAATGATTTCGGTTATGCCGGAAAATATCAGTTTGGTGGTGCAGCTTTACGTGCTGTTGGAATAAAAAACAGAGAAGAATTCCTTAGAAATCCGCTCTTGCAAGAAGAAGCTTTTAAAGCGCTTTTGGCAATCAACAAATATGAACTTCGAAATGAAATTGACAAATATGTCGGGCAAGTAATCAACGGAACCGAAATTACTGAATCAGGAATTTTAGCTTCAGCTCACTTATTGGGTGCAGGTTCGGTGAAAAGATATCTTCGTCACAATGGTAATGTGCGCATTACCGACGGTTATGGAACCACAATCAGAAGTTATATGAAGCGCTTCGCCGGATATGATACTTCGATTATTAGACCAAATCCCAACGCGAAAGCCTTAGATAATTACACAAAAAAATCCGTTTTATAAAAACGGATTTTTTTTTATCATAGTTTTTTCAATAGCTAGTTTTTAGAAGAAAGTACACCTCAGTATCTACAATGCTGAGAGTATTAGTTTTGTTTTTTTTACATTAATATATTTTCTAGAAATAAAGTATGTTAGATGTAAAAAGAAATCAAAATGTATCCAATTATTGATTACATTTGATTGAATTTAAGTTATTGATTATGAGTAAAATATTTCGGTTATCATTGCTTTTTATGTTTATCGGACTGATAAAAGCTCATTCACAGCAAATAGAATGGCAAAATGTGTTTAATACACATTCTGATGGTGCAGGAGCAGGTATTAGCCCTAATAGTCTAATTGATAATACTGGTAGAATTAGAACTGTAGTAGTTGAGAGCGATACGCTCAAGTTGTACCAAACTATTGTTAATGGTAATATTACAAATGTAATAAGTTCTGATAAAAGAATAAGTGATAACTATACCCCACTTATTAAAATAGGAGAGAACCAACAAGCAATTGTATTTAAGGCAGGGCCTTTTCCTGGACAGTTTTGGTTGTTGCAAATAGATCAAAACTCTACTATTGTTAGGTATGTGCCACTTGATTTACCTCAAGGAATTGTGTTTCCTAAAATTCACAATTTAATTTACCATAACCAAGAATTGTTCTTGACGATAACCACAAACGGAAACCATTATCTAATGCGAATAAATGATGATGATTCGTTAACAACAGTATATAATAGTAACATTAGTATTGCTTACGGAGAAGATTATTATAGGTATCAAAATGGTTTAATATTCTCTTATATTAATGGTAATAATCACATTATAAGAAACATAAATACCAGTTTAGGAATACTTAATTGGGAGCAATCTATTAGTACCAATTTTGGTGATTTGTTAAGTTATAAAATGGTATCCAACGGTAACTTATTGTATTCTTTGGGTCTTGAAAGGATTTGGGTAGACGGATTACCTGTTGATCAGGTTAATTTGTCTCAATTGGACGTAACTAGTGGAGAGGTTCAATTACAACACGTTTTAAATCTTCCTATAAACTGTAATAATTGCTCTATTGCGGTTAATGATTTTATTTACAATGCTACAAACAATAGATTGTATTTGAGTTATGAGAGCGGATTTCCGCAATTGGCAATTTTGTTGTTAGAAATACATCCTGAAACCTTCGAAATTACTAATCAAAGATTTTTCAATTTTACAGATAATATAGAATTTTTTCAGTTGACAAAAAATTCTCTTACGCATATCGGTCCAGACGGAAACCTCATTTTTATATATAAATCATACGAAAACCCGACGGAGCAAATGAATTTACATATTGTTGCTTTAGATGCTGCATTAGAAATTTTAGGTTCGTATGAATATTTTGTTGATGAATTAGATAGTATCGAACACCTGACAGATGTACTCAATTATGATGAATCTAGAATTTTGATTACAGGAATTGTTCCTCATCAAGATCCTAGTATTTCTTTAGAACAATGCCATTATTTTCAGGCTATGTTGAATCTTGAAGAAATGCTTTCTGTAGAGGTAAAAAATCCTGAAATAACTATTGATTTATATCCTAATCCGGCTCAAAATTTAGTTTATATAAATCTAGCTGAAGCAGGAGGTAATATTTTGATTTATGACCTTACGGGAAAGTTAATACTCAAGCAATTCATTCACAACAAAGAGCAGATTATAGATGTGTCATCTTTTGAAAGCGGACTGTATTTCGTTCGATTTTCACAATATAAAGATGTGATTAAAAAGCTTGTTGTTAAATAAGTTTTGGTAAATCTAGTAAGCTTTTTTAGTTTCAATTCATTTAAAATACAAGAGTTTAAGTCAAAAAAAAAACTTTCAAAACCGAAGTCTTGAAAGTTTTTATAAGGGTTTGTAAAACGAATTATTTTCTGATTAGTTCGTCATACATTTTGTAACTTTCTTCAAGAATTTTGATAGCTTCATCTCTTCCTAAGAATTCTTCAACTACAACAACTTTGTTTTCTAGTTTTTTGTAATCTTCAAAAAAGCTACGTAGCTCAGCCATAAAGTGAGGAGCTAGTTCAGAAATATCATTGATGTGGTTGTATGTTGGGTCTCCGGCAGATACCGCAATTAGTTTGTCATCAGATTCGTTGTTGTCCATCATACGCATCACTCCGATGATTTTAGCAGGAGTAATACATCTTGGAACAACTTTGATTTGTGATAAAACTAGAATATCTAGAGGATCTTTGTCATCACAGTAAGTTTGCGGAACGAATCCGTAATTTGCAGGATAATAAACAGAAGAATACAACACTCTGTCTAAAATAAGTAGACCGCTATCTTTATCTAGTTCATATTTTGCTCTTGAACCTTTTGGGATTTCGATAACTCCATTTACAACTCCTTCTTTTTCTGTTTTAGGGTTTACGTGATGCCACGGATTAAAATATTGTTTCATAAATTTTAAATTAATCTATATGGTTTTTATTGTTTTATTTGTTAGGAATATTTTTTAAGATCTCTAGGACAAATTTCCAGTATTTCTGAGCCGATGAAATGCTCGCGCGCTCGTCCGGAGAGTGTGCCCCTTTGATGGTCGGACCAAACGAAATCATATCCATATCAGGATAATTAGTCCCTAAGATTCCGCATTCAAGCCCAGCGTGACAAGCCACTACGTGAGGTTTACTTCCGTTTTGTTTTTCGTATATCGGAACTAAAACATCTAAAATTTCGGAGTTGGCATTTGGAGTCCATCCCGGATAAGAACCTGAGAAAGTTACTTCAGCACCGAATAATTCAAATGCAGAACGAAGCGCATTTGCCAAATCAAATTTTGAACTTTCAACCGAAGAACGGGTTAAACACTGAATAGAAATGTTTCCGTCTTTAACCACCACTTTTGCGATATTGTTTGATGTTTCTACCAAATCCGCAAAGTCAGGACTCATGCGGTAAACACCATTGTGAGCCGTATATAATGCTCTTAAAAGACCTTCTTGAACACCCAGTTCCATTACTTTTTCAGGAGCAGAAGTTTCTTCAACAAGAATTTCTAATTTTGGTTCGGTAGTTTTGTATTCCGATTTGATGTCTGCGATTATTTCTTGAATTTCTGATTTAAATGCATCATGGAAAATTTCAGAAATAATTATTTGCGCAACACTTTCTCTCGGGATAGCATTTCTAAGGCTTCCTCCGTTGATTTCGGCGATTTGTAAGCCGAAATTTTCAAATCCGTCAAACAAAAGACGGTTCATAATCTTGTTGGCATTTCCTAATCCTTTGTGGATGTCCATTCCGGAATGTCCTCCGTTTAGTCCTTTTACGGTAATGGTATATCCGATAGAATTCTCTGGAGTTTTTTCAAAATTATAAGTTCTGGTCGCTGTTACGTCAACTCCTCCGGCACATCCGATATCGATTTCATCATCTTCTTCAGTATCCAGATTAAGTAAGATTTGTCCTTCTAGTAATCCACCTTTTAGGCCCATAGCTCCGGTCATTCCGGTCTCTTCATCGATGGTAAATAGAGCTTCGATAGCGGGGTGAGGAATTTCTTTGCTTTCCAAAATAGCCATAATTGTAGCTACTCCAAGCCCATTGTCGGCGCCGAGTGTAGTTCCTTTGGCTCTTACCCAATCTCCATCCACATACATTTCGATTCCTTGTGTATCAAAATCGAATATGGTGTCGTTATTTTTTTGGTGAACCATATCCAAGTGCGATTGCATCACAATGGTTTTGCGGTTCTCCATATCCGGGGTAGCTGGTTTTTTTATAATTACGTTGCCGACTTCGTCTTTGATGGTTTCTAAGCCTAAACTTTTACCAAAATCCATCATAAATGCGATTACTTTTTCTTCTTTTTTAGAAGGACGAGGAACTGCATTTAAGTCAGCGAACTTATTCCAAAGTTCTTTAGGTTCTAAATTTCTAATTTCCTGATTCATATTGATACGGTTCAATTGATCCAATACACTGAAGTAAAGGATAGTTTTAAGGTTTGCAAAGATACAATCAACTTATTAAAACAGAAAGGAATATTTATCTAAATATTTTGCCATTTATCAAGACTTTGTCTATCAAATTTGTCCCGAAAGAGTAGGGGATTTGATAAAAGTTTGGAATTTCTTTGGTGATAATCAGATTGGCTTTTTTACCGCGCGTGATACTGCCCACTTCGCGCTGTACGCCCATAGCATAAGCGCCGTTGATAGTCGCGGCATTGATAGCCTCTTCCGGAGTCATTTTCATTTTAATACAAGCCGTTGCCACCACAAAATTCATGTTACCGCTTGGGGTTGTTCCGGGGTTGAAGTCCGAAGCGAGTGCAAGTGGTAATCCTTCGGAAATCATTTTGCGAGCAGGTGTATAAGGAATACTAATAAAATATGAACACGATGGAAGAGCCACAGGCATGGTGTCTGAATTTTTCAAACATTCGATATCTTCCTCACTCATTACCTCGAGATGATCTACACTCACTACTTTTTCTTCTACGCACATTTGAATGCCGCCAATGGTTGTGAATTGATTGACGTGAATTTTTGAAGGAATCCCAAGTTTGTTTCCGGCTTGAATGATTTGGCGCGTTTGTTCTACCGAAAAATAGCCGGTTTCCAAGAACGCATCGATATAATCGGCTAGGTTTTCTTGAGCAATTTTGGGTAGCATTTCCTGAATAATCAAGTCAATATACGCTTGTTGATTTTGTTTGTATTCTAACGGAAAAGCGTGTGCGCCTAAAAATGTAGCTTTGATAGGCAATTGATATTCTTCGCGTAATTTTTTGATAACGCGGAGCATTTTAAGCTCGCCTTCGAGCGTGAGCCCATAACCGGATTTGATTTCTACGGCTCCAGTTCCCTGAGAAATTACTTCTTCTAAGCGAGCTTTAGATTGGTTGTACAGTTCTTCTTCCGAAGTTTGATTGAGCAATTTAGCCGAATTTAATATTCCGCCCCCACGGTTAGCAATTTCTTCGTACGAAAGCCCGTTGATTCTATCGACGAATTCCTGTACACGAGTTCCGGCATATACAATATGTGTATGCGAATCTACCCAAGTAGGCATAACTACTTTTCCGGTGGCATCAATGACCTCATCGACTTCAATTTCTCGAAGAGTAGACATCAGTCCGTAATCCGAAATCAAATCGTCTTTGATAAGTAAATATGCATTTTCCAAAACAGGAAGAATGCTCATTTCTAATCCACAAACTTTGTCTATATGTTGGTCTCGTACCTGTACGAGCTGTTTTATGTTGATGATAAGTGTTCTCATTAAATAATTAAGAAAATTACGATAAAGTATAACCCTATTCCAAAAATAAAGAACATTATATTGGTGAATAGTAGAATAGAGCCTATTACAAATGTGATAAGCCTAGAGGATTGATAAATCACTCGTAAAGCTTTATAAAAATAATAGATAACCCATAAAAACAAGACTATTTTGAAGAGCGAAAATACCACGCTTACAAAACCAATATTCAGTAAATCTTCGATAGGGTTTATTATATATATTGCTATGAATAAAATAGATAATAGGAAAGAGAAAAAGTGGAGTGTGAAGATTCCGTGGTCAAAATACATCCACTTCTTTTTACTGTAAAATAACCACATGAAAAAGGCGAACATCGGCATGTATAAAAACAGAAATTTTGGGAAGTTTGAATAAAAAATTTCGCCTATTTTTTCTAAAAGTCGATCTTCAGAGTATTTTTGATTCAATTCAATTACTCGATGTCTTATTTTGTAAACCAGATACGGATCTCTTTCGTTTTCTGCTAAAGAGTTTTGTACAGAATCGTATTGTACGGTAGTATCGTATCCGGGTGAGAATAATTTTTCTTCGTCTTCGGCTAACCCATTATTTGTATTAGTAAGAGAATCATTTATTACTCCTGCTTGAGCTGTTTGGGCAGAACGTAAATTTACATGGGTATCATCATCTTTCTTTTCGGTAAGTTTCCCAATCATACCTCCCACAAAAAACACAAAGAAACTTACAAAGATGTATAGTTTTACGGGTGCTACAAATTTCTGGCGTTTACCCGAGAGATATTCTTTGGTAAGTCTTCCGGGTTTGAGTAGAAGATACTTCATGGTTGTCCAAAAACTTCCGTCATAATGAACCAAATCTTCTATAAAATGGGTAAACAGATAATGAAATGATTGGCGAGTTTCGGTATTTTCTTGGCCACATTCCGCACAATAACGCTTTTCGACTGTATTGCCACAATTCTGACAGATTTTATCTTCTCTTAATTTATGCTTTCCCATTCCGATTTATTGTAAAGTTGGTTGTATTAGGGCTTTTGTTATCGTAGGACTACATCTTTTATCACATTTTTGCCCAATTCTTCGTTGAGCATTTGGATAATTTTTTGCTTGCCGTATAAAAGTTCTTCTCTTAATACTGATGAAGTAAGCCAAACGTAAAGCGTTCCGTCTTTTAGGATAACTTCTTTGGTGTAATTATTCACGCCGTTTCCCATCAAATCAATCCACGCCTGTTTGGCATCTACGGCGTCTAAACCTTTTTCGAGTTTATTTTTTTGGATAAATTCTTTGAGAACATCCGTAATAGAAAAACTATCGTTATTTCGTTTGCTGTAATTCATCCTCCGTAAGATTTATAGGTTCTGCTTTTTTGTAATAATAGGTTATTTCTTCCGGATTTTTAATGACTAATTTGTTGGTTAGTATTTCGATAATTTCCACCTCTCTGTCGTTAAATTCAGAGTGAAATTTGATTTTAAAGTTTCCGTTTTCTTCTACAATTTCTATTTCTTCCGAATAATCATCCACTAAGAAAGTTCCGTTGATTTGCGGTGTAGCTTTTTTGTAAATACCTTTTAGATTCGTATCTAATTCATAATAATCATAAATGGTATTTATTCCAAAATCAGTTTCCGTACCATCGGGCTGAATAACTTTGGTGATTTCCCAATAACCATTTAGTAATTCCAAATCCGATTTTTCAACCGATTGGCAACCCATTGATAACAATAAAACGAAAAAGAGTAGTATTGATTTTTTCATGACGAAATTTATTGAGCGTAAATTTAAAAAAATAAAGGCTGTACCCAAAGATACAGCCTTTTAATATTTAGAATCTTTTTCTAAAAGAATTAAGCTAACTTTTTATCTAAGTTTTCTTTAAGTGTTTGTAAGAAATCTTCTGTAGTTTGGTAATCCGCATCGGTTAATCCTTCCGGTTTAACAAGCATTGCTAAATCTTTAGTCATTTTACCGCTTTCTACAGTTTCGATACAAACTTGCTCTAATTTCTCACAGAAATTGATAAGTTCTTGGTTTCCGTCTAATTTACCACGGTGCATAAGTCCTCTTGTCCAAGCAAAAATAGATGCGATTGGGTTTGTAGAAGTCTTTTTACCTTGTTGGTGTTGACGGTAATGACGCGTTACAGTTCCGTGAGCAGCTTCAGCCTCAACCGTTTTTCCGTCTGGAGTTACAAGTACAGAAGTCATAAGTCCTAATGAACCAAATCCTTGTGCTACTGTATCTGATTGTACGTCTCCATCGTAGTTTTTACAAGCCCAAACGAATCCACCGTTCCATTTCATAGCAGAAGCCACCATATCGTCGATTAGGCGGTGCTCGTAAACAATTCCTAAAGCGTCGAATTGTGCTTTGTAGTGTTCTTGATAAACTTCTTCAAAAATATCTTTGAAACGACCATCGTAAGCTTTTAGGATCGTATTTTTAGTTGATAAGTATAAAGGCCATTTTTTAGTTAAAGCCATTTGGAATGATGAATGAGCAAATCCGTAGATAGACTCATCGGTGTTGTACATACTCATTGCTACACCATCACCTTTGAAGTTATAAACTTCCCAAGAAGTGGTTTCTCCGGCTTCGTTAGTAAAGCTCATCGTTAAAGTACCTTTTCCTTTGATAACTTTATCAGTCGCTTTGTATTGATCACCAAAAGCGTGACGTCCGATAACGATTGGTTGTGTCCAACCTTGAACGTAACGAGGAACGTTGCTCATGATGATTGGTTCACGGAAAACGGTTCCACCCACGATGTTACGGATAGTTCCGTTTGGTGATTTCCACATTTCTTTAAGACCAAATTCCGTAACACGTTGCTCGTCCGGAGTAATCGTAGCACATTTGATACCTACGTTATATTTTTTGATAGCCTCAGCAGCATCAATAGTTACTTGATCGTTAGTAGCATCACGATGTTCGATTCCAAGGTCGTAATACTTAATATCTAGATCTAAATAAGGAAGAATAAGTTGTTCTTTGATGAATGACCAAATGATTCTTGTCATTTCATCCCCGTCTAATTCCACTACCGGATTAGCTACTTTAATTTTTGTCATAGTTATTGGGTTTAATGCGTCTAATTTGAATAAAAATTTAGCAAATATACTATTTTAAAACCTTTCGAACAACACTATTAGCCCATTGCATTTCAATGTAATTGAATCGTAATTTAAGGGGCTGAAAATTTTTAAATTATAGGTTTTCTTGTAGTTTTTTTATCTCATCTCTAATTTTTGCGGCTTGCATAAAGTCTAAATCTTTGGCTGCCTTTTCCATTTCTTTTCGCTTTTCGCGAATTCGTTTTTCTAAATCCGCTTTCGAGAGCAGGCTCAAATCTTCTTTCTTGTTTACGGCTTTTATATCATAATGAAACGAAGTGATTGAGCTTTGCACGAGCGGATTGTTAATGGATTTATTCAACGCTTTCGGAGCCAAGTTATGAGCTTTGTTGTAAGCCATTTGTTTGTTTCTTCGATAAGTTGTCTCATCAATGGTTTTTTGCATGCTTGCTGTAATTTTGTCGGCATACATAATGGCTTTTCCGTTGATGTTACGCGCGGCACGACCTACAGTTTGCGTAAGTGAGCGATGACTGCGCAAAAATCCTTCTTTATCCGCATCAATAATTGCAACGAGGGATACTTCGGGCAAATCCAAACCTTCTCTGAGGAGGTTTACCCCGATAAGTACATCAAATAGTCCTTTGCGGAGGTCTTGCATGATTTCTACTCGCTCGAGCGTATCCACATCAGAGTGAACATAGCGACATCGAATGCTTACTTTGGTTAAGTATTTGGTAAGTTCTTCTGCCATTCTTTTGGTAAGTGTCGTTACCAACACGCGCTCATCGGCCTCTGCTCGAAGTTGAATTTCGTTGATTAAATCATCAATTTGATTTTCGCTCGGACGAACTTCGATAATCGGGTCTAAAAGCCCTGTAGGACGAATAATTTGCTCGACATAAATACCTTCCGATTTTTGAAGTTCATAATCGGCAGGCGTTGCACTAACGTATAAAACCTGATTTTGTAAGGCTTCAAACTCTTCGAATTTTAACGGGCGGTTATCCATCGCAGCAGGCAGACGGAAGCCGTATTCTACCAGATTTTCTTTTCTGGAACGGTCGCCACCATACATGGCATGAACTTGTGATATCGTTACGTGCGATTCATCGATAACCATCAAAAAATCTTTCGGGAAATAATCCAACAAACAGAAGGGGCGCGTTCCGGGTAATCGTCGGTCTAAATATCTCGAGTAGTTCTCAATTCCGGAGCAATAACCCAATTCGCGAATCATTTCTAAATCGAAATTGGTACGTTCTTCTAGGCGTTTTGCCTCTAAATGCTTTCCGATTTCTTTGAAATATTCTACTTGTTTGACAAGATCTTGTTGAATATCCCAAATAGCATCTTTTAGAATATCCGGAGAAGTAACAAACATATTCGCCGGATAAATCGTAGCGCGTGGGCGAGAATCTATTTTAAGACTTGATTTTGGGTCAAAACTGTCAATTTCTTCGATTTCGTCTCCAAAAAAATGAATTCGAAAGGCTTCGTCAGAATAGGCAGGGAAAATTTCGACTGTATCGCCTTTAATTCTAAAATTTCCGGGTGTAAAATCAGCCTCGGTTCTCGAATACAAGCTTTGAACCAAGCGTTGAAGAAGTTTTGTCCTTGAAATAGTTTGTCCGACAATCAGTTCAATAACGTTCTTTTGGAATTCAGCCGGATTACCAATACCATACAAACACGAAACAGAGGCAACTACCAAAACATCACGCCTTCCGGAAAGTAGGGCAGAGGTGGTACTCAAACGCATTTTTTCGAGTTCTTCATTGATAGATAAATCTTTCTCAATATAAGTTCCCGTTACCGGAATATAAGCCTCAGGTTGATAATAGTCGTAATACGAAACAAAATATTCCACTGTGTTGTGAGGGAAAAAGCTCTTAAACTCCGAATACAATTGAGCTGCCAAGGTTTTATTATGTGCCAAAACTAAGGTGGGGCGTTGCACTTCTTGAACTACGTTGGCTACGGTAAAAGTTTTTCCGGAACCGGTAACTCCCAAAAGCGTTTGGTATTTTTCGTTGTTGAGAATTCCTTTGCTAATTTTTTCGATAGCTTGCGGCTGATCTCCGGTAGGTTTATAATCCGATACGACTTGAAAGTTCATGGAATGGATAGAGTGTTAATTGGTATTCACAAAGTTAGGGAATGTCCGACGAGTATAAAAATCCAAACGAAATATATAAGATAATCTTACGAATTAGTTGGCAATCAGCAATTGCAATAAATTACTTTTTGGATGTTTTACTAAAATAATACGTATAAACCCACGTGAGTGTAAAAGTGGGGATGATGTCTAGTCCGGGTAATAATTCTTCGATAAAGACAATTATTCCACCTACTTTACCGACATTTCCTTTGTACATTCGGTTGAGTAATAATCCGGCAATGGGAGCCCAAATTACATCAAAGGATTCAGCCAAAAGTGGAATAGAAAAACTAGCCATACCAATCAAATCCAGCAGAATACTGTAGACTAATTTCTTGATTTTTTGATTGGACTCAGCTTGAGTTGAAATCGGTTTATCCATTGTTTCATCTTTAAATTGCCTGATACTCATAGCAATTTAAGTGCCATAATGATTATTTCGATTTTAATTTCGATGAATATACCTTTCTGAATTTCAGTAATTTAGGGTTGATAACCGCTTGGCAATACGGATTTTGAGGATTGTTGTAGAAATATTCTTGATGATAATCCTCTGCTGAATAAAATATGCCTGCTTCCGAGATTTGAGTCACAACCGGATCATCAAAAATCTTTTCAGCTTCAAGGAATTGGATGATTTCTTCGGCTTGTTGTTTTTGCTCTTCGGAATGATAAAAAATCTCGCTGCGGTATTGTGTCCCGACATCTTCCCCTTGACGGTTGAGCGTAGTAGGGTTATGCGTAGCGAAAAATATTTCTAAGAGTTCTCTGTAAGTAATTTTAGTTGGATCAAACACAATTTCTACCGCTTCTGCATGACCGGTTGTTCCTTCACAAACTTGTGGATAGGTAGGATTTTCCAAATGTCCTCCTGTATACCCCGAAGTTACTTTGATAACGCCTTCTAGTTCTGTAAAAACCGTTTCGGTACACCAAAAACAACCTGCTGCAAATGTGGCTTTATTCATAAAAATGAGTTTTTTATTTTTAATAAAACCTCACAAGTTGCTATAACTTATGAGGTTTGTATGCGTTTTTATAATTAAAAATTATCTCAATGTCGCTCCTAATTTTTCGGTCAAATTAGAAAGGATTTTTGACATGGTTTTTTCAATTTGCTCATCAGTAAGTGTCTTTTCAGCATCTTGAAGGATGAAGCTCACCGCGTATGATTTTTTTCCTTCCGGTAATTTATTACCTTGATATACGTCAAACAAATCAATTTCTTTTACCAATTTTTTGTCGCTTTGTTCTGCAATCTGATAGATTTGCTCAAAGCTTACTTCGTCGCTCAGAAGTAAAGCCAAATCTCGGCGAACTTCCGGATATTTAGGGATATCGGTGTATTTGATTTTGTCCGATACGAATTTGATAGCCGTTTCCCATTTCACATCCGCATACAATACTTCTTGTTTGATGTCAAAGTGTTTTAGGATTTGTTTTTTAACTACTCCAAATTCAGCAATCACATCATTTCCTTTTACAAGGGCAATTCCTTCCGAGAAAACATCATCTGATAGGGGAGCTGTTCTAAGGTTTTTAATTCCTAAACGCTCAAAAATAGTGGTAAGATAAGCTTTCATTAAGAAGAAATCTGACTTTTGCGATTGTTCAATCCAGCTTTCCGATGCTTTATCTCCGGTGATGAAAACCGCTAAATGTTTTTCTTCCTTATAAGTATTATCAACTTTTTTGTATGATTTCCCGAATTCGTAGAATTTTAAGTCGTTGTTTCTGCGGTTGATGTTATACGAAATTGCCTCTAGTCCGCTAAACAATAAAGACTGGCGCATTACTGATAAATCACTGCTTAACGGATTCAGAATAGCCACATTGTTTGCTTCGGATAAATTCTCTGAAAGCTGGATGTATTCTGAAGTTGTGAGCGAATTGCTCATGATTTCGTTGAAGCCGGCATTTGAAAGTTGATTGGCAACTATATTTTGTAATTTATATTCTTCGGTACGCGATGAATTCGCAATAGAAGCGTTTAATTTTTGAGTGAAATCGATGTTGTTATATCCGTAAACTCTTAGGATATCTTCAATCACGTCAATTTCGCGCTGAACATCCACGCGGTATGGCGGAATGGTAAGTCCTAATCCAACCTCAGAGATGGTAACAATTTTAATTTCTAACGAAGTAAGGATGTTTTTTACTACTTCTTTCGAAATTTCTTGACCAACAATTCGATTAAGTGTTTCGAAGTTCAAGAATACTTGTTGTCCTTCTATTTTCTTTGGATAAATATCAATAGTGTCTGATGTTACTTCACCGCCGGCTAATTCTTTAATCAAAATAGCTGCTCTTTTCAGTGCATATTCGGTAATACTAGGGTCGATTCCTCTTTCGTATCTAAATGATGCATCAGAGCTTATTGAATGTCTTTTTGCCGATTTTCTTACGCTCACCGCATCGAAATAAGCACTTTCTAAGAAAATGTCCGAAGTAGCTTCGGTAACGGCAGAATTTTTTCCACCCATCACTCCCGCCAAAGCCATAGGTACTTCTTCGTTATAAATCATCAAATCTTCTGCACTCAAGGTTCTTTCGATATCGTCAAGTGTAGTGAATTTAGTCCATTCTATAGCGGTTTTCACGATGATTTTATTTCCTTTGATTTTCGATGCATCGAAGGCATGAAGCGGTTGACCTAATTCGTGAAGTACATAATTAGTAACGTCAACAATATTGTTTTTCGGCGTAAGCCCAATAGACTTCAGTCTGTTTTTAAGCCATTCCGGAGATTCTTTTACTTTTACACCCGAAATAGTCACCCCACAATATCTAGGGCAAAGTTTAGCATCATTAATGTCTACGCTAACCTTTAAAGTTCTTTTATCAACTCTAAACGAAGTCACCGATGGAGTCATCAATTCTATATGAATTCCTTCCGATTGTTGTAATCCGGCTTTGATGTCGCGTGCTACACCCCAGTGGCTCATAGCATCGGCACGGTTGGGTGTAAGCCCGATTTCGAATACTTCGTCGCTTTCTATATTAAAGAGTTTGCTAACTGGAGTACCTACTTTAGCTTTAGGGTCAAGAACCAAGATGCCATCGTGAGAAGTTCCCAATCCAAGTTCATCTTCGGCACAAATCATTCCGAAGCTATCTTCGCCTCTGATTTTTCCTTTTTTGATTTGAAGTGTATTTCCTTCGTTATCATATAATGTCGTACCAATAGTCGCTACGGGTACTTTTTGTCCTACAGCAACGTTTGAAGCGCCACAAACAATTTGTAGCGGCTTTTCTTCTCCAAGATCAACAGTAGTGATTTTTAGTTTATCAGCGTTAGGATGTTTTTCGCAAGTGAGAACAAGTCCTACAACTACACCTTCTAAACCTCCTTTTACAGATTCAAATTTTTCTACGCCTTCTACTTCTAGTCCTAAATCTGTAAGTAATGTAGATAATTGTTCTGACGTTTTATTGGTTTTGATAAATTGCTTAAGCCAATTATATGATATTTTCATTGCTCTTATAAGTATATTTATTGTCATGCAAAGATAAAACTTTAGGATATATCGAGGTAAATAATATTTGGGTAAAATTTTTTGGCTTACGGTGAGAAATTAAAAAACAGATTTCCAGATATTTGAGTGTGGGGTAGAAAAAAATATTGCAAAAACATGTAAAATTTTTCGCAAAAGGCTTGCAGAAACGAAAAACTGCCGTATATTTGCACCCGTAATCAACAACGATTACGGACAACAATAGGGCGATTAGCTCAGCTGGTTCAGAGCACCTCGTTTACACCGAGGGGGTCGGGGGTTCGAACCCCTCATCGCCCACAACACTTAAACTCTCAAGGATTCTTGGGAGTTTTTTTATTTTTATACCATTTGGTATTTATACGTACAAAAAAAAATCAACCTAATTCTTTGGGTTGATTCTTTGTCTATTTCTAATACTTCAAAATCTTTTTTATTTCGGATACTTTTTTAGTATCGTTTCTTATAAAAATAATCGTTTAACCACCACATAAAAGTTCCGAATACAAGAATTCCGAACAAAGTGAAGGTAATCCACTCTATAAGGATGTTAGTGGTTAAAAAGGCTTCGGAAAAGGTTAGGCCGCGCGTGAGTTTCATCACATTGATGAAAACAGTAAGGAAGATTCCATACTTTATGCCTTGATTCAAAGCATAACGAAATCTTCCTTTTTCTTTTATGGCTTCCCAACGTTTAAAAAACTGATGGTCGTTCATGTGTAATTTTTAATTTTCTTCTTGTTCTCCAGAAGTTGACTCTTGTGAAGTCGATTCTTCTTGTTTTTGACTGTTTCTGATAGCTTGATTCAGCTGAGAAAGTTTGTCTTTCCAGTTTTGAAGCTCATTTTTATGTCTCTCAATGTTTTTGTTTACCTCAATAACAAACGGATTATTTGCTTTCGCTCCGGTGATAAACATAATATTGTTTTCGAGTTGGCGAATTTCGGCTTGAATCTCGTCAATTTTACGGGTTAAGAATATGCGTTCTGAATTGAGTTTTCGGGTGTCGTCAGATTCCAATAGATTTGTGATATGTGAGTTATAGCGCATGGATTCCGCATCTTTTTTGCTAAGGCTAAGTTTCTCAAACAAATCATCAAGGATTTTGTTGTACTTGCTCTCGATATGACGTTTGTTGAAAGGAACTTTACCGAAGCTTTTCCATGTCTCGATATGAGATTTAATAAGGTCTAAATCGGCTTTGTGTTCGCCAGAAAGCTCAACTTGTTTAAGTGCTTCGAGGTAATCTTTTTTCTTGTTATAAGCCTCTATTTCTACCGTATTTTCTTCGTTTCTTTTTTCGTGTAAACGGTTAAAGAAATGGTTGCAAGTATCTTTGAATTCTTTCCAAAGGCTATCCGAAACTTTTCTGGGTACATGGCCTATTTTTTTCCAATCTTCTTGGATTTGCTTCATGATAGGAGTGATTTTAGCATAATCATCGCTATCTTTTAGCTCCATAGCTTTTTGTAGCAAGGCTTGTTTTTTAACCAAGTTATCTTGTTGCTCTGATTTTATATTTCTGTAGAATGAATTTTTCTTGTGATTGAAATCTTTGGTAGCGTTTTTGAATTCGTCCCAAATCAAATCGCGTTTTTCGTTCGGAATTTTACCAATAGCTAAGAATTCTGCTCTTAAAGCTTCGATGCGTTGAATTTGTTTTTGCCATTGTGTATGTGAATCAATACTCTCTGCACTGATTTCTTGAATCTTGTTGATTACGTCTTGTTTTTTGGCAAAATTTTCTTCTTCTTTGGCTCTTAGTTCTTGATAAAAATTCTCGCGTTTGTCGTGGATTTGTTTGGTGATAGCACTAAACTCCTGCCAGATTTGTTCGCGGTGTTCTCTGGATACCGGACCTAATTCTTCTTTCCAAAGTTTGTGAAGAAGCTGTAATTCTCGGAAAACTTTGTTTAAATCGGTCTCGTTAAGTAATTCTTTAGCGCGAGCTACGATTTTTTGTTTTTGTTCCAGATTGTGTTTGAAATCCAAATCTCTGGCTTCTCTATCAAGGTGGATGTAATCATAGAAATTCTCAACATGGAAGTGGTAACTGTTCCAAACGTGGTTGTATTTATCTTTTGGGATAGGTCCGGCAGTTCTCCATTGTTCGCGGATATCATTAAAACGTTTGAATAAATCAGGGATATTGGTTTCCGGATTTACTAAACTTTTCAGTTCCTCAATTATGCTCAAGCGCGTGTTGAGGTTTGATTTTAGTTTGTTTTCAAGAGATTTATAGTGTTCGTTTTTGCGTTCTCTGTAAAGGTCAAAAAGCGAATCAAATTTTTGTTTTAAAGGAAAGTGATAATCAAACCCGGTAGAATCTCCTTCGTTTTGCGTGGTGTATTCTTCTCTTTTTTCGTCAATGAATTCATGGAATTTTACTAAAAATTCTTTTCGAATTTCTTCAATATGATCTCTGATTGACGAAACTTTTGCTGTATTGAGAAGTTTTTCAAATTCACCAACAAGAGTTTCCATAGACATGCTCTCGTAGTCAAGTAGCGGAATATCGTGTCTCTCGGATAACGATTCATCTTCTGATTCTTCAGCATTAGAATTATCAATTTCATCTAATACTTTTTGACTTTCATCCGAAGAGATTTCGTTTTCAGAAACAGAATTTACCCCATCGGTTGTTTCTGATTGAACTTCTTGACTTGCATTGTTGTCTTGGTTTCCGTCTGCATTTTGCAGGTTATCATTCTTTTCTTCTAACATTCTGATAATGTTTTAATGTTAATAATTGTTGCTAAAATAATAAAGCGTTTATAAAATGCCAAATTATAAACGAATAAAGGCTCTAAAAAGAGCCTTTATGTTATTTGTTTCCTTTTTGATAATCAGCGATAAATTGTGCTAATCCGGTATCTGTTAGAGGATGTTTAACCAGTCCTAAAATTGCAGATAATGGTCCGGTCATCACATCTGCACCAATTTTAGCACAGTTTATAATGTGCATCGTATGGCGTACAGATGCCGCTAAGATTTGCGTATCAAAGTCATAATTGTCATAAATCTCGCGGATTTCTGCAATTAGATTTAGTCCATCAGTTGAAACATCGTCTAATCTTCCAACAAAGGGTGATACATAAGTAGCTCCGGCTTTAGCGGCAAGCAAAGCTTGTCCGGCAGAAAACACAAGAGTAACGTTGGTTTTGATTCCTCTGTCCGAGAAATATTTACACGCTTTGATACCTTCTTTGGTCATTGGAAGTTTTACCACGATTTGCGGGTGAAGTTCAGCAAGTTCTTCGCCTTCTTTAATCATTCCTTCAAGGTCAAGGGCATTTACTTCGGCACTTACATCTCCTTCAACAATATTGCAGATATCTACATAATGTTTTAGGATGTTGTTGGTTCCGGTAATTCCTTCTTTCGCCATTAGCGAAGGGTTTGTTGTCACTCCGTCAAGAATTCCTAGTTCTTGAGCTTCTTTGATTTGGTCAAGATTCGCCGTATCGATAAAAAATTTCATCTAGTAAAAAATTAAAAATAAATAATTGTGTTGATTATAAGAGGCAAAGATAAGGATTTAAGAAAACTTAAGAATCGTTTGTTTGAAGAATTTTTGACAAAAAATAATATGATTTTTTAAAAGAAATAAAAAGTAGAATTATTCGATTCGCATCGACTTGAGTTGCTTTCTGTAATTCTCAAGAATTTTGAGTTTGGATACGAATCCGTAATATTTTTTCTCTTTGATAATCGGTAAGTAATCTTGTTCGGATTGCTCCAGTTTTTCGAGCATGATGTAAATCGAATTTTCGATGTAAATCACATCTTCCACCGGTTTCATGACTTCGGATATTTTGGAATATTTTACCTGAAAATTATTGAAAACAATGTTTCGAACGCGATCAAAATTGAGTATTCCGATGATTTTTTGATTTTCGTCCAACACCGCAAAATGACGTTGATTGGTTTTCGAAACAATTTCTACTAAATTCTCTAGATTTTCGTCCGGACGAAGGGTTTTGTAATCGGTAATCAGGATATCATCAATAGCAATACTTGATAGAATATTACGGTCTTTATTGTTGGTGAAAGCTTCGCCTTTTTTGGCTAATTTTTTGACATCCATCGAATATGCCTCATATTTTTTGGATATTGCAAAACTCACCGATGAAACAATCAGTAGCGGAATCATGAGCGAATAGCCTGCCGAAATTTCACCAATGAGGAATATGGCTGTAAGTGGCGCGTGAAACAATCCGCTGAACACCCCAGCCATCCCTACCAAAGTAAAACTCGATACAGGAAGTTTGAAGAGATTGGTAAGATTCACCAAATACGCAAACAAAAATCCTAAGTAAGAACCCACAAATAGGGAAGGAGCAAAATTTCCTCCGTTTCCACCGCTATTTAGCGTAAGACCTACGGCAAAAACTTTCAGAAAAGAAGCCAATCCAACAAAAACAATAAGTGCCCAACTACTATCGCTGAAATTAGAGAAAATAGTGTCTTTCAAGATTTGATTTGGATTGTCAGAAGAAAGAATTTTGATACTTTCGTATCCTTGTCCGAACAGCGATGGAATAATAAAAATCAGTAAAGCCAGCAGCGAAGCTCCGAAAAGTGCTTTTCGGTAGGGTTTGAATTTCAATCGGTTAAAATAAGCTACCACGCGTTGAAAATTTCGAGAATAATACACCGAAAACCAACCTGTTATAAGTCCTAAAATCACATAAAATAAAATATCACCCAGCTCAAAACTTTGCTTTTGGTAAAAGTGCATGAGAATGTTTTCGTTCAAAAGCAAACTCGAAGTAATGGCTCCGGTAGCTGCAGCAATCATAATCGGGATAAAAGCCGTGATACTCACATCCGAAAGAATAACTTCAATAGCAAATAACACTCCAGCTATAGGGGCATTAAATGCCGCCGCCGTTGCCGCCGCTACTCCACAAGCCAGCAGCAATGTTCTTTCTTTATAACTGAGTTTGAAATGCCGTGCGAAATTTGAACCAAAAGCCGCTCCGGTAATCGCCACCGGTGATTCTACTCCAGCACTTCCTCCGAATCCTACGGTTAAGGAGTTGGTCAGGATTTGAGCGTACATTTGTTTTTCGGGGAGGATGCTTTTTTTACGCGCTACGGCATACATAATTTGCGAAAATCCTTTTTCGATATGTCCGCCTAAAAAGCGTTGGATGACAAAAACCGTGAACAATATCCCAATAATTGGCAAAATACTGTTACTATAGGGTAATTTAAGGATAGAATCAATATAACCGGCAAACAAAAAAACCAAATGCGCAAATGATTTTAGGATGACAACGCCCAATCCGGCAAAAATCCCGACAATAACACTGGCAAACAGTAAAAACTGCCTGGGCGTGGTAATGAGTTTTATCCACACCAAGAGGTATAACGTTATTTTTTTGAGATTTTTAAAGGCTTTTTTCATTTCTTAATGAATGCTCTTTCTGATAAATATTATTACTAAAGTAGAAAAATGAAATTAAATCTACTAAGATGAAGGATATTCGTTTTGTAATTCTTGTAGTTTTTGATGGGCAGCAAGGCGAATTTCTTCGAAAAACAAAGTGAATTCGTTTTCAAAATCCGTATAATGTTTTTTTAAATCGGCAATGGCAAAACGCATGTTCGAGTTGGTTTTGGTGCGATTGTCCATTTGGCACAAGATGATTTCTAGCTTATCTAAAAACTGATAATTGTAGAGCCAATCCGCTTTGGTCATATAAGGCAAAAGATGCTTGGTTTTGTCGGATAATAAATTGTAATTGTCTTCAAGCGTATGATAAAATCGTTGTACAAAATCATGTAGGGGTTCATCGGAATACGTTGACCAATTTTTACACAAAAAATGGTCGTAAAACATATCAATTAATACGCCTGAATAATGTCCGTAAGTAGCGTGTAATTTTTTGGTACTTTGCCTGAAAATCGGGTGAGCATCGGTATAACTGTCGATAAAGCGGTGTAAGAGTATGCCGATTTTGATTTTGGTTGGATAATTTTCATACTCTTTTCCACGGATACCATCCGCCATGAAGTTGCCGATTTGAACAAACGAATCATTTTCCGATAAATAGATGTGTGCAAGAAAATTCATAAAAAATGATTCGTTGGATTAGTAAAAATTAACGGGTAAATACCAATTTGGTTGCAGTAGACAAGTTTTCGTCAAAGTGATAGTTTTCGTAGTTAAACCCTTTGAGGTCTTCTGCAGTTTGGCAATTGTGTTCGATGATGTATCTTACCATCAGTCCTCTAGCTTTTTTAGCAAAGAAACTAATGATTTTGAGTTTTCCGTCTTTGTAATCTTTAAATTCCGGAGTAATCACAGTAGCTTTAATTGATTTTAAATCTACTGCATCCGAATATTCTTTGCTCGCTAAATTGATGAGTAAATCGTCATTGCTGAGTTCTTGATTAAGTTGCTTAGTAAGTGTGGTTTTCCAGAATTGGTATAGATTTTTAGCTTTCCCGATAGGTAAGTCGGTACCCATTTCCAAGCGATAAGGCTGAATCAAATCCAAAGGTTTTAGGATGCCATACAATCCGGATAAAATTCTGAGTTCGTCCTGAAGTCTATCCAGTTTTTCGAGCGGAAGCGAATAAACATCCAATCCGGTATAAACATCTCCGTCAAAAGCATATACAGCCGGACGTGCATTTTCGGGTGTAAAGGGAAGGCTCCACGCTTGGTTGCGATCGTAATTTAGTTGTGCTAATTTGTCCGAAATAGACATAAGTTCTGATAAATCTTTTGGAGATTTCTTTTTAAGGACTTTATGAATGATTTTAGATTGTTCTAAAAAAATACTTTCCGAATATTTTTGAGTAGGTAAAGGGGCTTCGAAATTAAGTGATTTGGCAGGAGATAGTATAATTTTCATCGTCGTACGAGCTTTAAAACACAAAGATAATCAATTCCGTTTGGATTTATATTTAACGATTTCTGAAAGTATTCAAAGCCTTTATAAGGGTTTGAAAATAAAATAATTATTAAACTTTTATGACAAATAGATGATCGGATTGTATAATTTTGCTGTCTGAAAATTGGAGTAAGTAATTGGATGAAAAAGCAAGATAAGGTTGTTTATTTTTGTGACGGGAAGAAGTGCTGTAAATATAATCAAGAGGCAAAAGAATGTTTGGAGGAACTAATTAACAACTCCGGATTGTGCATTGCTTTACAGCGTATGAAATGCCAAGGTAAGTGTAAAAGCGCTCCGGTATTTTATTTAGAACACGAAGACAAATACAAAAAAGAAGTAAACCGAAATAAAGCTATAAAGATTTTCGAAAAGCATTTAGTTGAATAAAAAAAGGGTAACAAAATGTTACCCTTTTGATTTTTAATTATTTGACTTATTGTTTTTTGAATATAAGATTCACTAAAAATAAGATTACTATCGCGCCAATAGCTCCTGTTAGAATTGCGCCAACCCATCCATCTCCAAGATACCCGCCTAACAGCCATGACCCTACATAACTACCTAATATACCAATAATGATGTTTCCGATTAGACCTAATCCACTTCCTTTGTAGATTGTCCCTCCAAGCCACCCTGCAATGGCTCCAATAATAAGTGTTACTAAAATACTTTCCATAATTAAATTGTTTTTTGGTTAGTTAAATATTAATTTAAAGAACTAAATATTATCAAAGATATATAAAAAAAATTAAAATTTTACATTTAATTAAAAAATGGTTTTTACCTATAAGTTCGCCAAACAACATGTTGTAAGCACTGAAAAATTCCCTACTTTTGCCTTTGGTATTAAAAAGAAAACATTTAATATGAGAACGATACAATTCAGAGAAGCTATTTGTGAGGCAATGAGTGAAGAAATGCGCAGAGATGAGAGCATTTATTTGATGGGAGAGGAAGTAGCAGAATACAACGGAGCATACAAAGCTTCAAAAGGAATGTTAGATGAATTTGGTCCGAAAAGAGTGATTGATACACCTATTGCCGAGCTTGGATTTGCAGGGATTGCGGTAGGATCGGCGATGAACGGAAACCGCCCGATAGTGGAGTTTATGACTTTTAACTTCGCTTTGGTAGGGATTGACCAAATTATAAATAATGCAGCCAAAATGCGTCAAATGTCCGGAGGACAATTCAATATTCCGATTGTTTTTAGAGGACCAACCGCATCGGCAGGACAATTGGCAGCAACCCACTCTCAGGCTTTTGAGAATTGGTATGCCAACACGCCAGGTCTTAAAGTAGTTGTACCCTCAAATACGTATGATGCTAAAGGATTGTTGAAATCAGCTATTCGTGATAACGATCCGGTGATTTTTATGGAATCTGAGCAAATGTATGGTGATAAAGGCGAAGTGCCTGAAGAAGAGTACACAATTCCTCTAGGTGTAGCTGAAGTAAAACGCGAAGGAGCAGATGTAACCATCGTATCTTTTGGTAAAATCCTTAAAGAAGCTTTTAAAGCGGCTGACGAATTACAAAAAGAAGGAATCTCTTGTGAGATTATCGATTTGAGAACTATTCGTCCGATGGATCACCATACGATTTTGGAATCGGTTAAGAAGACTAATCGTTTGGTAATTCTTGAAGAGGCTTGGCCTTTCGGAAGTATTGCTTCAGAGATTACATATATTGTGCAAGAAAGAGCTTTCGACTATTTAGATGCTCCCATTCAAAGAATCACTACAGCTGATACGCCTGCACCTTATTCTCCGGTACTACTAAAAGAATGGTTGCCAAATGCCGATGATGTAGTGAAGGCAGTTAAGAAAGTAGCATACAAAAAATAAAAATTTAAAATAAAAATAAATACCCAAAACCTACAAGCCATATTCGTTTGTAGGTTTTCTTTATAAATCTAGAAGTAATGAACAGAGCAGGAAAAGGAGATAATAAAAAGAAAACAACTTTTGGAAAAACTAAATCTGAAGGCGAACAAAAATTCGGGAAAAATCCGAAATCAAAATACATTAAAAAAGAAGGTGCGCCAGCTAAAAAGCCAAAACCAAAAGTAGAATCTGATTCGGATGAAATCAGGTTGAATAAATACATTTCTAATTCTGGGGTATGTTCTAGACGTGAAGCAGATGTTTATATCACTTCTGGGAATGTAAAAGTAAACGGAGAAGTCGTATTGGAATTAGGTTATAAAGTAAAACGTTCGGACAAAGTAGTTTTTGACGGAGTTTTGCTTACGCCCGAAAAGAAAGAATACGTGCTTTTAAATAAACCTAAGAACTTCTCAACTTCTGCAAATTCACCTCAAACCAATGTGGTAAATCTAATTGCCGGAGCCAGCAAGTATGAGTTGTTGCCAGTGGGTAGAATGGACAGTACCACAACGGGATTGTTGCTCTTTACTAACGACCATGATTTGATTACCAAATTTACGCAAGAGAGCCAACGTTCGTCAAAAATTTACCAAGTAAGTCTTGATAAAAATTTAAAATTTGAAGATTTAGAAAAAATCCAAAAAGGTTTGACTATCGAAGAGAGAAAAGTTTTTGTTGAAGAAATTACCTATATTGATAATCTTCCTAAAACCGAAATTGGGCTGAAAATCAGAACATCGAATGTAAAGGTGGTACGTACCATTTTTGAAAAACTAGGGTATGATGTACTGAAAGTAGATCGCGTTACTTTTGCCGGACTTACTAAGAAAAACCTTCCGAGAGGTAACTGGAGATACCTTACTGATCAAGAAGTAATCAACCTGAAAAATCTGTAATTATTCTTTCAGAATAAAGGTTTGTTCCACATCCCAATTGGCTCTTAGATCAATTTTTCCGGGATAATAAATGACTTTTTCGGGTTGTAGTTTTTGTAAATAATTACCCGTATCCCATTTCTTATTGCGATTCGAATCGTAAATAATCCTTAGATTATACATATTCGGGAGTATGTTGAAGAATTCTACTGTGTTTTCTTGCTCAGAGTAGATTTCTTCAAGTACTTTTCCGTTGTTATCTGTGAGCTGAACAATCACCGGAAACTCTCTTAGATTTTGCATAATCAATTTCAGATTTCCATAATCCGAATAGTTTTGAGTCGAAAATTCTGTTGTAATCGTATCGTTGGACTTGCCGAAAAAGTCGGTCAACGCCTCAGGATATAGGGTGAAATAATACTTTTGTTTTTCGTCTTTCTGGAAAATCACTTCGAAATTCTGCAATAACGAATCGTATTTGGTTGTAAAATCAACTTTTACTGAATCTTTGTCCAAAAGCGAAATCTTTGACGCGTCAAATTTAGTAATTGGCGTAGAAGAATTATAAACGATATTGCTTTTGAAATACATGCGTTTGCTCGTCTTTAAAGCAAGTTTCAACGAATCTTGTTTTTTCTCTTTTCGCTTTATAGTGTACGATTTTAATAATTTATCATTATCAAATACGGCTAATTGCAATGAATCCGCTTCGAAAGGCTTGAACCAAATATTTAATGAGTCTTTATCGGCAACTTTAGAAATTTTGGTTTCTATAATTTGATTGCCATTGCGGAGTTCTATCTTTTTGTTTTCAGGATTTCCTTCGTAACCTAAAACGATTTTGTTATTGGCTTCTTCGAATGCTCTTACGGGTTTAAAATTCGGAACTTCATTAAATAGTACAAGGTCATATTTTTCTTCGCTCGGAATCGTAATAAGTTCTTTATGGAAACCAATTTTATCCGATTTTGGTTCGAATTTATAGTTGTTGTTTTTGTCTTTCAGGGCAACGAGTAAATATTTTCCTTCTTTGAGGTTTTCGATAGTAAAAGTAGTAAGGCTATCCAGAGTATTAGTGATATATCTCGGATTTTCTTTGTAAATTATCGAATCGTTGAATTGTTCGCCGGCTTCGTATAGCATCACCGAAACAAATTTGTCCGTTTCTTGATTCAAAGCATCTTTTACAGAACCCGAAACCGATAGCGAATCGATGTAATTTCCGGTCGAAAAAACGTAACGATAACCTTGAAGTTTGTTGCCTTCGTTGTTGTCTTCTATACTTTGACCGAAATTAAGGCTATAGGTTGTGTTAGATTGTAACGTGTCTCGAAATCTAATTTTGATTTGACGACTCGCACTATAAGGAGTAATATCCGGACGATTTTTCAGTGGTGGCGAGATAATCAGGTTTTTGCTGACGTCTTTTAGTTTTACGTATTCGTCAAATACAATAATAATTTCTTTGGAATTAAAATTCGTGCTGAAATTCTCAGGAGTGGTTTTCAGAACCGTAGGAGGAAGAATGTCTTTTTCACCACCGGTGATATAACCTCTTTTGGCACATCCAATTGTAATTATAAGTATAAGCAGAATAAGTATTTTCTTGTACATAAATCAAAATCCGTAAACCACAAAGGTATGTATTTTGGGTTTAAAATCAGAACAAAACAAAAAGCTGGATATTTATAGCTGAGGAATATTTCAGATTACATATTAAAATAATATCTTCGCTTGCTCGTTATAGTAGTACTTTTTCGGAATCTTTGATGTTTAAAAAACAACTTCTTATAGTTTTTTTCTCACTGAGCTTATTTGGTTTTGGTCAGGTAGGAGGGCAGTCTGTTTACCAATTTTTGAATATGATGACATCGCCACGTCAAGCTGCGCTTGGAGGAAAAGTGATTACGATTTATGACTATGACGTAAATCAAGCCATCTTCAATCCGGCGGTTATCAATCCGGAGATGGACAATCAACTCTCAGCTAATTACGGAAATTATTTTGGCGAAATTACTTACGGAACGGCTGCGTATGCTTATACGTGGGATAGACGTGTTCAGACTTTTCACATTGGGATGAATTATGTGAATTACGGAACTTTTGAAGGTCGTGATGAATATGGAATGACAACCGAGAGTTTCACAGGGAATGATGCTGCGCTTTCTGTAGGATATGCTTATAATATTCCGTGGAGTGATATTTATGTCGGAGCAAACCTGAAATTGATTTCGTCCACACTCGAAACCTATAGTTCGTTTGGAGCTGCGCTTGATTTAGGAGCGATTTATATTGATGATCGTAATGATATTAATATCGCTTTGGCGGTTCGCAATATTGGAACGCAAATCACGACTTATGCCGGCACACAAGAAAAACTTCCACTGGAAATTATTGCCGGAATCTCGCAAGAACTAGAACACGTACCGATTCGTTGGCATTTAACCTTAGAGAATTTACAACAGTGGAATGTAGCATTCTCAAATCCTATTTATGCAGAGCAATCAATTGATGGTTCTACAAAAGAAGATAAACCATCGTTTATAAATAATGCGATGCGCCACGTGATAGCAGGAGTGGAGCTTTTCCCTAAAAAAAGTTTTAACATTCGTTTAGGCTATAATTTCCGAAGAGGGGCAGAGTTAAAAATGGAAGATCAACGTACCTTTGCCGGATTATCAGCCGGAGTAGGGATTAAGTTCGGAAATGTACGCTTTAGTTATTCATATTCCCGATTTACGGCAGCCGGAAGCACAAGTCTTATAGGGTTGATGATTAACTTACAATAACTCAATATCGATTTCAAAAATGTCTAAAAAAATTACCATAGCTATCGACGGATTTTCATCCACCGGAAAAAGTACTATTGCTAAACAATTAGCCAAACAACTAGGATATGTGTATGTAGATACCGGAGCTATGTATAGAGCTGTGGCGTATTATGCCATGCAAAACGGAATAATTTCTAGCGAACATTTTGATATTCAAAAACTAATTGACAATCTCGATACTATCACCATTTCGTTCAAATACAATCCTGAATTAGGTTTTTCGGAGACTTATCTCAACGGAGAAAATGTAGAAAAACAAATTCGTACCATTGAAGTTTCTGGTTATGTGAGTAAAGTAGCCGAAATTTCGGAAGTTCGCGCAAAACTAGTAGAGCAACAACAGCAAATGGGCACAGAAAAAGGAATTGTAATGGACGGAAGAGACATTGGTACGGTGGTATTTCCGGATGCAGAACTCAAGCTTTTTATTACGTCTGACCCGAATGTCAGAGCACAACGTAGATTTGAGGAGCTTGTTGCTAAAGGAGACCAAGTTACTTTTGACGAAGTCTTGAAAAACGTGACTCAGAGAGATTATATCGATACGCATCGCGCTGATTCTCCGCTCAAAAAAGCAGATGATGCAATAGAAATTGATAATTCTTACCTTACCAAAGAGGAGCAATTTAACCATATTCTTGAACTAGTGCAAGAAGCATTGTAAGGTTAAGTAATTGTAATCATTTTATTTTAAGGTTAAAAAAGCAAAACTTATTAACAATACTTTAGAAGTATGCCGTTAATAGGCTAAATTTGCATGTAAAATTTAAACATAACATTTTATGAGAACAAATTACTTAAAACATTATTTCAAATCCTTTTTGATGGTTTTGATGTTTTGCTTTGGACTGACCAGTGTTTCGGGGCAAAACATTATATGGGAAAATGACATTGAAGGGACAAACCCTAACAGCTCAAATCCTTACACAACAGGAGATGTAAAAGATGCTAATATTACAGTATCTGGTATAGGAAGAGGAGCTGGGATAAATGGTACTAATGCTAATAATCGTTATAATACTAACGGATGGGCGGGTGCTAACACAGAAGCAACAGCGGTTAGTGGAAATAAGTATTTTAGCTTTACATTAACTCCGAATGAAAATTATGCAATTGATTTTTATTCTTTTACTTGTACATATCAAAAATCAAATGCTGCGAATTCTCCGACAAACTATGTGTTAAGAAGTAGTGTGGATAATTATACTGCTAACATAGCTTCAGGACTCTTGAGTGGTAATTCTGCTACTTCTATGGGGAATATTGACCTTACAGGAGTAAGTTTTCAAGGAGTAACTTCAGCAATTACGTTTCGCTTATATGCTTGGAGTACAGGAAATGGTTCAGGAACATTTTCTATAAATGATTTTGAATTTAAAGGTACTGTAGCTATTGCCTCAGCTCCAACTCAAGTCATGACTCCAACAATTACCGCTACAGGTGTTTCTAACGGAGTTGATACGTATTGGAACACAGCAGAGGTGACACTAGCTTCTACTACAGAAGGAGCTACTATTTATTATACGCTTAATGGAGAAGATCCAACAACAGGTTCTACAGTTTATACTTCTCCATTTGATATAACAGAGACAACTACTGTAAAAGCTTTTGCAGTGGCTCCAGATTTAGATGATAGCGCGGTAGCTACAAAAACAATTACTATTACAACACCAGCTACAGCAACTGTTCCTTATAGTGAATCATTTGCTAATACGCTGGGAGGATGGATGAGCTATACAAATGCGGGAGTTCAATGGATTAGTGGAGCTAGTGGAGTTTCTGTAAATGGATTTTCTGCTCAAGCAAATCCGGTATGGTTAATTTCACCTGAATTCTTATCGGTAGAAGCAAATTCATTATTATCATTTGCTCATACTTCACAATTTACAAATGGTAATCCTTTAGAAATCAGATATTCTACGGATTATGTTGGATACGGAAATCCGGCAGATGCTACATGGACAACGTTTAAAACAGTAGCTCCTATATCAAGCGGTTCTACAAATGACGTGATTATTCCTGTGTCAGGAAATGTTCACATTGCATTTGTGTATAATGATGTAGCATCACCTTATGCACAATGGACTCTTTCTGACCTTACTATTGATGAGCCTTCAACAGACCCAACAATTGCGGTTAACCCGACAACTGTAGTTTTAGAAACAGAAATGGGAACCTTGGTTTCAGAAGTAGTTACTGTTACTACCGGTAATTTAACCGAAGGAATTTCAATTACGGGAGTGACAGCGCCTTTTAGCGTTACACCTGCTTCATTACCTGCAGGAGGTGGAGAAATAACAATTTCTTACGACCCAACTACTGTAGGAGAACATACTTCTGAAATTACTTTATCAAGTTCTGGAGTTTCGGTAGTTATTGAGTTAACAGGTATGGCAACTCTAGGTACTCCGGTAGCAACTACTGCGACAAATGTATCTGCGGATAGTTTTACTGCAAATTGGAATGCGGTTGGTGGAGCACAGAGTTATGAACTTGATGTGTACACAACTGTGATGGGAGCTGCTCCGGAATTAGTTGTTAATGGAGGATTTGAAACCGGTACTACTGCAAATTGGACTTTTGAAACAGCCATGAACCAAGTAGCTAGTGATGAAGTAGTACAAAGTGGTTCTTATTCACTTTATACTTCAGTTTCTAATACCAAAAATATGAATCAGTCGATTGCTGTGACATCAGGTGAACAATATACATTAAGTTTTTGGTATTATTTAGATTCAACTTCTACAGGGAATGGATTTAGAGTATGGACTACGGTAGGAGCTACCATACAATTACCGACTTCAAGTACCTATTACAATACAAAAGGAGAATGGGTATTTGTTCAACATAATTTTACGCCTACTGCAAATTCTGTAACTCTTAATTTCCGTACATATTCTGGAGCTAAATTATATTTAGATAATATCAGTGTTAAAAAAGTAGGAAGTGCTGCTTCAACTGTGTATGTTTTAGAAGCTGAAAACGTAGGGAATATTACTTCGTATCAAGTTGATGGTTTAGATGCTGAAACAACTTATGCTTATGTAGTAAGAGCTATTTCGGGAGAAGTTACTTCAAATGATTCTAATGAAATCGAAGTAGAAACTCTTGCAGGTTCAGGTATTGTTTGGACAACTGACAACGAATGGTTAGGTGGTGTAGAGCCAACAATCGAAGATGATGTTACTATCGAAGGAACTTTAGTAATTACAGAAGAATTAAGCGCTAAATCAATTACAGTAGCCGAAGGTGCTTCTTGTACTGTGGCGACTGGTGCTACTTTAACTGTTGATGAAGCTATCGAAAACAACGGAACATTCGTTGTGGCTAGCGGGGCAAACTTAATCCAAAATTCTACAGTTGTTAACGAAGGTACTTTCGTTGTAAAACGCAACGTGACGATCAAACATTTAGATTATACAATTTGGTCTTCGCCGGTTACAGGACAAGGATTACAAGCATTCTCTCCGAATACATTAGCCAACCGTATTACTTTGTATAATACAACTAACAATACTTGGACTCCAGTTACCGGAAACTTTGAAGAAGGTAGAGGATATATGTTCCGTGCGCCAAACGTATTTGACCCTCCATACCCGAATGCATATACCTATGAAGGTACATTTACAGGAGAATTAAACAACGGAAACGTAACAGCAAACTTTACAGCAGGAGGCTTCCAATCATTAGGAAACCCTTATCCATCAAATATCAGTGTTGAGGCTTTACATTTAGCTAATGCAGATTTAGGAGTACTTTACTTCTGGACAAATACTTATGCATTTAACTCTGCTTCAGGAAACTACGAAGGAGTAAACTGGTCAACTATTAACCGTTTAGGTGAAACTGTACCGGCTCATATTCCTGGTGAAGGAGGAAACAGCGGTATGGTGTCAAACGGATTTATTTCTGTAGGACAAGGATTCATTGCACAAACGGCAAACGGAATTACTTCAGTAGCTTTCAATAACGATATGAGAGTGGCTGATTCGGCTAATTTCTTTAAAACAATTGCTCAAGAAAACCACAGACTAAGATTGAACTTATCTGCAAACAATCAATACATCAACCAAATTTTGGTAAACTATACCGCTGAGGCTTCAAACGAAGAAGATTTCGGTATTGATGCGAAATTGTTTAACTATGAAGGTACAGCTATCTATAGCTTAATTTCAAACAATCTAGAAAGATTTATCATCCAATCTCGTGCGTTACCATTTAGTGATTTAGACGTGGTAGCATTAGGATTCAGAGCGGTAACAGCAGGTTCTTACACTATTTCGTTAGATAGTTTTGACGGATTATTTGAAGAAGGTCAAGAAATCTATTTAATAGATAACTTTACTCAAGCTACTCATAACCTAAAACTAGCTAACTATACTTTTGTTTCTGAAGCAGGAGAATTCAACTCAAGATTTAGCGTAGTGTATCGTCAAGATGCGCTTAGCGTAACTAATCCTGACTTAAACAATAATTGGGTAGTATTTGCTCAAAACGGACAGTTCCAAATCGCTACTCAAGACATGGAACTTAAAGAAGTAGTAGTATTTGATACCCTAGGTAGAAAAGTATACCAAAGTATAGCAGAAGGAAATGCTCACCTAGTAGCTTCTAACTTACCAAACGGAGTAATGATTGTTCAAATCACAACGGCTGAAAATCAAATCTTAACTAAGAAAACTGCAAAATAGTTTTATAGTTTATTATAAACAGAATAAGCCGCCCATTGGGCGGCTTATTTTTTGGATTATCCTAAAGCTTATTTAGTCAAAGACATTCTTCCGAGTCTGTTTTGTTTCTTGCGCGAAGCATAAATAATATAATCTTTAGACGATGTTCTGTAATATACTCCGGGGCGAATTACCAGCTCATTTTTAATGGCTTCCTCCGGATCTTTTCGGGTGATATTTCCGTTGTTGTCAAATGAGAAAAGGGTAGGAACCGCATTGTTATAATTCCCTAGATTCTTGATTTTATCCATATCTGTAATTCCTTTATTCTTTTTGTTGTCATTGAATAAGATATGCAATTGTCCATCTGCATATATCGGAATGGCACCCAAATATTCGGGACCTTTACCCATTTGAGCAATAGGAATTCCGACATAGATACCAACCCCAAAGCTTCCAGTTGATATACCTCCAAAGATAAAATAAGTCATTGATGTCACTGTAGCATCTTGGTCTTTAGCTACTACATTAGACCAATCAAGCGTCCCGTCTGCTTTCAATGAAGTTACGATAATTTCATTCTTTATATAGTTAACAGGCGTAACGGCTAAAGGACCAATTCCTGATGATTGTCCTACCACAATCATTTGATATTCGGATAATATTATAAAACCACCATCGTTTTTTTCGATAAAGTGTGTAATTTGATAACGAGGTGCTATATCTCTACCTTTTTTAGCTTTTCGCTCTCCAAGAAGTTTTACCTTAGTTTCATAATCAAACTCATTAAATACAAAATTATCGACATTATTAGAGGTTAAATCAATAGTAGCATTGTATATTCCTTTAAGTTCTTTATTGGCTTTTCCATTAGGTCGAACAGATGAATAAAATCCAACTAATTGTAATTTATTGTTTCTTGATGATAACAATTTACAGTTGATGATTTCGTTGTTTTTTAAATCAATATTTACAATTTCTTTTTTATAATTATTTTCTTTTTTAAAACAGAGAACTTCAAATTTTTCGATTTTCTCTTTCGCCTTAGAATCTCTGTAACTTTCGTTAATTACTAAGAAAACATCATCTTTATAGTTTAGTTCCATATCAGCTATGAAAAACTCATAATCCTTTTTCTTACTGTCGTCAAATTTGACTTTTTCGGTGTATTCAAAAAGGTTTGTAAGGTTCTCATCAAAAAGTTTTACGTCATATTTAACGGCATCTTCTTTCGAAAACAAAGAGGTATGCATAATCAGTAAAGCTCCTTCGTCATTCGATTGTCTGAAATAGAAATTACCTCTTTTGCTTTTGCTCTCTACTTCAGCTTGAAACAATGTTTGATTTTTGGAACTTAAAACACCTTTTTCCGATACTTCGGTACCCACTAGGCGGAATACTTTTTGTTTTTTGTCATATACACTTCCAATCACGTGTAATTTGTCATTTAGTAGGAAGATTTCTTCAAAATCCACCTCTTTGTCTTTCACTTCCGGTATTTTTATAGGATTTTCAGAGATTAAATTCATTTTCTCCGAACCAAAAATTTTCAGTGAATAAGTTTTGTTTTTAAGAGCTAAGGCATAGATTTTTCCGTTAGCCTCGCCTACAATTTTTACGATTTTATTGTCGTTATCTTTGAGTTCCTCCCCATAGCTCATAGATAAATTCTCTAAAGAATACTGGGCTGATACGGTGAAGGTAGACGCAACAAATAGCATTGCTGCAAGTAGTACTTTTTTCATTTTTTTTAAATAGTATTAAGATTTAGTAATTTAGGCATGAAAAAACGATTGCCTTAACAAGAAGACAATCGTTTGGTATAGTTTAATTTTTTATTTCTGAGCAATTTCTATAAGTTTTGCTTCTTGGTCATTAGTCATACTTACTTCTACTTCAATCGTGGTTTCTTGAATTTCAGTTTCCGGTTTTTCGGTAGAATGACCACCTAATATCGGAGCGATAACCAGCCCAATCAAACAGGTTAATTTGATAAGGATATTCATCGATGGTCCTGAAGTGTCTTTAAATGGATCTCCGACTGTATCTCCGGTTACGGCAGCTTTGTGCGCGTCGGAGCCTTTGTAGGTCATCTCACCGTTGATTTCTACTCCGGCTTCGAATGATTTTTTAGCGTTATCCCAAGCTCCACCAGCATTGTTTTGGAAAATAGCCCAAAGTACGCCCGATACGGTTACTCCGGCCATATAACCACCCAGCATTTCGGCTACGAGTTGATTGTTATCAGCATAAATCAATTTACCAACCACTACAATCAGGATGGGGAAACCGATAGTCAATAAGCCCGGAAGCATCATTTCGCGCAGTGCAGCTTTGGTCGAAATCTCCACACATTTACCATATTCCGGTTTTCCTGTTCCTTCCATAATACCCGGAATGTTCTTGAACTGACGTCTTACTTCGTACACCATATCCATAGCTGCTTTTCCTACCGAATTCATCGCCAGAGCCGAGAATACGACCGGAATCATTCCTCCGATAAATAACATGGCTAATACAGGTGCTTTAAAAATGTTGATTCCGTCGATTTCAGTAAAGGTTACATAGGCAGCAAATAAGGCAAGTGAAGTAAGCGCAGCCGAAGCAATCGCAAATCCTTTTCCGGTAGCGGCAGTAGTGTTACCTACAGAGTCTAGAATATCTGTTTTTGTTCTTACTTCTTTCGGGAGTTCACTCATCTCGGCAATTCCACCGGCATTATCGGCAATTGGTCCGAAGGCGTCGATAGCCAGCTGCATAGCTGTTGTTGCCATCATCGCTGATGCTGCAAGAGCTACACCATAGAATCCTGCTAAGGCATACGAAGCCCAAATAGCTACTGAGAACAACAAAATACTTGGGAAGGTAGATACCATTCCGGTTGCAAGCCCTGCAATCACATTGGTTCCTGCTCCGGTAGAAGATTTCTGAACAATCGCTAGTACCGGTTTTGTTCCTAATCCGGTGTAGTATTCAGTAACCGATGAAATGGTTCCACCCACTACCAATCCTACGATAGTTGCATAAAACACATTGATAGAAGCGATTTCTTTTACGCCTTCACCAAAGAAAGTCATTTGCATGGTTTCCGGTAATAGGTAATCTACCAAGAAATAACAAGAGATTAGTGTAAGGATAATCGATACCCAGTTCCCTAAGTTTAGAGCGCTTTGTACTTGTTTTTCTTTGGCGTTGTTGTCTTTTATTTTTACTAAGAATGTTCCGATGATAGAGAATAAGATTCCGAAGCCGGCAATGGCCATCGGAAGTAGGATAGGGCCTATTCCTTGGAATCCGAATGCGGTAATATCACCGCCCATATCTTTGATTACGTAATTTCCGAGAACCATTGCCGCAAGTACTGTCGCTACGTATGACCCAAACAAGTCTGCGCCCATTCCGGCAACGTCACCTACGTTATCACCTACGTTATCAGCAATAGTAGCCGGGTTACGCGGATCATCTTCCGGGATTCCTGCTTCTACTTTACCGACCAAGTCCGCACCTACATCGGCAGCTTTGGTATAAATACCTCCACCCACACGAGCAAATAGCGCAATAGATTCAGCCCCTAAAGAGAATCCGGCAAGAGTTTCGAGTACAAGGGTCATATCTTCGGTTGAGGTCCATTCCCCGTTCATAAAAATTCTGAAGAATATAATGAAGAAGGCAGTTAACCCTAATACGGCTAATCCTGCAACACCCAGCCCCATTACAGTTCCTCCGCCGAAGGATACTTTTAGCGCTTGCGGAAGGCTAGTACGGGCAGCTTGTGTGGTTCTTACGTTGGATTTGGTAGCGATTTTCATCCCGATATTTCCGGCAAGAGCCGAAAAGATAGCTCCGAAGACAAAGGCAATGACAATCATCCAATGCGTAGTGGGTACAATGTAAGAAATCCCGGCAAGAGCGATACTTGCTATGATTACAAATACAGTAAGTAATTTGTACTCGGCTTTCAAGAAAGCAAGTGCTCCTTCGTAAATATACTCTGAGATTTCTTTCATTTTCCCGTCTCCAGCATCTTGCTTAAGAACCCAGGATTTTTTGATAAACATAAATGCCAGCCCTATTACTGCAAGGAGTATAGGTAGGTAGAGGGTAAAATTTTCCATTTGTTTTAGTTTTGGTTAGTGATAAATAATAAGAACTCACGAATTTAAGTATTTATAAATGATATATACAATAGTAGTGGTTTAAAATTGGGTAATATAAAATTATATTTTGTATTATTTGTGTGTTAATATTTTAAATGTATAAATGTTTTTTGTTGTGTTTGATTATGTAATTATCAATGAGAATGCTAGTGGTAGTAGGGTATGGACATAAAAAAGCTGCCCTTAAAAGGCAGCTTTTAGCGTTAATTTTGAGGAATTATATACTATGAATAACTAGGATTATTCAAGAGTACCTATTTTTTGATTCCTTCTAAGTCAAGCATGAAGGCATATTCTTTAGCTACTTCTTTAAGCGCTTCAAAACGTCCTGATGCTCCTCCGTGACCGGCATCCATATTGGTGTCAAGGAATAGAAGGTTTTTGTCTGTTTTGGTAGCTCTTAGTTTTGCTACCCATTTCGCAGGCTCCCAGTATTGAACTTGAGAATCATGCAACCCGGTTGAAACATACATATTCGGGTAATCTTGTGCTTTTACGTTGTCATACGGAGAGTAAGAAAGCATATACTCATAGTATTCTTTCTCGTTCGGGTTACCCCACTCGTCGTATTCTCCGGTAGTAAGCGGAATAGAATCATCTAACATTGTGGTTACTACGTCCACAAACGGAACTCCGGCTAAGATACCTTTGTAAAGTTGCGGCGCCATATTAGCAATAGCTCCCATCAACAATCCTCCGGCAGAACCTCCTTGAGCATATAAATGGTCAGCAGAAGTGAATTTCTGATCAATTACGAATTGTGAACAATCGATGAAATCGGTAAAAGTGTTCATCTTTTTAAGTAATTTACCATTCTCATACCAAGGTCTTCCTAAATCTTCACCACCACGGATGTGAGCGATAGCGTAAACAAATCCTCTGTCTACTAAACTCAAACGAGCGGTAGAGAAGTACGGATCCATGGAATATCCGTACGAACCATACGCATATAATAGTAATGGGTTTTTACCGTCTTTTTTCAAGCCTTTTTTGTACACCATCGAGATAGGTACTTTGGTTCCGTCTTTTGCCGTAGCCCAAACGCGCTCCTCAACATAGTTGTCTTTGTTGAATTTGCCTCCTAGAACTTCTTGCTCTTTCAAAACTTTTTTCTCTTTGGTTTTCATGTCAAACTCAATCACAGACGATGGAGTTTTCATAGACTGATAACCATAACGCAATTTACTAGTATTGAAATCTACGTTAGTCGTAGTATAAGCCGTATAAGTTTCGCTATCGAAAGGCAAGTAATACTCCTGACCATTCCAAGGTTTGATGCGGATGTTGTTCAAGCCTTTGTTGTTGTCTCTTTCGCTGATTACTAGGTAATCTTTGAAGATATCGATTCCTTCCAAAAGTACATCCTCACGATGTGCGATAAGCTCTTTCCAGTTTTCTTGGGTGGTAGCATTCTCCGGAGTGGTCATTAGTTTGAAGTTCGTAGCGTTGTCTTTGTTGGTTACTATATAGAATTTACCATCATAGTAATCAATTCCGTATTCTAATCCTCTAACTCTTGGTTGGAACATTCTGAATTTTCCGTCAGGGTTATTTGCCTCCAAAATTTGATATTCTGAAGTCATCGTGCTTGAAGAACCGATGATTAAGTATTTTTGAGAGATTTCTTTGTACACATACGTATTGAAAGTATCATCTTTCTCGTGGAAAATCATTACATCGTCTTTTTGCGATGTTCCCATTTTGTGTTTAAAGATTTTATCTGCACGCAATGTTTTTAAATCTTTTCCGGTATAGAAAAGGGTTTTGTTGTCATTCGCCCAAGATGAACCTCCAGATACGCCTTCGATTTTATCGGCTAAGATTTCGCCTGTTTCTAGGTTTTTGATTTGGATGTTATAAATTCTACGACTTACCGTATCTACCGAAAAAGCAGCATATTTATTATCCGGGCTTACGCTGATTCCGGTAAGGTTAAAGTAACTATGTCCTTTTGCCATTTCGTTGCAATCGAACATAATCTCTTCCGGAGCGTCCATTGAACCTTTTTTACGGGTATGGATAGGGTAATCTTTTCCGGTTTCGTAACGCGTGATGTACCAATATCCGTTGAAGAAATAAGGCACAGAAGAATCATCTTCTTTGATGCGCTCTTTCATCTCTTTGAAAAGTTGCTCTTGTAGCTCTTTGGTGTGAGCTGTCATTTTTTCGTAATACTCGTTCTCCGCATTCAGATAATCGATAACCTCTTGGTTTTCTCTGTCGTTTAACCAGAAGTAATTATCGGTGCGCTTGTGACCGTGTTTTTCCAGGATAGTAGGCTCAATTTTAGCCACTGGCGGTTGTATCTCGTTTGTCATTTCGTCTTTGTTTTCTTTTTTACACGAAGATGCAAAAATAAGACAAACAGAGCTTAATAAAAGGGCTTTCTTCATAAACTTAATCGTTTAAATTATACGTATTAGTAGCCTACATCGGCTTTTTGTTACAAGTAGTTGCAAATGTAATTATTTGTAGCGTTCAACCACCGATAAATTAAGTTTATAAAGGAATTTTTTAAGGGAGAGTGGAAAGTGGAAAATTGAAAGTGGAAAGTGGAGAATGGTTTTTAGTGAGTGGGAGAGTTGTGAGTTTTTAGTGTTGAGTTACAAGAATTTGTAATCCGTAATTTATAACTCGTAATTAAAAAAAGCTTTAGGAAATTGATTTTCGGATGAAAAAAGCAACACCTCGCGCAAGGGGTTTACGCAGGTGTCGGTATAAGGTAGATTATCTGAGTTCAATATCTAATTGACGTCCTTCTTGCTTGGCTTTTTTGTCCATGGATATTCCGACCGCTAAACCGAACATTAAACCAAACGGAAAGCCGGTTCCTAACAATGCCATATTGCCCAGTGCCAGCGAAATCGCAACGCCAATAGGCAATCCAAAAACAGTCATGCCTAAGGCAAACCATACATTTCTGTAGTAGTTAATAGGTGTTATTTTCGCGCCTTTCATAACCATAGTCACGATTCGACTTTGTTTTTTCTTTACCAAACGAAGGAGTTCTTTGCCTGTTAAAGCCGATGAATTTAGCTCGATAAGTTCGGCATTTATCTTTGTAATCAGGCTTTCAGGAAGTTGTTTTTGACGTAAGGCATCGAGTAGTCTATTGAATTGAGCTACGGCTGTGCTGAGTTTTTCATCATTACTTATGATTTCGGTGGATAGTATTAATTGAGTAATTTCCATAGTGTTTTTTTAGGAATTGGTGGTTTTAGGGTTTGAACGAACTAAAGTTCGAGGCTAAAGATATAAAAATACTCTTTTATAATGCTTGTGATAATGGATTTATAGCAACCACCTCATCATCTGTTTTTCATCAATTCATACAACTTGCGGAAAGTATTCACGTTACGGATGGTCATGTGTTTGTAGAGTTTTGTTCCGATGATTTTCACCATAGCGCTATGGTTGTAGTCATTGCTTTTGATGTGCCAAACCAACGCACCGGAATGATACTGCACAGTATCCACCGATTTTAAAGCCAATTGCTCTATTACTTTGGGCGTATCGTATTCTTCCCACAAGAACATCACATCGGTGCGCATGGCTGCATTGTGTTGCCAATTGTCGGGAATTACTTGGTGCAAGGCGGCTATTTGTTCAAAGCTGCGGATAAGCACCTTAATTACTAATCCGAAGTCTTGAGTGATAGCGGCTTCGATAGCTGTGATGAGTTTTTTTACATCTTTCTCGGGCGAATCAAAAATGATGTTGCCGGAGTTTATGTACGTGACCACATCGGTATAACCCAACGCCTCGAACGTAGCCTTGAGCTTTTTCATCTCGATTTTGTTGTTTCCGCCTACATTGATTCCGCGAAGAAGGGCTACGTATGTCATAAAAAGGAGGTGTTATTCCGTAGGATTCAACGTCCAGATAATAGCTTTTTCTTTGGTCGCTCTAAAGATGGTATTGTGCTTTTCGGTTGGTTCATCCGAATAGGTCCAAGTAAGGGTAGGAGTGGCTGTATTTTTGAGTATTTCTGCCAGTTTCTTAGTATGTTCAGCTATACCTTCGGTGTCCGATCCGGCAAACCACAAACGTTTGGGGCTATCGGGTAGGTGGCTTAAATGCTCGGTTGCGGTGCGTACCAAGTAATGATTGTTCCACCACAGCGATGGGTCAAAAGCGATGTAGTGGTCAAAGAGTTCAGGTTCTAGCAGTAAGGTTTCCATCACAAACAGTCCCGATGCCGATTCACCAATGAGGCTTTTTTCGGTCGTGGTTCTGTAACGGTTGTTGATTTCGGGGATAAGTTCTTCTTTGATAAAGGCTCTAAACTTCGCTGAACCCCCTACAACAGGCGCAATTTCTTTATCCGAGGCTACTTCGGTTGGGCCGGTTAAATCCCTTCTGCGTTGAGTGTTTTCGATACCCACCAAGATAAGCGGTTTTATTTTTCCTTCTCCTACTAGTTTTTCGAGCGTATTGGCAATATGCGGAAAGTCTTCAGCAATACCGCCATCTGCCATATACATGACCGGTAATGAATCGGTTTGTGAGGCATAATCGGCAGGAGTCCAAACGTTGATAATACGGTCTTCGCCCACATGCATAGAGGTTATCGTCAGGGTTTCGTGTTCCGGAATAGGGTCAGTGGGAGGAGTATTTTTAGAACAACTCACAAAGAGTACCAAAATCAAAGAATAATAGAAGTAGAGCGTTTTCATAAGTCAATTGTTGTTAGAAGATTGGTTTATGGTTCATAGGTTTGTAAAAACCTCTATTTATCAAATATAATAATCTATTTGGAATTTATATTCATAGGGGTAACTACAAATAATTGTTAGCTAAGAGATTTATTAGCAAAGAGGTGCTTTTATATAAAGGAAGTGTTTCTTTTTGTGGTTAATTGAAACATCGAAACAAACTTTATGAACTTGTTTCAGGATCTTTAATTATAAAGTACAATGTCCCAAGTTTCCACGTCACCCCGCCTGACGCAACTCGAGCGTAGCGAACGGACGAAGTAAACCCGTGTTATCGGTAGTTATTTTTTCACTTGTCATCAATTTTGTAGATTTCTAGTCGTCCTTCACAACTAAAATAATTTAAAAGGTATAATTCGTTTTTACCGTCGTTGTCGCTGTCAAACTCAAAGAAAAGTAAATTCCCAATATCCTTAAATACTAACTTTCTTCCGTTTCTCGAAATTGTCACTGGATTTTTTCCTGTGTCGTCACATTGCATTTGCTTGCGTTCTACTTCAATTTTACCAAGTCTTGAGTTGAAATATTTTTTTTCAAGTTCATAACTTATGTCGTAGTCGCCATTTTTCAACTCTTTTACTTTTCGATTTGTAGTAAATCCGTTCACTTTTATTTTCTGATTACATATTGTGTCCATTTGTTCATAGACCCAAAGTCCTGTCGGTTTAATTAAGAAGTTAATTGTCCCAATATGAATAGTTAAGTAGTCGTTTTTACAAACTGGAATATAGTCAAATAAATAAGGTCCAAAATCTATGGGTCTATTCAAACTGTCGTAAGGGTCAAAAAGCAAATAAACTTTAAGGTCTGTGTTGTTAGTTATTGAAATGTCATTGACCACAAGTTTTGGATTTATTTGTCTAGGGAGCAACGTGTCGCCTTTAATTGAAAATAAGAATGATTGTCCGGATAAATTTCCGTTTTTGAAAGATTGTTTCGATTTTACGTTTCCATTTTCGTAAAACTCAGTCCAAGTTCCGTTATGACGATTTCCTTTTGATTTAACGGAACCACTTTGATAATAATTGATAGCGTCATCAGTCAATGTGTCATTCTTATAAGTTCTTTCAAATAAAAAACTTCCTGAATAACCCTCATGAACGCCTTGCTTTCGTCCAAGCTCGTCCTTGTAGTTTTTTGGCTGTCCAAAAGTGAAAATTGGAAAAGTCAAAATGAGGAATGATATGTTTATTAGTCGTCTCATTACAATTACCGATAACGTTTTCGCGCTTGGCGTTCGTTCGGGATTACGGAGCACAAAAGCTGGTTTTATTACTAATGTTTATTAGAAGCACAAAGCTCCAAGTTTGAACATCAGCCCGCCTGACACAAAACACTTGTTATAGGCTGGCGTTATTGTCGCCATTAAAATTATCAAATAGATTTATTAATTTTTTTAATGTTTCTGGAAGCGGATTTAATATGATTTCTTTATTTAATTCCGTGACAATTTCGGATTCAACTTTACAAAAAACACGAGAGTTTTTCTTATAAAAATTAAATTTAAGTTTGTCTAAATTAGGATTCGCAATGTACAAGATATGTTCAAAATAATAGTTTTCTGAATCGTATTGAATTGTTAATCGAAATAAAGTTGGGTCTTGCGGAAAATCTATATTATTTACTTGCAGATTTTCAAACAGAGTAAAAAAAATAACATTCCAAGTTCCTTGAGAAAATTGAATTTTTAAATCTTTGTTATAATCTCCACTAACAATAATCTTCATGGTTTTTTAAATATACGGTTTCAAAACGCTTGCCTATAACACCCCACTTAGCGAAACCCTATTTCGCTAAACGGCATTATATTTTTTCAAATATAAATTATTTTAACATTTAAAGTGAGTGTAAGGCTTAATTTTTCGGTTTATTTCTTAATAAGTTATTTGGAAAGTCTTCATTTTTCAAAAAAATAACCCATTCGTCCTTAAAGCACAACTAAAACCCTATATTGAGGAGTTATAAACATCGAACAAGTATCGAACGAGTATCGAAGAAGATACGAAGCAGTGAACTAAAATCATAGCAATAGAACATACAATATAAGGTAATACTATGATGATAAAAGTGAGGTCATACTGCAATCCAACTAGCGTTTACGAATTAGGAATTTATGTATCTCACTACTCCATACTAATATCTCACTACTTTTTATAGAATTAGGAATAGGGAATTACGAATTAGGAATTTATGTATCTTACTACTCCATACTAATATCTCCCTACTTTTTATAGAATTAGGAATAGGGAATTACGAATTAGGAATTTATGTATCTCACTACTCCATACTAATATCTCACTACTTTTTATAGAATTACGAATAGGGAATTACGAATGGCGAATGCTTGCCACTCAAAACTCAAAACTAAGCACTCAAAACTACAAAACCTCCCGTTCGTTATCCCTTTCCTTCGAGCTTTCTCCCACACTTCTCCCACAACAATCCCCATTTGTGGAAGCGTTATGGAAGAAGACCCGAACAAAACTGGGAGAAAACCCCTATAAAAATGCTTTAAGGGGGTCAAGACAGGTCAAGAGGGGTCAAGTTGGGTCAAAAGGGGTCAAAACAGGTCAAGAAGGGTCAAGACAGGTCACACTTTTGCAAGGGTGGAAATTCCGTTATAGGTTTGGGGTAATTC
>Ga0206116_1000167_pt1 | contig 99818 bp, 76 predicted proteins | sample 3A1Ametagenome_FD_178000 | JGI IMG/M metagenome (GOLD analysis project Ga0206116, IMG submission 178000) | Enriched microbial communities from leaf-cutter ant dump, University of Wisconsin, Madison, United States - 3A1A | ecosystem: Environmental > Terrestrial > Nest > Insects nest > Nest dump...
GACGAGTACATCCGCTACTACAACCATGACCGGATCAAGCTAAGGCTCAATGGCCTGAGCCCTGTCGATTACAGGGCTCAGGCTGCAAGCTGAAACTGTCCAACTTTCTGGGGGCAGTCCAGGGACCAGGTCAGCCACAGAATCTGTGTGCAACCGAGAACCTTGTGGGAGCTGGCTTGCCAGCGAAGAGGCCATTGAGAACACCGCTACCTGGAGCCCTGCTCGATGCTGAAGTGAAAGGTGTTCTTCACTCCCGGCACCTCGACCGCCCTTCCCTCCACCAGCTTCGGCTGATAACGGAAACTGCGCGCCGCCTGCAACGACGGCTGGGCGAACCACGGATGACAGCCATCGAGCACCTGCGGATCGCGCACCCTCCCCTGGATATCCACGGTGTAGCTGACCGTGCAATCGCCCTGCACGCCCTTGTCCAGCGCACGCTGCGGGTAGTCCGGGGCTTTCTTGGCGATCGGCAGGTACTGCTGGCTCGCCGCCGCTGCACGGGCGCGCTCGTCGGCGGCCCGGCGTTCGGCAACCTGGCGCTCGCGGGCCTCGCGCGCGGCGTCGGCCTCCCGTGCCAGTTGCTCCTGGCGCAAGCGCTCCTGCTGCGCCTGTTCCTGGCGCTGCCGGGCCTCGTCGCGCTGACGCTTCTGCTCCGCCACCCGCGCCTGCTGCTCGCGCTTGAACGCCAGTTCCGCCGCGCTCGGGACCACCGGCGCGGGCGCCTTGACCGGCTCGACGGGCGCTGGCGGCTCGATCACCGGCGCAGTCGCTTCGACCGGCACCGGCGGCTCCACCACGGGCGCCACCGGCGGTGCCGGCACGCTGACCAGTTGCGTGGTGATCACCGGCACCACCGGCGTCGGCAGGCTCGGCCTGTAGTCATGCCCGAGCAAGGCGGCCGCCAACGCCACATGCAGGGCCAGCGCCACGCCGGCGGCGCCGGCATGGGAGCGCCATCTGGCCAGGTCGAAGGGTGGCGCCGAAGTCGCCAGCGGCAGGCTCATCGCAGTCATTTCACGGCTCCTCGGTGATCAGGCCGAGGTTGCTCACCCCGCCACGCTGCAGTTCGGCGATGCCCGCCACCACCCGGCCATAGTCGGCGCCCCGGTCGGCGCGCACGTAGACCTGGGTATCGCCACGCTCGGCGATGACCCGGCCGACCTTGTCGCGCATCTCTTCCAGGCTCACCGCGCTGTCGCTCTGCCCGTCGAGTTGCAGGTCCGGGCCGAGGTTCCAGTAGAAACCGCCATCGGCCTTCACCGACAGGGTCAGCACCTGGCGCTCGCTGTCCGCCGGCAGGGCCTGCGCGGCCACCTTGGGCAACTCGAGCTTGACGCCCTGCACCAGCATCGGCGCGGTGACCATGAAGATCACCAGCAGCACCAGCATCACGTCGATGTAGGGCACCACGTTCATTTCCGCCTTCACGGCGTGTTTGCGCTGGGGTTTGAGCAACATGAGCAACCTCCTTTCACGCCACCGCGGCCATGCTGGTGGTGCAGTGCAGACGCTTGTGCAGGCGCGCCTGCAGTTCATTGGCGAAGGCGTAGTAGCGGGCGCTGAGCAGTTGCCCGCGGGCACTGAAGCGGTTGTAGGCCATGACCGCCGGAATCGCCGCGAACAGGCCGATGGCGGTGGCGATCAGCGCTTCGGCGATGCCCGGCGCCACGGTGTTGAGGGTGGCCTGCTGCACCTGGGACAGGCCGAGGAAGGCATTCATGATCCCCCACACGGTGCCGAACAGGCCGATGTAGGGGCTGACCGAGCCGACCGTGGCGAGGAACGCCAGGCCCTTGTCGAGGCGCTCGTCCTGCTCGGCGAGGGACACGTACAGGCTGCGCTCGACACCTTCGAGCACCGCCTCGCTGGCGATCTGCGGCTGGCGCTGCAACTGGGCGAAGGCCTGGTAGCCGTCGACGAACAGGCGCTGCAAGGGCGTTTCCTCGCCGGGTTCGGCGGCGCCGGCCTGGCTCTCGCGGTACAGCAGGGCCAGGTCGCCGCTGGCGCGGAAACGCTGGAGAAAGCCGGCCGAGGCCCGTTCGCTGCGGCCCAGGCTGAGGCCGCGCTGGACGATCAGGTACCAGCTGAGCAGCGAGGCCAGTACCAGGCAGGCCATCACCGCCTGGACCACCAGGCTGGCGTCGCTGACCAGGCCCCAGATGCTCATGTGTTCGCTTGCGTGCATGTCTTTGCTCCTTGGCCCCGCGCCGGGCGGGGCGTCACGTATTGGATGACGGCGTCATTGCCGGTTGATGACAGCGGCTCAATCGAGCTGCAGCGCCTCGGCCACCTGGCGCCAGGCGATGGCCTTGAAGTTCTGCCGGCCCTCGGGCATGCGCTTGCGGCCGTCCTGCACCACCAGCAGGCCCTGGCTCCAGGGACCGCCGAGGTTGGCCGAGGTGACCTCCAGGCCATCGGTCTGCGAAGCGCCGTCGATGCCGCGCTCGGCATTCAGGCCGATGGCGAAGGCCCCGCGCAGGCGATACGGCGCTGCCGCCTCGACCACCAGGTAGCGGTCGTTGCCCTGGCTGGAGATCACCAGGTAGTCGCGCGTCTGCCCCGGGTAGAAGGCCAGGCCTTCGATGTCCGCCTTGAGCGGGCCGCCGACGGCGATCACCTGTTCCAGGGTGGTCGGCGCCTCGGCGCGGGCATCCAGGGCCCACACCGCCTTGTCCTCCTCGCCGATGAACAGGCGCTGGCCACGGTCGTCGGCGACGCAGCCTTCCGGCTGGGTGGCAGTGGCGAAGCGGCGCACCAGCTCGCCCTGGATCTCACCGTTCGGTGCGGTCAGGCGGTACTGCAGGAAGCTGCCGTCCTTGTCGTTGACGAAGGTATGGATCGCTCCGCCAGCGTCCTTGAACAGGCACAGCCCATAGATCTCCTGCAGCGGCGTGGCCACCTCGCCCAGCACCCTGACGTCCCCGCTCTGCGGCTCGATGGCGAACACCTGCAGGCTGTTGTGGTCGCGGTTGCTCGCCACCGCCAGGTCCACCGTGCGCGCGCCCAGGCGGAAGCCGTTGCGCACATCGACGTTGTTGACCCGACCGATGCGCAGGTCCTGCAGTTGCTTGCCGGCCAGGTCGTAGACCAGCAGCCCGCCCTTCTTGTCGGTGCCAAGGAGGCGGCTGCGCTGTGGATCGGCGGCGTTGACCCAGATCGCCGGATCGTCGGCGGCATCGCCGAAGCTCGGCACCGGCTCGGTCTGCATCAGCGCGGGCAATACCGGCACCGGCGCCGCCACGCTGACGGCGGTCAGCGCCCAGTCGAGCCGGGCACGACGCTGGCCCTGGTCATCGACCAGCAGCAGGTCGAAACCCTTGGCATCGTGGCGTGCGCTGATCTGTTCCGGCTCATCGAACCCCGCCAGCTCCAGGCTCGCCACCGCTGTCCAGCGCGCGCCCTCCTGCCGGTACAGGTGCAGGCTGGCGCTGGCCGGGTCGAGGGCCAGCAGGCCACCCGGCACCACGGCGATGCCGGCAGCCCGCCGGGCGATCGCGCCGAACGGCGCGCGCAGGTCCACCGGCCGCCGTTGCAACGGGGCCTCGGCGGCAGCGCCATAGCGCCAGAAACCGACGTTTTCCTCGTTGACGTAGAGGCCGTCGCCGGCATCGTCGGCCTGGCAATGCTCGCTCAGCGGCGGCAGGCTCAGGCCACGTACCCGTCGCGCTTCGGCCAGGGGCTGGCCGGCGCTCGCCACCAGCCACTGCTCGCCGACGCCTTCGGCGCCCATCAGGAACACGAAGCTGTTGCGCGCACTGTCGCGGTACAGGCACAGGCCCTCGACGGCGAAGTCACGCTTGGGCAACCACAGTGGCGTGCTCCAGCCCTTGCTCGGGTCCAGTTGCACCAGCAGGGCCTGCTGGCGCCTGGTATCCAGGCTGGCGACCAGCAAGGCGTCCTGCTCGCGGCGCAGGTCCAGGCCCTTGTAGCGACCGTCGAGCTGGCTCAGCACCCGGCCATCGGCGGCCAGCAGTTGCAGGCCCTGCTTGCCGGCGACCAGCCGGTCGGCACCGGGCCAGAACCCGTCGGCGTCGAGCAGCCGGGCGTTCTCGACGCTGCCGGGCAGGCGCTCGCCGAGGGTCAGTTGCGGCGTGGCGGCCACGGCCTGGGACACCGCCAGGGCCAGCAGCAGGCCCGCGGCGAAGGTGAAAGGTCTTGCATTGAACATGTTCGGCTCTCGGGCGATCGGTCAGAAGTGGGTCAGGGTCAGGCCGACCTTGTAGGTCGGGCCGTACTCTTCGTACTGGGAGTTGAAGCGCGAGCGCCCGGTGTAGGTGTAGTAGGACTCGTCGGTGATGTTCTGCGCCTCGAAGGTCAGTTGCAGGTCCGGGGTGAGGAAGTAGCCGGCCTTGAAGTCGACGAACAGCTGGTCGTCGGCGTACAGGTCGTGGGACTTGTCATCCACCGTGGCGACTTCCGCCAGGTAGCGCGACTTGTAGTTGGCCGCCAGGCGCAGGCTGAGCTTGTCGTCTTCCCAGCCCAGGGTCAGGTTGCCGACGGTGTCGGACTGGTTGGGCAGGTCGATGCGCCGGCTCGCGCCCTGGCCGTCGATCTCGGCGCGGGACTTGCTCAGGGTCAGGTTGCCGCCCAGCAGCAGGCCGTTCCACGGTGCCGGCAGCCAGTCGAACTTCTGCGAGTAGGCCAGTTCCAGGCCGTAGAGTCTGGCGCTGTTGCCGTTGGCGAAGGTCTTGGCCTCGTCGAAGTCGACCCACTCGCCGCTGCCGGCGAGGTCGGTGTTGTAGACGAAGTTGTCGATGTCCTTGTAGAACAGGAACGCCGAGACGGTGCCGGCACGGCCCATGTAGTGCTCGATGCCGAGATCGAGGTTCATCGACTCCAGCGGCTTGAGGTTGGGGTTGCCGAAGGCGGCCTCGCCTTCGCTGTCGTCGATCATGAAGCCCGGCGCCAGCTGGCCGAAGGTCGGGCGCACCACGGTATTGGTCCAGGCCGCGCGCAACTGGGTCTGCGGGCTGAACTGGTAGCGTGCGTGCAGCCCCGGCAGCCAGTGGTCGTAGCGCTTGCGGCTGTCGGTCGGGCTGTACACGCCATCGCGCAGGCCGGTGCCCTTGGCCTCGAACTCGGTACCCTCGTAGCGCAGGCCGCCGATCAGGCGCCAGGCATCGATGTCCACGGTGTTCATCAGGTAGGCGGCGTTGATGTCCTCGCGCATGCTGAAGTCGTTGATCCGCGACTCTTCCTCGTCGTAGAAGGCATCGCGGTCGAGGCCGCCGATCAGGCCCTTGATCGCCCCGGCGCTGATGCCGTTGCCGAAGTGGCCCAGGGAGTAATCGACGCTGCCGCCCTGGTAGCCAGCCAGGCTGACATCGTCGAAATCGTCATAGACCCACACGTCGGTATCGGCGCGCTTGTCGCGGCGACTGGCCTTGGCGCCGAACTTGACCTGGGAGGCATTGCCGGCCAGTTCGTAGTCGCGGGCGAGGTCGAGGCGGATGTTCTTTTCCTCGTCGGTGGAATTGGCCTTTTCCCACTCGACCTTGTCCAGGGTGAAGGCATCGGCGTCATGGAAGGCCGAGCCGGTGCTCAGGCGCGGCTTGCGCGTGCCGTCGAAGCCGATGTCGCTGAAGTCGCCTTCGAACTTGGCGTTGGCGATGCCGCCCGGGTCGTTCTCGCTGGACTTGCTGTAGCCGACCTGGCCGCTGAGGGTCCAGGCGTCGATCAGGCGCTCGCCGCCGAACACGTAGGACTGGATTTCCTGGGTGTCCTCGCGGGACTTCAGCGCCCGCCAGCCTTCGCCGTCGCCACGCTCTCCGGAGGCCTGCGGGTCGTCGAACCCGACCCCGGCGGCGTTGCGCGTCTCGGTGTCCTTGAAGCGGCTGTAGAGGGTGCGCAGGTAGTAGCTGGAGAAGTCGTCCGGGCGGTAGTCGAAGTTCAGGCCGGCGCCGGTGCGCTCGCGGCGGATGCGGTAGTCGCGCTGCTCGGCTTCTTCCAGGCGCGGCGGGTTGCCGTCGAAGTCCCAGGCGCCGCCGGTCTCGACGTTGTCCGAGCCGAAGTCGCGCTGCTGCCAACTGAGCGCCGCGGCCACGCCGAAGTTGTCGATGCCGTCGCCGAGGCTGAACTTGTTGCTGAAGGCGCCGGAGAATTTCGGGCTGTCCTGGCGGGTGTTCTGGTCGTGGCTGGCCTCGCCGCTGAGGGTGTAGAACAGGCCCGGATGGTCGAAGGCCGACAGGCTTTCCACTTCGATGGTGCCGCCGAGGGAGTTGGCGTCCATGTCCGGGGTCAGCGACTTGACCACCGACAGCGACTGCACCAGCTCGGTGGGCAGCACGTCGAGGGCCACCGCCCGGCGGTCGGCTTCCGGGGCCGGCAGCAGGGTGCCGTTGATGGTCACGCTGTTCAGGTCCGGGCCGATGCCGCGCACGCTGACGAAGCGCCCTTCGCCCTGGTCGCGTTCCACCGACAGGCCGGGAATGCGTTGCAGGGCCTCGGCGGCGTTGTCGTCGGGCAACTGGCCGACGGCGTCGGCGTGGACCACGCTGCGGATGGTATCGGCGGCCTTCTGCTCTTTCAGCGCCTGGTCGAGGCTGGCGGCCTGGCCGACCACATTGACATGCTCCACCTTGTCTTCGGCGAAGGCCGGCAGGCTGGCGGCGATGGCCACGCTGAGCAGGCTGATCTTGAATCTGACGATTGCCACGTTGTTGCTCCCCTGAAGTCGATCCGCCACACCGGGGCGGAAACTGAGGGGCACGCTAGGGGTGGCGTGTGGCAGATCTGTGACAGGATTTTTTGTAGCGCTCGGATCGGGGCATTTTCGGCGGTTTTCGGCTTGATTCTGGGCTGATATGACCCCCTTTCAAGATCACCGCGAACCCTGTGGGAGCGGGTTCACCCGCGATGACATCGGTGAATTCACCACCGTAATCGCGGCGGTCCGGCGTCCCGGTAGACCCGCTCCCACAGTATCCACGGCGGTAGCAAGAACCAACATTTTTTTCACATCTGCCCACGTCCGAATAGACCCCCCACCCTGTAACCCAAGCGTCATTTGCCTTTGTTTCCTTGGCCGCCAGAACTCACCGACCAAGGACTTGCCATGATCCGCCCGAGCCTCCTGGCCCTCGCCCTCGCCGCCTGCCTCGGCAGCGCCAGTGCCGCCGAACCCCTGCCCCACTCCCCTGGCGCCCCCTATGCCGCCAGCGGCCTGGCCGACCGTATCGTGCTGACCCCGGGCGCCGATCCGGCCCGGGAAATGGCCGTGACCTTCCGCACCGACAGCCGCCAGGGCGCCACCGAGCTGCAACTGGCCCCGGCCCTCGACGGCCCGCAACTGGAGAAGCGCGCCCACCTGCTGCACGGCAGCGCCCAAGCGCTGGACACCGAGAACGGCGCCGCGCTGTACCACCAGGTGCGCCTCACCGAGCTGCAACCGGACACCGCCTACGCGTACCGGGTCAAGGGTGCCGACGGCTGGAGCGAATGGCTGCAGTTCCGCACCGCCGCCGCCGGCTTCAGGCCGTTCCGCTTCATCTACCTCGGCGACACCCAGAACGACATCCTCTCCATCGCCTCGCGCAGCATCCGCCAGGCCCTGCAGGCCACCGCCGATCCGGCGCTGGTGGTGCATGCCGGCGACCTCACCTCGCAGCGCGACGACCTGGTCCACGACGACGAATGGGGCGAATGGAACCAGGCCGGCGGCTTCCACTACGCCGGCATCCCGCAACTGGTCGCCAGCGGCAACCACGAGTACCTCGACAGCATCAACCCCGACGGCAGCGAAGGCCGCGTGCTCGGCCCGCACTGGACGCGCCAGTTCGCCCTGCCCGGCAACGGCGTGCAGGGACTGCAAAGCACCACCTACTTCACCGACTACCAGGACGTGCGCTTCATCGTCCTCGACGGCACCGCCGCCCTCGACCTGAACACCCTCGACCAGCAGAGCCAATGGCTGGAGCAGCGCCTGAAGGAGAGCAAGGCGCGCTGGAAGATCGTCGTCACCCACCAGCCGATCTACACCTGCGCCCGCCCGCAGGACACCGAGCCGCTGAAGAGCGCCTGGAAACCGCTGTTCGAGCGCTACCAGGTGGACCTGGTGCTGCAAGGACATGACCACTGCTACAGCCGCCTGAGCAATGAGAACGGCCGTGCCGCGGCGCAGAAGGACCACGCCGCCGGCAAGGTCCAGGGGCCGGTGTACATGGTCTCGGTGGCCGGCTCGAAGATGTACGGCGTCAACGACCGCGCTCGTACCCAGCCGGACCGCGCCGCCGAGGAAACCCAGCTGTACCAGACCGTCGAAGTGCTGCCGTCGCGTCTTGAAGTGCGCAGCTTCACCGCCAACGGCAAGCTCTACGATGCCTTCGACCTGAGCCGCGACAAGCAGGGTCGCAATCGCCTGAGCGAGCCGGCGAAGCACCTGCCGGCGGAGCGTTTCTGCACGGGCGAGCAAGGCCCTGACCAACTGCCCTGCAAATCGCGCAGCAAGGCGCTGTAACAGCGTTGTGACATGGATCGGGCACGCTCGGCGGGCCCGGCCCGGAGACCTTCGATGAAATCACTGCTGAAACTGCACACCCTGACCTTCGTCGGCCTGGCCATCGCCGCCAACCTCGGCCTGCAGGTCTACCTGGCCTTCGGCGAGGTCAAGCCGTGGGCGCAGATCAACTGGATGGACGTGGTCGGCGAAGGCGGCTCGGGGCTGATCTGGCTGGTGTGGCTGGTCATGCTCCTGCGCAGCCGCCCCGCCGGCCGGGTCACCCGCATGCTGGCCGTGGGCATGGCCTGCGTGTGCTTCTCCTGGTGGATGGACGTGCTCGACGAGTTCATCCGCCTGGCCCCGGAGGCGGTCTGGGACAACTGGCTGGAAACCGCGCCGATGCCGGTGGGGCTGATCCTGGTGACCTTCGGCATCTATCACCTGCATAAGGAGCAGCAGGCGATCAACGCGCAGATGAGCAAGCGCGAGGGGCTGTTCCGCGAGCACCTGCTGTTCGACAAGCTGACGCCGCTGGGCGGCGCCCAGTACCTGCGCGAGCATGTGCGCCTGGCCCTGGAGCAGGCGCATCGCGAACAGGCGCCACTGTCCCTGGTGGTGCTCGACATCGATGACTTCAGCGCGGTGAACCTGGTGCACGGCGAGGCCGAGGGCGACCACCTGCTGCAGGTGCTGGCGCAACTGCTGCTGCTCAACCTGCGCCAGCAGGACGTGCTCTGCCGCCTGGCCGGCGACCGCTTCGTGGTGGTCATGGCCAACACCGGCGAGACCCAGGCGCGCTGGCTGGCCGACGAACTGCAACAGGCGGTGGCGAGCCTGGCGCACAAGACCCGCCGCCACGGCGAGCGCCTGCACCTGCGCGCCAGCGTGGCGGTGGCCATGGCCTATGACGACGATGTCGAGGGCCTGCTCAAGCGGCTCAACCTGGGCATCGCCAAGGCCAAGCGCCAGGCACCGCGGCAGGGGGCGGCATGAGCGGCTACGAGCGTGACCAGCGCTTCATCGTCGGCCACTACCAGCCGGCGACCCTGATCGACCTGGCGCTGTCGCGCGGTATCGACAGCCATCGCCTGCTGCGCGGTTGCGAGGTGTTCTACGAGGACATCAGCGCGGGCAGCGCCCGCTTCAGCCAGGCGCAGTTCCTCACCCTGATCGACAACGCCCGGCGCCTGCTGGGTGCCGACGACAGTGCCTTCCTGTTTGGCCAGCGCCTGCTCCCGGGGCATTACGGCGAGGCCAGCCAGACCCTGCTGCATGCCCGCGACCTGTACCAGGCGCTGGAGCATCTGTGCGAGTTTCACGCCCTGCTCAGCCCGCTGCTGACCCCGCGGCTGATGCTCGAGGAACACTACCTGCACCTGTACTGGCAGGACGGCTGCGGCGCCGGCAGCCAGGCGCAGTTCCTCGGCGAGGCCTGCCTGAGTTCGGTGCTGGCGATGAGTCGGCGCCTGCTCGGCGAGCACCTGCCCTGGCGCATCCAGTGTGCCTGGAGCCAGCCGCGGCATATCGAGCAGTACTGGGTGCACCTGGGTGAAGAGGTGCGCTTCGATGCGCCGATCACCCTGCTCTCGCTGCCGCGGGAGCACCTGCATCGCCCGCTGCCGAACGCCGCCGCCACGCCGGGACTGGTGGCGCGCCAGGCGTGCCTGGGGCAACTGGCGGCGCTGGGGGGCGGAGCGAGTTTCCTCGACCGCCTGTTCGATCACCTGCACGCGCACATCCACGAGCCGATCAACCTCGACCGCGTCGCCGCGGCCTTCGGCATCAGCCCGACCACGCTCAAGCGCAGGCTGAGCAAGCACGGCACCCACTTCCAGCAGCAACTGGACCTGGTGCGCCGCCACGTGGCGCTGTACCTGTACCAGATGAAGGGCTACACCAACGAGGAGGTGTGCAACTACCTGCGCTTCAGCGACACGACCAATTTCCGCCGCTCGTTCAAGCGCTGGACCGGGCTGACCCCGAGCGGGCTGGCGCGCTGGTGGGGTTGAGGCCGCCCGATCAGCTGGGCGGGCTTCAGGTGCGCAGCACCACCGTGCCGACGATCATGTCGCCCAGGCGCTTGCGCGAGCCGAAAAAGACGAAGATGTAGTCCAGCACCCCGAGCACCAGGGACAGGTTGCGCACCACGGACTGCAGCAAGGTGCAGGAGCTCCCGGTGTAGTCGTCGACCACGGCGATCTTCATCAGCCGCTTGCCCAGGCTCTGCCCCTTGAGCGCGTCGGCCCCCAGCCAGTAGGCGAACGCCAGGACCAGGAAGAAGACCCCCAGGCTGTTGGGCTGCACCACCATGCCCAACCAGCCCGGCAACGCCCCGTACATCGGCAACGCGCCCATGAACACCGCCGGAACCAGCAGCAGCCCGCCGATCAGGTTGTCGAGGGTACGGGCGACGAAGCGCCGCCCCAGCCCGGCCAGGTTTGCGGGCTTTACGTAGGGAACCGCGAGGGTGCTGCCATCCATGGATCGAATGCTCCTGAGTGTCTGGATTGGGAATTGATAGCGATACGCCACAAGGCGCGAATCATACCCGTGGCGCTGGCGGACGCTCAAGACCAGGCGCCGCCCACGCTCACCAGTCGTAGGTCATCTGCACCGAGGCCACCCGCTCCTGCCCGTAATAGCAGCCGAACGCGTAGTTGCAGTCCGAGACGTACTCGCGGTCGAACAGGTTCTGCACGTTGAGGCTGGCCTGCAGGCCCTTCAGGCCGGCGTCGAGGCGTCCGAGGTCGTAGCGCAGGGTGGCGTCGTACACGGTGTACGACGGCACCTCGAACGAGCTCGACGAATCCCCCGGCTTGCGCCCGGTGTAACGCGCGCCCGCGCCCAGGCTCAGGCCATCGCTGAAGTGATAGTCCGCCCACAGGCTGGCCGATACCGGTGCCTGCGCTTCGTTGCGATTGCCTTCGTCGCCGTAGGTGCTCCTGGTGTAGAACGAGTCGATGTAGCCCGCCGCCGCCAGCACGTCGAGGTTGTCGAGGCTGGTCTTCAGCTCCAGCTCCACTCCGCGCGAACGCACTTCGCCGCTCTGGATCTGGTACTCGGGGTACAGGGTATCGCCGGTCAGGACGTTCTTCTGCTTGACCTGGTACACCGACGCGGTGATCAGGGTCTTCTCCAGCGGCTGGTACTTGAGCCCCACCTCGTACTGCTCGCCCTCGGTCGGTTCGAAGGCCTTGCCGCCGCGCTCCGGTGCCGCGGTGCCCACCGTGGGCAGGAACGACTGCGAATAGCTGACGTAGGGCGCCAGGCCGAACGCGGTGACGTAGGTCAGGCCGACCCGGCCGGTGAACTGGCTGTCGCGCTGCGACACCACGGAGTGCGCGAGCAGGTCCTTGTTGTCGAGCTCGGCCCAGTCCTGGCGACCGCCGACGGTGAGGATCCACTGGTCCAGGCGGATCTGGTCCTGGAAGTAGGCCCCGACCTGGCGCACGGTGTTGTCCCACTGGGTGCCCAGCACCGGCACCGTGCCCGAGGCGTCACCATTGTTCTTGCCGTAGAGGTCCACCGGGGTCGCGTCGTAGGCGTTCAGGCCATCGTAGCGGCGGCTGAAATGCCGGTAGTCGATGCCGGCCAGCGCGGTGTGCTGCAGGGCGCCGGTGGCGAAGCGGTACTGCAGGTTGTTGTCGACGGTCCAGGCGATGTTGTGCTGGCGCCAGTCGACCTTGGTGCGGGTGGCCCGGGTGTAGTCGGTCACGCCGCCGTCGTTGGCGAAGCTGCGCAGGTAGAAGCCCCGGTAGCGGTCGCGAATGTCGAGGTAGCGCGCCGTGGAGTGGAAGCTCAGGTCGTCGTTGAGGTCATGTTGCAGGTCGTAGCCGAAGATCAGCTGGTCGCGCTTGTAGTCGTTGAAGTGCGAGTCCCCGGAGAAGAAGTCGCGGTCGATGCGCTGGCCATTCGGACCGCGGTCGAGCGAGCCGATGCGCGGCAGCGACTGATAGTCGGGAGCACCGTCGTCGCGCTGCACCTGCGCCAGCACGGTCAGCGTGGTGGCGTCGCTGGGCATCCAGCTCAGGCTCGGCGCCAGCAGCAGGCGCTCGCCGTGGGTGTGCTCGACCTGGTCGTTGCCCTTGTTGGCCACGCCGATCAGGCGATAGGCGAACTCGCCCTGCTCGTCCAGCGGGCCGCTGCTGTCCAGCGCGCCGTTGACCCGGTGGTAGCTGCCGGCGCCCAGCGTGACCTGGTTGCGCGCCTCGCGGGTGGGACGCTTGGACACCAGGTTGACCAGGCCGCCCGGCTGGTTCTGGCCGAACAGCACCGACGCCGGACCCTTGAGCACTTCGATGCGCTCCAGGGTGTAGGGATCGATCTGCGGTGCACCGCCGAGGCTGCCGGCATAGGGCACGTAGGCGCCGTCGAAATACAGCGGGGTCGGGGCGAAGCCACGGCTGGTGATCTCGTCGGCAATCGCGTTGCGGTCGGTGAAGCCGCCGACGTTCAGCCCCGGCGTGTAGCGCAGGGCCTGGGTCAGGTTGCGCGCGCCCTGGTTCTGCACCTGCTCGGCGCTGACGACGTTGATGGCCTGGGGAATCTCCAGGATCGGCGTATCGGTCTTCGTCGCCGTGGCGCTGCGGCTGGCGACATAGCCGTCCACCGCGCCCCAGGCCGATTCGCCGGCGCTGCCGGTGATGCTGGTGCTGTCCAGTTGCAGCGTGCCATCGTCGGCCAGCGGCAGCAGCGAGTAGCTGCCATTGGCCTGGCGCACCGCCTGCAGGCGAGTGCCGGCGAGCAACTGGCGCAGGCCGGCTTCGACGCTGTGCCGGCCGTGCAGCCCTGGCGACTTCAGGCCGCGGGCATGGGCCGGGTCGAACGACAGGGTGATCCCGGCACTGGCGGCGAACTGGTTGAGCGCGCCGTCCAGCGGACCGGAGGCGATGTCGAAGGTTGCTTCGGCCTGGCCCTGCGCCATGGCCGGGGCCGTGCCCAGCATCAGCCCGGCGGGCGTGGCCAGGGCTGCACCGAGCAGCGCGCAGCGGATCGCCCGGCGCAGGACCGGGGTGTTCAAGGGAGTGATGGAGGAACGGGACATGCGGTTTCCTTTCGCCCTGTGGCAGTGATGAATGGCGTCTCTGTGGCGCCTCTACCTACAAGTCGAAGCAGTTCCGCAATCGATAACCCCCCGCCGAAAAAAATCTCAGGCCGCCTCGACCCGCGCCCAGAAGCGGCTGAAACGACGGATGCGCACCGGCAAGGTGCTGGTCAGGTTGTCCAGCACGATATCGCTGTCGTCCAGCTGGAAGGCGCCGGAGATGCGTAGCCCGGCGACGGCTTCGGCACAGCCCAGGTGGCCGGGGCGGTAGCGACCCAGTTCGGCGATGAAGTCGCCCAGGCGCCAGTCGCCGACCACCAGCATGCCGCGGCTCCAGGCATCGGCCTGGGGCATGGCCGGCTGCAGCGGGCCGGCGTGCCCGGCGCTGAACGCCAGTTGCTGGCCGGCCTCGACCCGCAGTGCCGGCAGGGCATCCGCGCAGCGCACTTCGACCGCGTGCTGCAGCACGCAGACCCGGGTCAGCCCGGCTTCGCGGCGGACAATGAAGCGCGTGCCCAGGGCCCGCAGGCTGCCCTCCGCGGTGTGCACCACGAAGGGCCGCTGCAGGCCGTCGCGGGCGGTCTGCACGAGGATCTCGCCCGCCAGCAGGTCAAGCTGGCGCAGCTGCCCGCTGTAGCGGATATCCACGGCAGTGGCGGTATTGAGCTGCAGCTCGCTGCCGTCGTCCAGGCGCAGCAACCGGCGCTCGCCGGTGGCGGTGCGCTGGTCGGCCAGCAGGGTCGGCAGCGGCGTGTCGCGCCAGGCCAGACCGCCCGCGGCACCGCCGGCGAGCAGCAGCGAGAGCAGCTTGAGCACCTCGCGGCGCTTGGCCCGCGCGCCGGCCAGGGCGCTGCGCGCCAAAGGCGGCGCGATGCCCTCGAAGGTGCCCTGCACCCGTTGCAGGCGTGCCCAGGCCTGCTGGTGGCGCGGGTCGCTGTCGAGCCACTGGCGGTGCGCCGCCTGGGTCGCGCTATCCGCCTGGCAGCGCAGTTCGACGTACCAGTGCGCAGCGCGTTCGAGGATGGCGCGGTCCAGGCTCACGCTTCAGTCCTCGACCAGCAGCAGGCAGTGGGTCAGCGCGCGCACCGCGTGCTTCTTCACCGTGGTCAGCGAGACCTGCAGGCGACGGGCGATCTCCACGTAGCTCAGGCCATCGAGCTGGGCCATCAGGAAGATCTCCCGGGTGCGCGTGCCGAGGCCGTCGAGCAGGCGGTCGATTTCCACCAGGGTCTCGAGGATCGACAGGCGGGTTTCCGGCGAGATGTCCAGCGCTTCCGGGCGTGCCGCCAGGGCCTCCAGGTAGGCCTGCTCGAGGGCCCGCCGGCGGAACAGGTCGATCATCAGGCTGCGCGCCACGCTGCTCAGGTAGGCCCGCGGCTCGCGCAGCTCGGCGGCCTTGCGCAGGGCGATGACGCGAATGAAGGTGTCCTGGGCCAGGTCCGCGGCGTGCTCGACGCAGCCGAGGCGGCTGCGCAGCCAGCCACACAGCCAGGGATGGTGCTCCTCGTACAGCGAGTGCACGGCTTTTTGCAGGGAGAGGTCGGCGGAAGACATTGGGGGGAGACCGGCAGAAACAAATGGTAATTAATCTCATTTAACAGGAGTCGGTGTGGTGCTGGCAAGTCCGTGTCGGCGGTGTCGCCATCTTCGCCAGCAGAATCAATGTTCACCACAGAACCCTGTGGGAGCTGGCTTGCCAGCGATGAGGCCGGCACTGACGGCGATGTTGTCCGGTCTGCCGCCATCGTCGGCAAGCCAACTCCCACAGGGTTTCATGTCGGCCACAGAATCAGTGTTCACCACAGAACCCTGTGGGAGCTGGCCTGCCAGCGATGAGGCCGACACTGACGACGAGGTTGCCCGGTCCGGCGCCATCGTCGGCAAGCCGACTCCCACAGGGTTTCATGTCGGCCACAGAATCAGTGTTCGCCGCAGAACCCTGTGGGAGCTGGCTTGCCAGCGATGAGGCCGACACTGACGACGAGGTTGCCCGGTCCGGCGCCATCGTCGGCAAGCCGACACACAGGGTTTCATGTCGGCCACAGAATCAGTGTTCGCCGCAGAACCCTGTGGGAGCTGGCTTGCCAGCGATGAGGCCGGCACTGACGACGAGGTTGCCCGGTCCGGCGCCATCGTCGGCAAGCCAACTCCCACAGGGTTTCATGCCGGCCGCTCACCCCGCCCGCAGATGCTCCAGCAACCGCCCCAGCATCGCCTCGCAGCCGCGCAACTGCTCGAGGCTGACGAACTCGTCGGCCTTGTGCCCCTGGTCCATGCTGCCCGGGCCACAGACCACGGTCGGAATCCCCGCCTGCTCGAACAGACCACCCTCGGTGCCGAAGGCCACCGTGCCGAAGTCGTCCGAGCCACTGAGCAGCGCCAGCACCCTGGCCGCCTCGCTGTCCGCCGGCGTCGCCAGCCCCGGGTAGGCGCTCAGCGGCCGCAGGCTGATGCCGGTGTCCGCCTGGACCGCGCGCATCGTCGGCAGCAGTTCGGCGTCGGCGTAACGCTGCAGCTCATCCGCCACCGCCCCGGCGTCGAAGCCCGGCAAGGCGCGCACCTCGAAGTCGAACTCGCATTCCGCCGGAACGATGTTCAGCGCCCGGCCGCCCTTGATCATCCCGGTCTGCACCGTGGAGAACGGCGGGTCGAAGCGCGCGTCGTGCAACGCGGGATCCGCCAGCCGGGTGCCGATCTCGCCGAGCCGGCCGATCAGCCGCGCGGCGTATTCGATGGCGTTCACCCCATGGGGCGCATAGGCCGAATGACAGGCCGCGCCATGCACCTGGCAACGCATCGCCAGCTTGCCCTTGTGGCCGAGCACCGGCTTGAGTTCGGTGGGCTCGCCGATCAGGCACAGGGCCGGCTTGTGCGGTCGCGTCTCCAACGCCGCGAGCATCGAGCGCACGCCGAGGCAGCCGACCTCTTCGTCATAGGAGAACGCCAGGTGCACCGGCAGGCGCAGCGGCGTGGCGACGAAGGCCGGCACCGCCGCCAGCACGCAGGCGATGAAGCCCTTCATGTCGGCGGTGCCGCGCCCGTACAGGCGGCCGTCGCGTTCGCTCATGACGAAGGGTTCGACGGTCCAGGCCTGGCCATCCACCGGCACCACGTCGGTGTGCCCGGACAGCACCACGCCGCCCCGGTCCCGCGGGCCGATGGTGGCGAACAGGTTGGCCTTGCTGCCGTCCTCGTTGTGGAACAGCTCGCTGTCGACGCCATGGCCGGCCAGGTAGTCGCGGATGAAGGCGATCAGTTCAAGGTTGGAATCGCGGCTGACCGTGGCGAAGCCGATCAGCCGCGCCAGCAGGTCGCGGCTGCTCGCCTCACTCATCGCCCGGCACCCCGTAGCTCGGTGCGGCGGTGGGGTCGAGGGCGCGGGTGACGTAGTCCTGCATCTGCGGGCGGTAGGCCTGCCACAGGGCGTCCAGCTGGCCGATCGGGTCGTGATCGGCCCAGTCGACGCGCAGGTCCACCAGCGGCCAGGTCAGTTCGCCGGCCACCTTGAGCGCCGCCGAATGCACCGGCCCGGCTTCGCCGCCTGCGGCCATGGCCGCGTGCATGGCCGCCAGCAGGCGGTCGGCGAGGTGACCGTGGGCCTGCTCGAAGGCCTGGACCATGGCCTCGATCACCTGCACCCCGGACAACAGGTTGCCCGCCGCCGCGCATTGCTCGCCGGCCAGCGCATGGTGCACGCCGAGGGCTTCCTGGCCGGTGAACAGCGCCACCGCGCCGTTGCTGTCGATCACCGTGACCTGGCGGTATTCGCTCCAGCCGTTGGCGCCGAGCACCCGCGCCAGGGCGTCCCGGGGCGGCACCTGCTCGCGCTCGAGCAGGTCGAGGATCTGCGGGCCGAGGGCCGGCAGGGTGATGTTCTGCGTCGACACCGCGCCGACCCCGGCGCGCACCCACGGGCAGCGTGCGCCGACGGCGATGCTGGAGGAACTGATGGCGATACCGACCTGGCCGGTTTCCGGGCAGCGCCCGATGATGGAAAACGTCATGTACTGCTCCCTGGAACAGGTGAGGAAAAAAGGCAATCAGCCGCGCAGCTGGAACCAGGTGGTCTTCAGCTGGGTGTACTTGTCGAACGCGTGCAGCGACAGGTCGCGGCCGAACCCGGACTGCTTGCCGCCGCCGAAGGGCACGCAGACGTCGAGGGCATCGACGGTGTTCACCGACACGGTGCCGGCCTTGAGCGCCCGGGCCACGCGGTGGGCGCGGTTGAGGTCGTCGCTCCAGACCGAGGCTGCCAGGCCGTAGGGGCTGTCGTTGGCCAGGTCCACGGCCTGCTCTTCGCTGTCGAAGGCGCTGACCGCCAGCACCGGGCCGAAGACTTCCTCGCGGGCCAGGCCCATGCGGTTGTCGACGTCGGCGAAGATCGTCGGTTCGATGAAGTTGCTGGAGCCGTTGACGGTCAGCTGGCGCCCGCCGCACAGCAGGCGTGCGCCCTCCTCCCGGGCCTGGCCGATGGCCCGCAGGATGCGCTCGGTCTGCGCGCGGTCGACGATGGCGCCGGCCCGGCTGGCCGGGTCCAGCGGATCGCCGGGCAGCCAGTGGCGCGCCTTGGCCTGCAGGCGCTCGATGAACTCGTCGTGGATCGAGCGCTGCACGTACAGCCGCGAGTTGGCCGAGCACACCTCGCCCTGGTTGAAGAAGATGCCGAACGCGGCCTTCTCGGCGGCGAGATCGAGGTCCTGGCAGTCGTCGAACACCAGGTTGGGGCTCTTGCCGCCGCACTCCAGCCAGACCTGCTTGAGGTTGGACTGCGCCGAGTAGCCCATGAAGTACTTGCCGACCTGGGTCGAGCCGGTGAACACCAGGCTGTCCACGTCCGGGTGCAGGCCGAGGGCGCGCCCGGCGCTTTCGCCCAGCCCCGGCACCACGTTGAGCACGCCTTCCGGCAGCCCCGCCTCGAGGGCCAGCTGGCCCAGGCGCAGGGCGGAGAACGGCGACTGCTCGGCGGGCTTGAGCACCACGCTGTTGCCGGCGGCCAGGGCCGGGGCCAGCTTCCACGCGGCCATGTCGAGGGGGAAGTTCCACGGCACCACCGCGGCGACCACGCCGAGGGCTTCGCGGGTGATGGTGGCCAGGGCATTGGCCGCGGTGGGCGCGACCTGGTCGTAGAGCTTGTCGAGGGCTTCGCCGTACCAGGTGAACACCTGCGCCGAACCGGGCACGTCGATGTTCAGGGCGTCCATCACCGGCTTGCCCATGTTCAGCGAATCGAGCAGGGCCAGTTCCTCGCGGTGAAGCATGATCAGCTCGGCCAGGCGCAGCAGGACCTGCTTGCGCTCGCGCGGGGCCATGCGCGCCCAGGGGCCGTGCTCGAAGGCGCGACGAGCGCTGGCCACGGCCAGGTCCACGTCCGCTTCGTCACAGGCGGAGACCCGCGCCAGTACCTGCTGGGTGGCCGGGTTGATGGCGGCGAAGGTGGCGCCGGAGCGGGCAGCCACCTGCCGGCCGCCGATCAGCGCGGTGTCGAGGAATGCCTGTTGCGCAGCCTGTCGCTGCCAGTAGCCGAGGTCGTACACGTGCTCTCCCTGAGGACCGTCGTGCGGCCCGTTGTCGTGACTGTTCAGGAAGATGGTGCGCGACGCCGGGCGGCGGGAAAACGATTAAAAATGTGCTCGGGGCATAGGAAAAACCTTGCCAGCCCGCGCCCGGCAGGCGCGGGCCGGGCCTTCGGCTTTTTATCGGCAAGCCCCAGCTAATTACTATTTTCGCGAAATCCCGCGCCTCCCTAGTCTGGCCCCAGGCAACGGCGGTTCGACGACCGTCCTGAACGACAACGCCTACCAGACAGGGCATGCACATGACACTGAACACTCTCGACATCGATACCCTCGTGGTCGGCGCCGGCCAGGCCGGCGTGGCCATGAGCGAACACCTGAGCAAGCTGGGCGTGCCGCACCTGGTGCTGGAGCGCAAGCGCATCGCCGAAGCCTGGCGCAGCGGGCGCTGGGACTCGCTGGTGGCCAACGGCCCGGTCTGGCATGACCGCTTCCCGGGCATGGACTTCGACCTCGACGCCGACGCCTTCGCCGGCAAGGACCAGGTCGCCGACTACTTCGAGCGCTACGCGGCGAAGTTCAACCTGCCGATCCGCACCGGCGTCGAGGTGAAGAAGGTGCTGCGCAACGCCGACCGCCCCGGCTTCACCATCGAGACCAGCGAGGGCACGATCCGCGCCAATCGCGTGGTGGCTGCCACCGGCCCGTTCCAGCGCCCGCTGATCCCGGCCATCGCGCCCAAGGACGACGGCCTCTACCAGATCCACTCCGCCGCCTACTACAACCCGCAGCAACTGCCGGACGGCGCGGTACTGGTGGTCGGTGCCGGCTCCTCCGGGGTGCAGATCGCCGACGAGCTGATGCGCGCCGGGCGCAAGGTCTATCTGTCGGTGGGCGCCCACGACCGGCCGCCGCGCAGCTACCGCAACCGTGATTTCTGCTGGTGGCTGGGGGTGCTCGGCGAGTGGGACGCGGAGATCGCCAAGCCCGGCCGCGAGCACGTGACCATCGCCGTCAGCGGCGCCCGTGGCGGCCACACCGTGGACTTCCGTGCCCTCGCCCACCAGGGCATGACCCTGGTCGGCCTGACCCAGTCGTTCCACGACGGCGTGGTGCGCTTCCAGGACAACCTGGCGGAGAACATCCGCCTCGGCGACGAGAACTACCTGGCCCTGCTCGACGCCGCCGACGCCTATGTGGCGCGCAACGGTCTCGACCTGCCGCAAGAGCCGCAGGCGCGCCAGCGCCTGGCGGACCCGGCGTGCATCCGCCAGCCGCTGCTCGAACTGGACCTGGCCCGGGCCGGCGTCAGCTCGGTGATCTGGGCCACCGGCTACGGCCTGGACTTCAGCTGGCTGGCAGTGGACGCCTTCGATGCCAACGGCAAGCCGAAGCACCAGCGCGGCGTGTCCAGCGAGCCCGGGGTGTACTTCGTCGGCCTGCCGTGGCTGTCGCGGCGCGGCTCGTCGTTCATCTGGGGCGTGTGGCACGACGCCAAGCACGTCGCCGGCCACATCGCCACCCAGCGCACCTACCAGGCCTACCAGGACAAGCAGCAGCGCCAGGCCGCGGCAGACCAGCAAACATCCGATCAAGCCAGTCTCATGGGAGTCAACTGATGCCGACGCATACCCGCATCCGCATGTTCAACACCAAGGTCACCTACCCCAACCAGACCCTGGACAACGACCTGTGCCAGGCCGTGCGCGCCGGCAACACCATCTACGTGCGCGGCCAGGTGGGCACCGATTTCGAGGGCAACCTGGTGGGCCTGGGCGATCCCCGGGCGCAGGCCGAGCAGGCGATGAAGAACGTCAAGCAGTTGCTCGAGGAGGCCGGCTCCGAGCTGTCGCACATCGTCAAGACCACCACCTACATCACCGACCCGCGCTTCCGCGAGCCGGTGTACCGGGAGGTGGGCAAGTGGCTCAAGGGCGTGTTCCCGATTTCCACCGGGCTGGTGGTGGCGGGCCTGGCGCAGGCGGAGTGGCTGATGGAGATCGATGTGATCGCGGTGGTGCCGGAAGAGGAATGATGTGAGCAGGGCCGCCTGGGTAATGCCCGTCAGTCAGTGATTCGGTGACAATTTGGGGCTGCTCTGCAGCCCTTCGCGAGCAAGCTCGCTCCCACGGATTGCACGACCTTGCTCGCGAAGGGTTGCAGAGCGGCCCTTTTCGCCATCAGCCGAACACCCCGACCCACACCGACAGCACCAGCAGCACCGCCATCCACCGATTGAAGCGGCGCACCGCCAGCGCCGAGCGCAGCACCCGCGCCGCGCCCACGCCGAGCAGCGCCCACAGCGCCAGGCACGGCAGCGCCACCAGCAGGAGCACCCCGGCATACAGGCAATAGATGCTCGCGTCCGCACCCGCGCCGACGAACACGCTGACCACCGACAGGGCCATGATCCAGGTCTTCGGGTTGATCAGTTGCATCCCCGCGCCCTGCCACGCACCGATGCGCCGGGCCGCTTCGCCGCCTTCGATGGCCTGCCCCGGACTGCGAAACAGCTGCCAGCCGAGCCAGCTGATCCAGGCCACGCCGGCCCAGGCCATGACCTGCTGCAAGGCCGGATAGCGCAGGAACACCTCGCCCAGCCCGAGCCCCACCACGACCACCAGCCCCGCCGCCCCCAGCGCCGCACCGCACACCAGCGGCAAGGCGGCGAGCAGGCCGCGGCTGACGGCACTGCCGAGAATCAGCAGGTTGGTCGGACCGGGGGTGATCGAGGCGACGAAGGCGAAGACCATGAAGGGCAGCAGTTGCGCGAGAGGAACGGGATTCATCGAGGGACTTCCAGGCAGTTGACTGGAAGTGATTGTGCGAACGCGCGGCTCAGCGGTCTTGAAGGTTTGTGCAGATCCTGCGGTAGGTCGCCGGCGTCAGGCCGTAGGCACGGCGGAACCAGCGACCGAGGTGGCTCTGGTCGGCGAAGCCGAGGTCCATGGCCGCCTGCGCCGGCGACCAGCCCGCCGCCAGCAGGCGCCGCGCCCGGGCCAGGCGCAGTTGCACCAGGTAGGCATGCGGGGCGAGGCCGAAGGCGGCCTTGAACGCACGGCTCAGGCGGAAGCGGTCGACGCCGCAGGCCCGGGCCAGGTCGTCGAGGTTGATGTCGCTGCGAAAATGCGCGTGCAGGTAGTCGCGGGCACGCAGGGCCACGGCGGGCATGCGCGGGTCGGCAGTGTCACGGGCACGCCAGGCGAGTTGCCGCGACAGGCGTTCGAGCAAGGCGTCCAGGCTGGCCTGGCGCAGCATGCGCGGCTCGTCGCGGTGCAGGGCGAGGAAGGCGCTGGCGATGAACGGCACCAGGTCCGGCGCGTCCGGCAGGGTGCTGTCGAAGGCCGGCCGGCAGTGCTCGGGGGCATTGGCGAACAGGCCGCGCATCGCCTCTTCCAGCCACTGCGGGTCGAGGTAGAGCATCGAATAGGTGAAGCCGCCCGGCGCCGGGGCATGGCCGTCGTGAACCTCGCCCGGTTCGAGGACGAAGACCTGGCCGGCGGTGCTGCTGTGCAACTGCTTGCGACAGGTGAACTGCTGCACGCCCTGCTCGGTGAAGCCGATCAGGTAGCTGTCATGCCAGTGCGGATCGTAGGCATGACCTTCGAAGTGGGCACGAATGGTCTCGGTGCCGCTGTCGTTGTCCTGCCTGACGTCGATCCAGCTGTTGGGGGTCATGGGGAATCAGGGTCGCCGGGAAAACCAACATCTTAGGCCGCGGGCCGGCCACTGTCTGGAAGATTCGTGCAGGCCGGCCCGCCACGTCAGGCCAGGTGCGCCAGCTCCTCGCGGCAGAAATCCACGAACAGCTGCGCCGGCCGGGTCAACTGCACGCGCTTGAGCCGCGCGGCCACCAGCCCCGAGGTCTCCACCGGTTCGGTGATGTCCACCGCCACCACCTTTTGCCCGTCGTAGGTGCACTCGGAACTGGGCCGGGTCACCAGCAGGGAGAAGCCGAAGCCCTGGCCGACCATGCCGCGCACCATCTCGATGGACGGCGAGCTGAAGACGATGTTGGGGCTCAGGCCCAGCTCGTTGAACAGGCTGACGAAGTAGGTCCGGCTCGGCGCCACGTCGAGCAGGATCATCGGTTCCGGGCACAGGTCGCGCAGCGACACCTGCTCCTGGCTGGCGAAGCGGTGCTTGTGCGGCAGCAGCACGTAGGGCTTCTGCGGCGGCATCAGCGGTTCGGTCTCGATGGTGTTGTCCAGGTAGTGGTCGTAGAGGAACGCCAGGTCGAAGGCCCCGGCGGTCAGGCCCTGGATCAGCTCCTGCTGCTCGCCGTCGCGCAGGCGGATATCGACCCCGGGGTAGCGCTGGCGAAAACCGGCGATCAGGCGCGGCAGGTACAGCGGCGCGACGGTCTCGAACACGCCGATGTCGATCTGCCCGGCCACGGTGTCGTTGTCGGCCAGGGCGTTCTGCTCGAACTCGCGGGCCATCTGCAGCAGCGACTTGGTCTTGCTGTAGAAGCGCTTGCCGCTGGGGGTTAGGGACACGCCCTGGGCATGGTGGCGGATGAACAACTGCACGCCGAAGCTTTCTTCCAGGCTCTTGATCGCCGTGGAGATCGACGGCTGGGCGATGTACAGCTGGCGCGAGGCCTCGGCGACACTGCCGGCCTCCACGGTGGTGACGAAGTACTTGAGTTGACGCAAGGTGTAGGAAGCCACGTGAACCTCTCCTGCCCGGCTGCCGGCTCCGTCCTGCAGCGTTTGTCGTTGTGCCTGACACCTTAGCGCAGACACCACACTGCGCAGGCGATGATTTTCCTATGGACCGACGACATTCCGGCTTGCCTGTAGAACGCAACGGGGCCGCAGAAGCGGCCCCGTGCACAAGGTCAACGGCGGATCAGAACGATTCGACCGGCTTCTTCGCCGCTTCGGCGAACTGCTTCTGGTCCAGTTTCGGGAAGGAGAAGCGGATGATGATGGCCGACTCGTCGCCCTCCTCGCTCACGATCATTTCCGCGGCGCGCACGTTTTCCGGCATGTCCATGCTCATGACCGCCACGCTGGTGTAGCTCTTCTTCATCTCGACACCCTCGAAGAAGGTGTAGGTCAGGTTGCCGGCGTTGAGGCTCTGGCTCTCGTAGTTGCTCAGCTGGGTGACGTAGTCGTTGCGGTTGGCGGATTTCTTCGCCAGCTCGATCAGGTCCAGCTGCGAGGTGCCATTGGCCAGTGCGGCGAGCACGAAGCCCTTGCTCAGGGCCGCGGTGGCCGAGGCATACACGGCTTGCTCGAAAGGTTGCGCCACCAGGGCGACGTTCTTCAGTTTCTGGCCATCGAAGGCCAGTACCTGGAGAAACTTGTGGCCGATGAAGTCGACGTTCTCCTGGCACAGCGCATCACCGCCGATATCCGCCGAGCAGTCGAAGAAGCCCTTGGCCTTGACGAAGCCGGCCTTGGGCGCGTCATAGGCGAAGTCCTTGTACAGCTTGTTGTCCGCCGCCAGCGCGGAACCCGCGACGAGCATGCCCAGGGCGACAGCGACAAGTCCTGCTTTCTTTGACATCCGATACTTCCTTAGTGTCCGGTCAAGTAGTGTCGCAACGATATCACCGCATGGACCCAATGTCTCGAATAGACGCCAACAGCCAGTCATCGCTGTTTGAAAGAATCCGGCGCCTGCTTGCCACCCTCCACCACCCGCAACGCCGGCCGCCCCGTTGGCCGCGCCTGCGCCTGGCGCTTGTCGGTCAGCTGGCGCAACTGGGCCTCGAGGCGATCCGCCTCCCTGGCCAGTTGCCGCAGCGCCTCGACCAGCTCGAGGTCAGCGCTCGCCGGTTGGCGGCGCCGGGCGCTCAACCAGCCCTGGCAACGACGCAGCAATTTCTTCAATCCCGTCATGCTCACCTCCGTCATCCTCTTGAAGGTCACGCATCCTTGCGTCCAGCCGCAGTGCTTCACCGCGCAGCGCCTCGCTGGCGGCCCGCGCCTGGCGCGAACGCCAGGCCGAGGTGAAGGCCAGTTGCTGGACATCGCTCAACGCCGCGTCGAGGCTCTCCACTCCGCGCGCCTGCGCCTCGCAGGCCACGCTGATCGACAAGCCGCGCTCCTCGATGCTGCTCGCCGCCGCGCTGATGCCGGCCAGGGCCAGGTTGGCGTCGTAGGTCTGGTCACGGCCCTGGCGCGCCAGCACCCGCACTTCCTGGTTCGGTGCCGCCTGCGCCGTGGTAATCGCGCGGTCCACGCTGCGCAGGGCCATCAGCGTGGCACTGAGCCCGGCCTGGCCCTTGGCGGCCAAGCGCATCGACTGCCGCGACTCGCAGTTGACCTCTCGGGCGTCGTCGGCCAGTTGCTGGCTCTCCACCTTGATCTGGACGAAGGCCGCGGTCGCCTGATCGAGCTTGCGCTGCTGTTGTTGCAGCGCTGTGTCGCATTCGTTGTTCAGCAGGCTGACCTGGTCGGCCAGTTCCGCCAGGCGCTGCAGTTCCTCGCGCATCTGCCCGAGGCGGGCACTGGCTTGGCGCTGCACGGCTTCGCTGCGCTGGCGCAGCAGGCGCAATTGCACGCGCTGGTGGCGCAGGCGCAGGCACAGACGCCAGCCGACCACCAGCAGGACGAGGAGCAGGAGAACCAGGCAATAACCGAGGGGAGAAGCAAGACGTGACATGCGTGCAGGAGGTCCTTCGACGGGCTGCGCAAACGTGTGCGTCATAGTGTGGCGGCTTTTTTCCCGACACAGGCCAGACTGGCGGCGAGGGATAAATGAAAGTCCCGCCCGGATAAACGAAAGCCGCTCAGCCATCGCCCTGCTCGCGATAGCGTCCCGGGCCGACCCCGAACCAGCGCTCGCAGGCCTTGTTGAAGGCGCTCTGGTGGCGGAAACCGACGCGGTAGGCGATCTGCTTGAAGCTCAGGTCGCTGTTGCGCAGCAACTGGTGGCTGTCGCGCAGCCTGACTTCATCGAGCAGGCGCAGGAAGCCATGGCCCTCGCCCTCCAGCCCGCGGCTCAGGCGCTGCGGGCTCAGGCCCAGGGCCTCGGCGACGCTTGCCAGGGTCACCGGACGCCCCAGGGACAACTGCTCGCTGAGCACACCGCGCACCTTCAGGCTCAGGCGGTCGCCGCCGACCTGGCGCTGCCAGCGGGCCAGGTACTCGCTGTGCACCGCATGCAGCGCCGGATCATGGCTGGCCACCGCCAGCGCCGCATCGGCATGGCTGAACAGCAGGGCGTTCTGCACGGCGCCGTAGCGGATGTCCGCGCCATAGACCCGCTCGGCACCCTGGCTGTCGGCGGGACAGGGATAACTCAACTCGGCGCGCAACGGCCGGATCACCCGCCCGGGTACCAGCCAGCACAGCAGGCCGAGGGTGATCGCCGCCACCGCATCGATGAACAGCCGCGACAGCGGCCGTTGCCCGGTGCCGGTCTGCACGCCGACCAGGCGCACGCCCTCGACCCGTTCCTCGACGAACAGGCAGAAGCCGGTACCGACCAGATGATGATGCTCGGCCATGCTCACCAGCACGCTCTTGAGGGTCGGGCTGGACATCAGCGCGTAGCCCAGCGGGCCGAGGTTGGCCGGATGGGCATGCTCGAAGGCGCGCAGGCCGATCGCCGGATCGCCGCTGAGCACGCTGGCCTGCTCGAACACCGCCTCGACGGCCGCCAGGGGAATGAAGGCCGGCCCGGACGCGCTCAGCAGCGGTGCGCCGAGGCGCTGGCAGAGGTCGCGCAGGGCGGGCTGGGAGCCGCCGAGGGCGGTGATCAGGGCGCTGGCGAACGCCCGCGAAACGGTAGGCATGAACGGATTCCGAAAAGCGAAAGAGTCGGCCGAAATTGCGTCAGTCATATGACCACCGCATCGGCGTTTGACTCAATTGATCGTCGCCAGCGTCATAACCTTTAGTGGAGTAAGGCTTTTCCCGAGCGGGTTGCAGCGGCTTAGGGAAAACCATGAGACACGGGCAGCGCTGGGGCGGTTGTCTGATCACACCAGGCAGCACTTTTGCGGCCGGCACTGGCAACGCTGTCGCTCAGCCCGTGCGCCCTGGTCTCAACGCCGGTCCAGCATCAGTGCGAATCCCGCCAGGGAATCGGCGTTCCTCATGGCCACCGCGCGCCGGATGGCGGCATTGCTGCTGAAGTAGTGCTGGCGCTCCTCGGCATTGCGAGGCTTGCTCAGTCCCTGCGCCGCGGCCTCACGCCTCATGAGATGGTGGTAGGCCAGGCGATCGTCCTCGCTCATCTCTTGTTCATCGGGCCCCGCGTCGACGATGTCCCTGGATACGCGATGCATGACCTCATCGAATTCCTCACGGCTGTCGAACTCCGAGGTCGGCCCCAGGCTGTACCAGAAGTCCGTCACGACATCCAGCGGATGGTCGTTTTCCAGGGGCGCCGTCATCGCGTGCAACCCTTCGTGCAGCAAGGTCACTGCGCTGTCCAGGACACTTTCCTTCAGGCGCTCGGCATCGAGTGCAATGCGCACGCCACGGCGTTCGGCGGTGGTCGTCAGACCTGCCGCCTCCCCATCGTTGTTGAAGTTCACCAGCACCAGTCGCCAGCTTTCACTGCCCTGCAGGCGCTTCAGGTAGCCATTGAGCTGGTCGTAGGTATCGTGCAGATCGCTCAGCAGGGTGTGGTTGCCGCCCTTCTTGCTCAAGTCGGTGATGCCGAAGGTCGAATCCAGGGCTCTGCGCATCCGCGAGCCGGGTGTCTTGTGCAGGGCCTTCATCGCGTTCTTCAGCAGGCTCCGGCCAAGGTTCAAGGCATCGGTCGCGGCTGCTCGCTCGCCACGCGGAAAACGCTCCAGCCCCAGCGCCAGAACATCGAAACCGTCGTCGACCCACTCGGTTTCCTTGTCATCGAGTACATCGAAGCCCTGTCGTCCGTCCGCATCGCGCCGGTTCACCGGCGAATTCCCCACCATCCGGTACAGGTTGAGACCATCGCTGTCACCGGACGGGTCGGGGTTGAGCCAGCGTTGCCAGTCCGCCCGGTAGTAGCGCGCGCCGTAGTAATACAGGCCACTGATGTCGCGCGGCTTGCCGGAGTGACGCAGCACCCGGTAGCTCGCCTCGACCTCGTTGCGCGCCGCGCGCCAGGCAGTCTCGCCGAAGGGGTAGTAATGCTCGCGGCTGATCAGCCCGGCCGCGGCATCCAGCTCCACGCTGCACGAGCCCAGGTGATCGCCGAGGGCATAGCGGCACTGGTCCTGCGGCACCTCGCCGGGCCGCTCCGCCTGCCAGTGCAGCACGCGAATGCTGCAGGTGCCGGCCTGCACCTGCAGCACCTCGAAGCGCTCGCCACTGGCGCCACGGCTGTGGCGCTCCAGGCCAGGCAGGTAGCGCACCTCGTCGGTCACGCTGCGCCCGGCAACCCGGCGCACATGCCGGGTGCGCACGCGCTGGCCGCCGCTGTCGTAGACATGGCGGGCATGATCGTCCCCGCCGCTGTCGCGCTGCACCGGGCTGACCTGGCGCAGCTGGTTGCGCAAGTCCCAGTGCAACGCCTGGCCGGCCTGCAGTCGAAGAAGATTGCCATTGCGGTCGAACGCGGCGAGGAAATCCTCTTCCGTGGGCGGTTGCGTTCCGCTCAGCGCCAGGCAGCGATTGCTCCCGGCCGCCGCGGCCAGTTCACGGCCGTGGGCCTGGGCACCGACATGCACCAGGCGCAGCAGGTTGCCGCCGGCATCGTAGTGAAAGGTCTGCCGGTAATTCGCTACCGCCTGCGGATCGCTTTCCGAGCCAGGCCCCCGACTCGCACTGCCGGCTTCCCAGCCGCTGGCCTCGATCAGTTGCCCGAGGCTGTCGTAGCCATAGCTGCCACTGGCGTCGATGCGCTGGTTGGCGAAATAGCGCACGGGCCGGGCCTGGTCGTCGATGACCAGGACATTGCCCGCCGGCTCGAAAGCGTAGTGCAGGTCCTGCAGGTACTCGCCATCGGCACGCTGGCTGAGCAGGCGCACCAGACGGCCATCCTGCGGGCGATGCTCGCGGCGGACCCGCACGCCGTTGCCCAGCGTCTCTTCCTCCAGTTGACCGAAGGCGTTGTAGCGCAGCGCACTGACCAGCAGTTGCGGCTGCGCCTGGCCGGCCTGCTGCAGGCGCACGTCACGCAGTTGCCCGGCGAGGGTGTGGCCGTTGAACTGGCGATTGCCAGCGGCGTCGCACTGCTCGCGGACCTCGCCAAGCGGTCCGTGGCGCCAGTGGCTCGGGGCAGCCTCGGGCTCCAGCAAGGCATCGCGCCCGGCCAGCGCCTCGGGCCAGTCCGGCCAGTCATCGCTGTGCAGGAACCGCCGCGACTGGCTCGCCACCTGGCCGCCCAGGGCATAGGCCGGATAGTCCAACGTACCCGCCGGGTCATCATGCCGCCACAGGCGTCCGCAGCCATTGCTCGCGGCCAGCTCCGGGTCGGCGCCCGCGTACTCGAAACGCTCGCTGCAACCGCGCGGCTGCTGGTCGGCCTGCTCGAACAATGCCAGCGGGCGCAGCAGCGCATCGTACTGCCACTCATGCCGGTTGCCCTGGCCGTCGTCGCTGCGCACCACCTGCCCGGCCTCGCCGAACAGGCTGCAGGCAAAGCCGCCATCGACGCTGTCGCGGCTCAGCTCGCGACCACCCAGGGCATGCCGGCTGACCTGGTTCGCCACCCCGCCCGCGCCCGCCAGGGACCCCAGGCGCGCATCCCAGCGGGCGCTGACATGCCCGGCGGCATCGATGCGCTGGCGCTGCACCCGCGTCTCGGCGACGTCGGGCGCGGCACGCCGACAGTAGTCGACCTGGCGCAACACCAGGCCGCGCGGGTCGACGGCGTGCAGGACCGGGGTGCGGGAATGAACGGCAGCGGACATGGCAGGCTCGCGGCAGGGGATGTCCGAATCTAGCGTCACAAGGGCTGGAGCACAGCTGGCAGAAATGACAGGTAGCCCCGCAGTCATCTGACCACTGCCACGACATTTTCGCCTTCGCAGTCCCTCCGCCTATGACCTTTCCTGGCGTAAGGCCTTTACCTCGGTGCGTTCAGGCAAAAGAGAATCGCTATCAAATGATTCCAAAGCGTCATTAGTTGTCATACAATATATGATAATGATTCTCAGTATCTAACCTTAATAATTCTTAACTGAGCGGTGGACCAGCGGACTGGTAGAACAATGCGATTCTCCAATGAAGGAGCGGTGAATGCGGGTATTAGTAGTAGAGGACGACCCTTCGGTCAGTCATTGGCTCGGTTGCAAGCTGCATGCGTGCGGACATAACTGCCGCCTGATCGACAACGGCGAATGCGCCCTGCAGATGATCGGCAACGAGGTGTTCGACGTGGTGATCCTCGACCGGGTCCTGCCGAAGATGGACGGCATCGAGGTGCTGCAGCGCCTGCATGGGCAGAACCGTCCGCCGATCCTCATTCTCTCGGCCAACGACCAGAGCAGCGACCGCGTCGAGGGGCTGCGCGCCGGTGCCGACGATTACCTGGGCAAGCCGTTCGACTTCAACGAGCTGCTGCTGCGCCTGGAACTGCTCGCACGCCGCCACCAGCGCCAGGTGCCCAGCGAGATCCTGCAGATCCAGGACCTGCGCATCGACCTGGCCAGCCGCCGGGTGCAACGCGCGGACCGCGACATCGACCTCACCGACAAGGAATTCAAGCTGCTCCAGGTGCTGGCCGAGCACGCCGGCCAGGTGGTGACCCGCGGCATGCTGCTGGAGAAGATCTGGGGCTACAACTTCGACCCGCAGACCAACCTCATCGACGTGCACCTGTCCAAGCTGCGCACCAAGCTGGAAAAAGGCTTCGACCATCCGCTGATCAAGACGGTAAGGGCCATCGGCTATGTCCTTGGCTAGCCTGCGCCCGCTCCTTGCCACCAGCAGCCTGCGCCAAGCCACCACCATCGCCTTCATCTGCCTGCTGTTCTCGCTGATCTCCATCGTCCTGAGCAACCAGTTGCTGGAGGTGGTGATGCGCAGCCACGTGCGCGACATGATCCTCAACGAAGTGCGCAGCGGCCAGTTGCAGGGGCGTTTTCGCGACGCCGCGCAACTGAGCTGGTCGTTGCAGCACCGCCAGGCCCTGGAGGTGCGCAAGGAACACCAGGCGGTGGTGATCGACCGCGACGGCCGCCTGCTGCTGGGCAATCCCGACTACCTGCCCGAGGGCACCCGCCCGGTGACCGGCAAGCCGCGCTGGTACCACGGCACCCTGACCGACCGCAACGGCTACACCGCCGAACTGCTCGGCCTGTCGATCCCGCTGCCGGACGGTGGCCAGTACTTCAGCGCTTTCGACCTGCGGCCAATGCTCGAACGCACGCGGATCATTCCCCTGGCCACCGGGGCCGGGCTGCTGCTGTTGCTGCTGTCGATCCTGATCACCGCACTGCCCTTCGGCCTGCACAACCTCTACCGGATCAACCGCATCCGCGATGCCCTGGGCCGCTACGCCAACGGCGACTACAGCGCCCGTGCCCCGGCCACCCTGCATGGCGACGAGTTCGACCAGTTGGGCCTGGAGATCAACCACGGCCTGCTGCGCATCAACAAGCTGATGGACGAGGTCAAGCACATCACCAGCCATATCGCCCACGAGTTGCGCACGCCGCTGACCCGCCTGCAGAGCCGCCTGCTCACCGCCAGCGAGATGCTCGAGGGCCCGGCCCGCGAAGAACTGCTCTGCGCGGTGCAGGACAGCGAGCGGATCCAGAACCTGTTCCGCGCGGTGATGCGCATCGCCGAGGTGGAGACCGGGCGCATGACCTGCCACTTCGAGAGCATCGACGTGCACGAGCTGCTGCACGACGTCACCGACTACTACCAGCCCCTGGCCGAGCAGCGCGGTTGTCCGCTGCGCCTGGACGTGAGCCGCGACTGCCAGTTGTTCGGCGATCGCGCGTTGCTGTTCCAGGCCCTGGCCAACCTCGTCGACAACGCCCTCAAGTACGCCCCGCCCGGCCTGCCCATCACCCTGCGGGCGCAGGCGCGCAACGGCCATGGCGAGCTGCAGGTGGGCGACCACGGGCCGGGCATCGCCGCCTCGCAGAGCGAGCGGGCCATGGAGCGCTTCCAGCGCCTGGGCGAAGGCAGCGAGACCCCCGGCCATGGCCTCGGGCTGACCCTGGTGCGGGCGATCGCCGAACTGCATGGCGGCGAGCTGCGCCTGAGCGACAACCGGCCAGGGTTGCTCGCCACCCTGGCCATACGGCGCCAGCGTCCGGCCTGATGGGAGTGGAGCATGCGGTCCTTGTGGGAGCTGGCTTGCCAGCGATAGAGCCGACTCGGTGCAGCGTCGTACAACCCAGGCGAACAACCATGGCCTCACAGGCATAGGTACGTTGCAACCAATGTGGGAGCGGATTCATCCGCGATGCGCCGCGCGGGCGGCGCTCGATTTCAAGGGCGCCAGAAGAACATCGACATGCACCTGTCAGCCTCGATGCGGTACCCCGACAAACACCCCGCTTCCTTAAGCATTCTTAATGGTTGTCGCCTTGCCGGCCAATTGAGAATAAATCCTAATATCACCACGCCCCGCCGGGGCCCACGACATCCTCTTCACCCTGTTTCCGGAGACCAGCCATGACCTCACGCATCCGCGCCTTCCTCAACGACGAAAGCGGTGTGACCGCCATCGAGTACGGCATCCTCGCCGCCGCCATGGCTGCGGCCATCGGCATCATCTTCGGCGAGGACGGGGTGTTCATCAGCGCGCTGAAGGACCGCTTCGCCAAGATCGGCAACCAGATCAACGGCGACAAGGCCGGCGCCGCGCAGTAAGCCGGCCAGCCTGATCCGATGAACAGCCCCCTGACCTTCGTCGTCCTGCTCCCCGCGCTGTGCTGGGTGATCTGCTCGGACCTGCTGTACCGGCGCATCCACAACCTGCTGGTGGTGCTGCTGTTGCTGGTCTGGTGCGCCCTGCCGCTGTTCGCCCTGCTCGACCTGGGCCCCTGGGCCCGGTTGTCCGGCGCGGCGCTGCTGGAACAGACCGGTGTCGCACTGTTCGGTGCCGCGCTGGTGCTGGCGGTCGGCTTCATGCTGTTCAACCTCGGCCAGGTCGGCGCCGGCGACGTCAAGCTGATGAGCGTGCTATGCCTGTGGAGCGCCGGCAACCAGATGGCGTTCCTCATCGTCACGGCGCTGGCCGGCGGCATCCTGGCCCTGGCCATGCCGCTGCTGGCGCCGCTGGAACAGGCCACCGCGTTGCTCTGGCAACGCTTCGCCCTGCGCTGGCCGGCCCTGGGCATCGCCACCCCGACCGTGCTCACCAGCGAACGCCCGCAGGGCCTGCCCTACGGCCTGGCGATCGCCACCGGTGCCTTCTACACCCTGCTGTTTCCCATTCACTCCTGACGACTCGGTTGCCCCATGAAAACCCCCTCCGTCCTTCTTCTGGCAGGCGCCATGACCCTGGCCGGCGGCGCCGCCCTGCTGGCCCGCGTGCTGCTCGCCCCACCCGCCGCGCCCGTTGCCGTGCAAGCACCGGAGGCCGCGCCGGTCGCCGTGAGCAAGGCCGCCGTGCTGGTGGCCAGCCGCGACCTGGTCCCCGGCCAGTTCATCGACGCCAGCCTGCTGCGCTGGCAGGAAAGCGACGCCGACCTGCCGACCGAGCAGGTCTACCTGCGCGGCCAGGACGACATGGGCCTGGTGGTGGGGGCCAGCGTGCGTCGCCACGTCGCCGCCGGCCAGCCGCTGTTCGCCAACGCCCTGGTGCGTCCCGGCGAACCGGGCTTCCTCGCCACCGTGCTGACCCCGGGCATGCGCGCCCTGGCCCTGCCCACCAGCGCCGTGGCCGCCGGCCAGGGCCTGGTGGCCGCGGGCGACCGCGTCGACATCATCCTGGCCCTGAACAAGGACGCTCTCGACGGTCTCGAGCAGACCGGCGCCCAGGTGTTCCCCCCGCCCTACGCCGCGCAGACCCTGCTGCGCAACGTGCGCGTGCTGGCGTTCAACCACAGCGCCCGCGACCTGACCCAGCGCAACAACCGCGCCAAGACCCCGGCCACCCCGGGCAAGGGCGAGGAGTCGCCATATTTCGACAGCGTCACCGTCGAAGTCACCCCGCGCCAGGCCGAGCGCCTGTCGTTGAGCAAGGAAATCGGCGTGCTGCAACTGGCCCTGCGCAGCAACCGCGAGGACAGCGACAGCCTGCCGCGCAGCGGCGAGCGCCAGGTCACCCGCCTGGCCCAGGCCACCGACCTGTATCCGGACCGCGGGCCCGCCCCGGTCATGCTCTACCGCGGTACCACCACCGAGGTCGTGCTGCCGCGCAACTGACCCTTCGACCCTGCCCGCGCCCGGGCATTGACTGGCCTTTCCGGAATTCCTGACGATGAAGTTCGCCCCTGCATCCCCCACCCTGTCGCTGACCTGCGCGCTGGGCCTCGGCCTGTTCTGCGCCCTGCCGCTGCGTGCCGAGGTCGTGGTCCTCGACCCGCCGCTGGAACTGCCGCCGCAGTACGAGGAAGTCGCCCAGCCGGTGGACACCGAAGCCACCGCCGGGGAAACCGACTACCCCGTCGCTCCCGTCGCCCCCGTGGAGAAGCCGGCGCCGCGCCTGCCGGCGACCCTCACCGAAGTCCAGGAAACCCGCGACGTGCACCTGCTGCTCAAGCAGGGCCGCCTGCTGCAACTGCCGAAAGTGGCGGCCAAGGTGCTGGTCGCCGACCCCAAGGTAGCCAGTTACCAGGTGCCGACCCCGGGCAGCATCTTCGTCTTCGCTCAGGCCGCCGGCACCACCACGCTGTACGCCATGGACGCCCAGGACCAGGTGATCGCGGCGATCCGCGTGATCGCCGACTACGACCTCGACGCCCTGAGCAAGCAGATCGCGGCCGAAGTGCCGGGAGCCAAGGTCGAGTTCGGCCCGTCCTCGGCCAAGGGCCTGGTGGTGCGCGGCAGCGTGCGCACGCCGCAGCAGGCGCGCCAGGTGATCAGCGCGGTCGAGGCCTACCTCGGCTCGCCCAGCAGCAGCCCCAACGGTGGAGGCGGCGCCGGCAGCGACGGCCCGCGGGTGATCAACCAGCTCAAGGTCGAGCTGTCGGCCCAGGTCAACCTCAGCGTGCGCATCGTCGAAGTGTCGCGCAGCCTCAGCTCCGAGCTGGGCCTGAACTGGGAAGCGACGCTGAAGGACGGCAACTATTTCTTCCGCAGCGGACGCAGCCTGTTCGATGCCGCCACCGGCGCCTTCACCGGCGGCAGCCTGAACAACGCGGTGGCCGGCGGCTCGCATCGCTACGGCTCGACCACCGTGTCAGGGCTGCTCACCGCGCTGTCCCAGGACGGCCTGGCCACGGTGCTGGCCGAACCCAACCTGACCGCCATGTCCGGCGAGACCGCAGGCTTCGCCGCCGGCGGCGAGGTGCCGATCGTCATCGTCACCAACAACAACATCACCATCGAATACAAGCAGTACGGGGTGATCATGCGCATGACCCCGACCCTGCTCTCGCCCAACCGCATCAGCCTGCACGTGGCCCCGGAAGTCAGCGACCTGTCCGACGAAGGCGCGGTGCAGTTGCAGGGCAACGTGATCCCGGCGTTCAAGGTGCGCCGCGCCGACACCACGGTGGAACTGGCCAGCGGACAGAGCTTCGCCCTGGCCGGCATGCTGCGCAGCAGCAGCGCCCAGCAGGTCAACGGCGTGCCGGGCCTGCGCGACATTCCCGGCGTCGGCCGGCTGTTCGAAACCCACACCTCCAGCCAGGCCGACACCGAACTGGTGATCATCGCCACCGCCTACGTGGTCGAGCCGACCAGCCCCGGCGAGCTGCAGACCCCGGGCCGTGGCATCCGCACCCTCGACGCACAACTCCCGGCGCAGGCTTCGGCCGGCTACCTGTACTGAGTTTCGGAGCACTGTCATGCACGCTGCCAAACCGCTTTTCGTCGCCCTGTCCCTGGCCCTGCTGCTGGGTGGCTGCGACCGTACCCTGAACAACCAGCGCGAGGCCAACTATGGCCCGCAGACCCCGCGCCCAGCGATCCAGGCCGTGCCCTCGGCCATGGTCGCGCACCTCAGCGCCACGGCCGCCGGCGGCCTCAGCCGCGAATCCCTGGGTGACCTGAACACGATGCTCGGCCGCCAGGGCCGGATCAGCCAGCAGACCCTGACCCTGCGTCCGGCCACGCCGGCCGGCGAACAACTGGCCAGGCGCCTGGAGCAGGTGTTCCAGCAACTCGGCGCGCGCCAGGTGATCGTCGCCCCGACCCAACTGGAAAAAGGCCTGGGCGCCGACCTACAGGTGGTCTCCGAGGCGCTGGTGGCGCAGGTCCCCGATTGCACCATCGCCGACCCTAGCCGCTGGACCGTCAAGCCGTACCGCGCCGTCGGCGACCTGGGCTGCGCCAACCGCGCCAACATCGCGCGCATGGTCGCCGACCCGCGCGACCTCAACCGCGCGCAGAGCCTCGACGGTGGCGACGGCGTCGCCGCGGTCAACGCGGTGGAGCGCTACCAGCGCCACGAGACCGTGGAACTGCTGGACATCAACTTCAACAAGGATTGAGCGCCGCGAGCATGAACGACACCACGCGAGTCACCCCGCCCGCCGAGGAACAACCGGCCCTGCTGCTGTACGCCGCCAGCGCCGCCGATGCCGAGCTGTTCGGCCAGTACCTGCAGCGCCTCGGCCTGCCGGCGCAACTGGCCCGCAGCGGCGGTTTCACCGCCGCCCTGGAAGGCTGCCGCGCGCAGCCGGCACCCGCCGTGCTGGTGGTCGACCTCGACGGCCAGGCCGCGCCGCTGCAGGCCGTGGCCGAGCTGGCCCGGGTCTGCCCGCCGGACTGCCGGCTGATCGCCCTGGGCAGCGCCCACGACCTCAACCTGTACCGCGCCCTGCTGCACAGCGGCGTGTACGACTACCTGTGCAAACCGGTGCCGCTCGACCAGTTCGCCAGCACCCTGCGCCGCGCCCGCGATCCCCATGACGACAGCCGCCACGGCAGCCGCACCGGACGCACCCTCGCGGTCACCGGCGTCAGCGGCGGACGTGGCGCCAGCACCGTGGCCGCCGGCCTCGGCCAGTTGCTCGCCGGCCAGCGCCACAGCAGCACGGCGGTGGTCGACTTCGACCGCGGCCGCAGCGACCAGGCGCTGCTCCTCGGCCATGAAGGCGACGCCGGGCTGGCCGCGGCCCTGGGCACCGCGCAGATCGACTCGCGCTTCCTCGAACGCGCCCTGGCCCGAGTCGACGAACGCCTGCACCTGCTGGCCCAGCAACCCGACCTGCGCGCCGCCGACGCCTTCACCAGCGAGCACCTGCTGACCCTCGGCGCCAGCCTCTGCCAGCTGTTCAACCAGGTCATCTGGGACCTGCCGTCCGGACGCTGCCATGGCGCCCTCGACGTGCTCGAACATGCCGACACGCGCATCCTGCTCTGCGACTTCAGCGTGCAGGACGCGCGCAACTGCCTGCGCCTGCTGCGCGAGATCGGCGACGAGAGCAACGGCCAGCGCCTGCTGCTGGTGGGCAATGCGCTGCGCCCGGGACACCTGGACCTGGTGGAGCGCCAGCAGTTCGAAGACTTCGTCGGGCACCAGGTCGACCTGGTCCTGCCCCACGCCGGCAGCGTCCTCGCCGACAGCCTGCTGGCCGGGCCGTTGAACCTGGGCCGCGCCCCGGCCCTGCAACAGGCCCTGCTCGACCTCGCCGACCTGGCCTGCGGACGTCCGCCGGCCAGCACCCCGGCGGCCGGCGGCAACCTGATCCTGCGGTTGCGCCAGGCCCTCGGCCGGCGCCGTGCGGCCTGAGGCGAGGAAGCAGCGATGATCATCCGCCACCCGAAGAAGAACCTCGCCGCCGTGGCCGCCGAAACACCGGCGCCGGCAGTGTCCACCCCTGGCCGTGCCAGCAGCGAGCCGACCCCGGTGCAGCGCGCCGCGCCGGCCCGCCCGGTGGACACCCTGGGCACGCAGAACCGCCGCCTGATCCGCAACCAGCTGTACGACCAGATCGACCCGCTGAAAGCCGCCGCCCTTGGCCGCGATGCCCTGCGCCAGCAGGTCGAGGGAGTGATCCGCAAGATCTGCGACGACAGCCGCCTGCAGCTGTCGCGCCAGGAAGAACAGGCGGTCTGCGAGGAAATGCTCAACGAGATGGTCGGCATCGGGCCGATCCAGCCGTTGCTGCACGACGACTCGGTGAACGACATCCTGGTCAACGGCGCCGGCCAGGTATTCGTCGAGCGCTACGGCAAGCTGGAGCTGTCGGCGATCACCTTCATCGACGAAGAGCATGTGTTCAACACCGCCCAGCGCATCGCCGCGGCGGTCGGCAGGCGCATCGACGAGGCGCACCCGATGGTCGACGCGCGCCTGGCCGACGGCAGCCGGGTCAACGTCATCACCTACCCGCTGGCGATCGACGGCACCAGCATCTCGATACGCAAGTTCATGCGCCGCAACATGTCCCTGGACATCCTCGCCGAGCGTGGCGCGCTGTCCTTCGAGATGGCCGAGGTGCTCAAGCGCGGCATGCTGGCCAAGCTCAACATGGTGGTCTCCGGCGGCACCGGCGCGGGCAAGACCACCCTGCTCAACGCCCTGTCGCAGAACATCAGCGACGAGGACCGGGTGATCACCATCGAGGACGCCGCCGAGCTGCAACTGCAGCAACGCCACGTGGTGCGCCTGGAAACCCGCCCGGTCAGCGCCGAAGGCACCGGCAAGGTCGACCAGCGCGACCTGGTGCGCAACGCCCTGCGCATGCGCCCGGACCGCATCATCCTCGGCGAGGTGCGCGGCGGCGAGAGCTTCGACATGCTGCAGGCGATGAACACCGGCCACGACGGCTCGCTGTGCACTGTGCACGCCAACACCCCGCGCGACGCCATCATGCGTCTGGAGAACATGGTGATGATGGCCGGCATGCAACTGCCGCTGGAGGCCATCCGCCGGCAGATCGCCAGTGCGGTGAACCTCATCGTCCAGGTCGAGCGCATGCGCGACGGCGGCCGGCGCATCGTCTCCATCACCGAGATCTGCGGCATGGAGAACGACGTGATCCAGACCCAGGAGCTGTACGGCTTCACCACCACCAGCGTCGACGCCGACGGCCGCCTGCTCGGCCAGTTCGTCGCCAGCGGCCAGCGCCCGCAGTTCTACACCCAGCACGCGCACCTCTTCGGCGGAGGGCTGCAATGAACGCCCTGCTCGACCTGTTCACCCTGCTGGTGTTCCTCTGCGTGCTGCTGGGCTTCTATGCGGTGCGCAGCCTGAGCCGCAAGCGCCAGCGCGCCGAAGCCCAGGCCGAGCGCCTGGCGGCACTGCGCGCCAGCCTCGCCGGGCAGGCCAGCGGCAACCCGCTGGACCTGGAACAGCCCGCCGACCTGCTGCGCGACCAGGACGCCCCGGCCTGTACCCGCTGGCCGCTGCTCGGCGAGCCCCTGGCGCGGCTCTGGGCCGGCAGCCGCAGCCTCGGCTGGCACGGCACGCTGCGCCTGCGCCTGGTCCTGCTCGGCGTGGCCAGCCTGATGGTGGGCGTGGTCCTTGGCCGGCAGATGCCCTGGCCGTGGCTGTACGGCAGCCTGCTGGCGCTGCTGAGCTTCTTCGGCGTCGCCAGCCTGGTCTATCGCCGGGCGATGAACCGCTACCTGCACGACCTCAAGCTGAGCCTGCCGCAGGCCATCGACGCCATCACCCGCGCCGCCCGCGCCGGGGTGCCGGTGAGCAACGCCTTCACCCTGGTGGCGCAGAACATCAACGGGCCGCTGGCGGCCGAGTTCGCCCAGATCGACAACTGGCTGCGCCTCGGCCTGCCGCTGCGCCAGGTCATGCAGGACTCGGCCAACCGCATCCCGCTCAACGAGTACCGCTTCTTCGCGGTGATCCTGATCATCAACCAGGAGGCCGGCGGCCGCCTCGGCGAGACCCTCGACCGTCTTTCCGCGACCCTGCGCGAGCGCCAGGAACTGCACCTCAAGGTCCAGGCCAAGACCTCCGAGGCGCGTGCCTCGGCGAAGATCGTCGCGGCCCTGGTCCCCTGCGCGCTGGGCTACATGTATTTCAACTCGCCGCGCGACTTCAATTTCCTGCTCAACGACCCGACCGGCAACAGCGTGCTGTTCTACGCCTTCGGCAGCGTCACCCTGGGCTTGCTCGTCACCCACCTGATGGTTCGGAAGGTCGCATGAATTCGTTGCTCCAGGATCCCTTCATCCAGACCGCCCTGGGCCTGCTGTGCTGCGGCCTGGGCCTCGGCCTGCTGGGCCTGTACCGGCAGCAGGGGCGCCCGCAGTTGCAGGAGCGCCTGAACCGGCGCAGTGCCAGTGCCCAGGCCGTGGCCAGCAGCGATATCCTCCGCGACCAGGGCCTGCAGGTGCCGCCGGCCTTGCTCGGCCTGCTGCAGGCCATCGCCCGGGTCGGCGAACGACTGGCCGGCAGCCCGCGCGACCGCGACAAGCTGGTCACCCTGCTGACCATGGCCGGCTTGCGCCAGCGCGAAGCCCTCGGCCTGCTGGTGACGGGCAAGTACCTGCTCGGCCTGCTGCTGGTGGCTGCGGTCATGCTGGTGCTGGAGCCGGGCAAGCGCCTCGGCCTGAACGGCATCACCGCGGCGTTGCTGGCGCTGTTCGCCGGCGGCCTGTTGCCCGAGCTGTGGCTGAAATGGCGCGCCGCGCGCCGTGGCGGACGCCTGGCCCGCAGCCTGCCGGATGCCCTCGACCTGATGGTGATCTGCGCCGAGGCCGGCCTGCCCCTGGGCCGCGTGCTGCAGGTGGTGGCCAAGGAACTGGCGCTGTCGGCGCCGGAGATGGCCGACGAACTGCGCTACACCTGCGCCGAGTTGCAGATCCTCGCCGACCGCCCGCGGGCCCTGCTCAACCTCGCCGAGCGCACCGGGGTCAGCGGCATCGAAAGCATGGTCTCGACCCTGATCCAGGCCGAGCGCTACGGCACGCCGCTGTCCCAGGCGCTGCGGACCATTTCCGACGAGAGCCGCAAGACCCTGATCCTGACCCTGGAAGAACGTGCCGGCAAGCTGCCGGCCCAGCTCAGCGTGCCGCTGATGACCCTGATCCTGCCGCCGATCATCGCCATGATGGGCGCGCCGGCGCTGGTGCGCATCGTCCGCCTGCTGAGCCACTGACCGCCCATCCGCCCCCTTTCGAGTGACCGCCATGCCCCGCACCCTGACCGCCCTCTCCCTGCTGGCCCTGCTCGCCCTCAGCGGCTGCAGCAGCCTCGGCTCCGCCAGCCATTCCAGCACCGCCGCGCCATCCGGCAAGGAAGCCGCCGAAGCCCTCAAGCTGGCCCGCGTGCTGCGCGACAACGGCCGCCTGCAAGGCGCCTTCGAGGTCTACCAGCGCCTCGACCAGCGCAGCCCGCTGAAGGGCGCGTACCTGCTGGAATACGCCAGCGTCGCTGCCGCCGTGCGCCCCCCCCGCGATACCTGGGCGCTGTACGACCGTGCCCGCCAGGACAACGCCCCGGACAGCCTCGACCCGGCCGAGCGTCAGGCCTTGTGCGGCGGCCTCGGCCGCGCCGCCCTGGCCCTGGGCAACGCCAGCAGCGCCGCGCAGAGCTTCAGCTGCGCGCTGAAGGTGGACGGTGACCGCAGCCAGCGCGCGCCACTGCTCAACGGCCTCGGCGTGGCGCAGACCTTGCTCGGCCAGCGCCTGGCGGCGCGCGAGTCGTTCCAGCAGGCCCTGGCCCTGGAGCCCGGCTACAGCGCGGCGACCAACAACCTGGCACTGAGCTGGCTGGCCGACGGCGAGCGGAGCAAGGCCATCGGCCTGCTCAATGCGGCGCGGCAGAACGGCGAGGTCGCCCTGCAGCTCAACCTGGCACTGGCCTGGGTCCTCGACGGCCATGACGACACCGCCCTGCGCATCCTCGAAGAGAACCTCGAAGCGCCCTACGCCGAAGACATCCTCCAGCGCTTCCAGGCGACCCGCGAGCGCATCGTCAATGGCGCGCCGGTGGACAGCGAACTGCTCGCCGCCAGCCAGCAGCCGCTGCAGCTGGCGAGCCAGGACTGAGTGCCGATGAGAGCGCCGATGAAACTGCCCGTTGCCCTGCGCCGCCTGCGCCACGGCGAAGACGGCGTCACCGCGGTGGAGACCGCGTTCATCCTGCCGGTGCTGCTGTTCGGCCTGATGATGCTGTTCGAACTGGCGCACATGGCCCTGGTCATCGGCGCCGGCAACCTAGCCCTGGAGCACGCGGTGCAGCGCATGCGCGAAGTGCCGGACTACTACAGCCTGGGCGCCAGCGACCTGCAGCAGCGCCTGAGCGAACGCATGCAGCAGCGCAGCTTCGGCCTGTTCGAAGCGGCGGAACTGAAGGTCGACGTGCTGCCCTTCGACAACCTGCGCCAGTACGGCGAGTCGCGCTTCGGTGCCAGCGCCGCGTCGGGCCAGGGCGGCAGCGACGCCCAGACCGGCGCCGCGACGCCGCTGGACACGGTGTTCGCGCCGCCGATCCTGAGCATCACCGTGGACCTCAAGCAGGACTACATGACCGTGTTCCCCGCGCTGTTCGGCCTCGGTGACGGCTACCAGTACCAATACCGCCACCTGCTCGGCAACCTGCCCAGCGACCCGGAGAAGGAAGACAGCGAATGAGCTTCATGCGCTCCCAGCGCGGCAGCGCGCTGGTGGAAACCGCCCTGGTGTTCCCGGTGCTGATCGGCGTCACCCTGCTCGCAGCCGACCTCTACAACCTGCACCAGGCGCGCAGCTACCTGGAGCAGTCGGCGCACACCATCGCGTCGGTCCTCGGCGTGCAGAGCACCCTGGACAGCAATGGCCTGGAGGCCCTGGTGGAACGTGCCACCAGCATGAACCGGGTGCCGGTGGAAGTGATCATCAGCAAGGTCGAGAGCGACCGCAGCCTGAACTGGCGGCCGCTGTACCGCGGCACCGCGCAGGGGCTGTGCGAGCGCCACAGCAGCGGTGCGCGCTTTACCGGCGAGTTCCCCGACGAGCTGCGTGCCGACGACGAGCAGACCCTCACCAGCGTGCCGATGGTGGTGGTCCAGGTGTGCGGTGCGGTGGATGCCCTGGCGCTGAGTACGGCGTTGCTGGACAGCGACCGCATCGAGGTGCAGGCGATCAGTCGCCTGCAGCATGGCGACCCGACCCTCGACGACACCCTGACCCGCGAATTCGCGCCGCGGGAGGAGCAATGAGCGAGCCGGTGGTGATGGCCCGGGGCCTGAAGCGCCTGGGCTACCTGGTGCTGGCCTGGGTCAGCCTGGGCCTGGCGTTGCTTGGCGCGGTGCTGCCGGGGTTGCCCTGTACCGAGTTCGTCCTGCTCAGCGCCTGGGCCGCCTCGCGCAGCTCGCCGCGCCTGAGCCGCTGGCTGGAACGCCACCGCCTGTTCGGCCCGCTGCTGCGCGACTGGCGCGACGGCGGGGTGATCAGCCGGCGCAGCAAGACCGTGGCCAGCCTGGCGATGCTGGGTTGCCTGGGCCTGCTGCTGTGGCATCAGCCACCCGCCTGGGTGCTGGCCTGCGCGGTGGGCGGGATGGGCTGTGGCGCGCTGTTCATCTGGTCGCGGCCGGAGGGCAGGAAGCGGTGTGGCGATAGTTGATGTGCTTGTCTTGAGTCTGGCAGTGCGGCTGATGTGCCTGTCTTGAATCTTGGAGCGCCGCTGATGTGCCTGTCTTGAGTCTGGCAGTGCCCCTGGTTGCAACGTACCTATGCCTGTGAGGCCATGGTTGTTCGCTTTGTTTGTACGACGCACTATCGAGTCGAGCCCAACAGCCTCCCCGCAACAGATCGCCAGACACCAAAGGCTGACAACCCAAATCCAGCAGGCCATGGCGCGTTGCAACAAACTGTGGGAGCGAGCTTGTCGGATCGCCGCACCGTCGCGAAGCGCCGTGTGGACGGCGCTCGATCTCAAGAGCGCTGAAGAAGCAACGACATGCGCTTACCGAAGCACCGCGCGGACGGCGCTCGATCTCAAGAACGCTGAGGCCCCCCGAGTCCCCACCCTTAAGCAATCTTAATGATGCGGCGATTGCTGCGAACAAGAACGATTCCTATCTTTGTCGCCACCCTGGCCGGGGCTGTTCCGGCCGGCTCTGTCGCAGGAATCCGCACCGCCATGCCCGCCTTGCCCCGCCTCGCCCACTGCCTTCGCCGCTTCGCCCGGCAACAACAGGGCGCCGTCGCGCCCTTCGCGATCCTGGTGCTGGGCGGCGCGCTGATGACCACCGCCTACGTCATCGACCAGAGCCGTGCCCTGGAAAACACCGCCCAGCTCAAGCGCGCCACCGACGCCGCGGCCATGGCGGTGGGCAACCAGCGCCTGCTCGACGACAGCCTCAGCCAGCAGCAGATGCAGCAACTGGCGGCGAGCATGGTCCGGGCCAACCTCGGCACCGACCTGGCCCTGCGCGACAGCGTCGCCGCCGACGCCATCCGGGTCAGCCAGCAACGCGACGGCGAAGGCATCACCCGCCTCAGCGTGTCCGCCGCCTACGACGCCGAGTCGGCGCTGCTCGACGCCAGTACCCAGCGCATGCAGGTCAGCTCCACCGTGGAAGTGGTCAACCGCCCGGTGGAAGTCGCGCTGATCGTGCCCAACACCCTCAGCGAACAGGCCCGCGACCTCGCTGCCCTGCGCCGCCTGGTCCGCGAGTTCTCCGAGCAGGTGCTGGGCAGCCGCCCCGACGGGCGCACGTGGATTTCCCTGGTGCCCTACAGCCAGTCGGTGAATGTCTACAGCGCCGAGGACAGCGGCCGCCTGCGGCGCTGGGCGAGCCCTGCGGCGCTGACCCCGGTGGAACTGCGCTCGCTGTTCCGCACCGGCTACAGCGGCCTGGCCGACGGCCGCATGCCCGATCGCCGGGCCAACCTGCTGTGCATGTACCGCGGCCTGGCCCAGGGGCAGAACTATTTCTGGGACCAGGCACCCTCCGGCCAGTTCAAGATCTACTACCGCCACGACCTCCCGGAAAACGGCAGCCCCGGCGCCCCGCCGATCTCCTGGACCGGCCCCAACCCGGACTTCGGCCAGGCCAGCGGGGTCAACGACACCCGCTGGCTGGTGGCCGACCGCGGCTGCCCGTCCGCCGCCCTGCTGCCGCTGACCCGCGACATGACCCGCATCGAGCGGCGCATCCAGGAGTTCTCCACGCGCTTCAACACCAACTACGCCATCGCCATGGGCTGGGGCGCCGCCGCCCTGTCGCCACGGATGCGCGGCAGCGCCGGCTGGGGGGATGCGCGCCTGCCGCTGGACTTCAACGCCGACGGCCAGGGCGACAACGCCAAGATCATCGTCATGCTGGCCAACACCACCGGCAACTGGTTCGACACCGACAGCTACAACGCCGAGGTCGGCCAGGCCATCAACGGCGAGAACGGCACGGTCTCGGCCAACGACGTCGCCGGCCAGCGCTTCGTCAACCTGTGCAACAGCTTTCGCGCCCGCGGCCTGAAGTTCCACTTCCTCGGCGTGCGCCCCGGCAAACCCGACGACTTCGGCCGGGTACTGTTCGAGAAGGTCGCCGGCCCCGGCCTGCGCATCTGCGCCGGCGACGGCAGCATGACCTTCGCCAATGCCGAGAACTTCGGCGATGGCGAAGCGCAGATCCGCAGCCTGCTGCGCGAGATCGCCAACAAGATCAAGCACGAACGCTTCGTGCGCCTGATCGACTGACCCGCCTTTTTCCGCTTTCCGACAAGGACCCGCCATGAGCAAACGCAAGCCCTACACCCGCCTGGCCCTGGCGCTGGAACCGAGGATGATGTTCGACGCCGCCGCGGTGACCACCGCGGCCGTCACCGCCGAGCAGGCCGACACCCAGCAGAGCGCGGGCAAGACGGCGCCGACCCTCAGTGCCGAGCCAGCGCAGGCCGTCAGCCATGCCGTGAGCGAAAGCCCGGTCAGCAGCGGCCAGCTGTTCAGCAACGTGCTGGGCGATACCCACGACAGCGGGCAGCACTTCGACAACCTGCGCCTGACCATCAACGCCAGCAGCAGCCACGAGGCGCTGCTGATCGACGGCACGCAGGTCCTCCTCGACGCCATGCCGAGCGGCGTGACCGCGGACAACCACTACAGCTACGTGGTGCGCAACGACGGTGCCGTCACCACCATCGACATCAACCTCAGCGCCAGCGACGTTTCCAGCAAGGATGCCGCCGCCCTCAAGACCCTGGTCGAAGGCATCCGCTACCAGACCCTCGACGGCACCGCGGAAAACGGCAGCCGCACCCTCAGCCTGACGCAGATCAGCGACATCGACAGCAGCGGCCAGACCCCGCAAGGCGACAGCACCGCCCTGAACATCAGCGCCACGCTCGACCTGGTCAGTTCGATCATCCGTGCGCCGGTGCTGGAACGCGACAACCCGCTGGACCTGGCGCAGTCGCTGGTGACCAGCGGCGTCACCCTGAAGGAAGCGATCTACAGCAGCGACGGCAAGTTCCTCTACGCTGCCGGTGACAACGGCCGCCTGCTGGTCTACAACGTGGATGCCAAGGGCATGCTCAACCTGCTGCAGAGCGTGAACGCGCCCAGCGGCATGACCGAGCTGGTCGACATGGCCATGAGCAAGGATGGCAAGTTCCTCTACAGCGCCGAGTCCGGGACCATCCATACCTACCAGGTGGCCAGCGACGGCAGCCTCAGCCGTATCCAGGGCACCAGTGTCGGCAGCCTGCGCGGGCTGGCACTGTCGGACGATGGCCAGCAGGTGTATTTCACCACCCTGTACGGCGGTCTCGAGGTCCGCAGCCGCGACACCAGCACCGGCGCCCTTGGCACCAGTGCCCTGCAGACCCTGGACGAGGGCACGCTGCATTCGGGTCGGGCCAAGCTGGTGCGGAGCGCGGGCGACTATGTCTATGTGGTTCTCGATCCGGACGCATTGGTGTACCAGGACACCCTGATCGTGCTCAAGCGCGAGGCCAATGGCCGCCTGAGCGTGGTCGCGAACGGCTGGGTGACCACTAGCGAAGATGTCGGGGACGGCACGACCGAACACAGCCTCGCCACCAGCGCCGATGGCCGCTTCCTCTACCTGGGCGACAGCGAGCAAGGGCTGATCCAGACCTACCGGCTGGACAGCAATGGCCTGCTGAAGATCAACAACCTGAACCTGTCCGGGGTCAACGGCCTGACCCTGACCGCCAACGGCCAACAGCTCTACGCCACCACCGCCGACGGCACCCTGCACCAGTACGAGGTCAACGCCAGCAACGGCCTGCTGCGCGAAGTCGGCAGCCAGAACGCTGCCGGGGCCCAGGCCATTGTCGCCAGCCCCGACGGCCAGTCGATGGTAGTGGTCGGCAGCGGGGTCAATCGCTACGTCAACGTGCGCACCTACCTCAGCGCCAGCGACCTGGCGATCGCCCAGGGCCTCAGCCTCAGCGACAGCAACGCCGACGCCCTGGCCAGCGGCAACGGCGACTACAGCGGCTTCAAGCTGACCCTCGAGCGGGTCGGCGGGGCCAATGCCGCCGACCAGTTCGCCTTCGCCGCCGGCAACGGCGTCAGCCTCGACGGCCAGGCCCTGATGCGCAACGGCGTGGAAATCGGTCGCTTCGTCCAGGCCGGCGGCCAGCTGACCCTGAGCATCAGCGCCGCGCTGACCCGCGCCGAAGCCAATGCCCTGCTGCAGCAGGTGATCTACCGCAACGCCGCCAGCACCGGCACGGTGCAGATGCGCCTGGTGGCCAACGACGGCCAGCTCGACAGCGGCGAACAGCAGGTGACCCTGGCAATCACCCTCAACACCCCGCCGCAACTGAGCGCCAGCGTGGTGGACAACCCGGTCTACCTCACCCACGGCACCCTGGTGACGCTGTTCAAGGACGCCCAGGTCAATACCGGCGAAGCCGGCCAGAGCATCCGCAGCCTGACCCTGAGCCTTGGCGGCCTGACCCGGGCGAGCCAGGAATTCCTGCTGGTCGACGGCAGCGCCATCGACCTCGGCCAGTCCGGCAGCGGCACCCTGGCCAACGGCATGACCTGGACCTACACCCTCGCTGGCGACAACGCCAGCCTGGTCCTGAGCAGTGCCAGCGGCCTGGCCCCGGCGGCCCTGCAGACCCTGGTCAACGGCATCGGCTACCGCAACGACAACCCGCTGGCGGTCAGCGGCCAGCGCAGCTTCACCCTGCAGAGCGTGCAGGACAACGGCGGCAGCGGCGGTGGCGGCAGCGATACCGACACGCCGCTGATCGCGACCAGCCTGACGCTGAACACCGACACCGCGCCGGCCATCGCCGAGCAGGTCGATCCCCAGGCCAACCTGTTCTACCTCAACGGTCAACTGAGCGGCTACAACGACTACGTCACCGCGATCCAGGTCAGCAGCGACGGCAAGACCCTGCTGCTGTCCGGCACCCAGGGCAGCAACGGCAGCGGCGCCAGCTACCTGCGGGTGTATGCCCGGGACGGCGCCAGCGGTGCGCTGAGCCTGGTGCAGAGCTTCACCCAGGGCAGCAGCGACAACCCGGCCACCAGCGAGATCGAGGTCGATGGCCTGAACCGCGTCACCACCCTGACCAGCTCCGCCGACGGCCTGTCGGTGTACGTCGCCGGTTTCGACAGCAGCAAGGGCTACGCCACCCTGGTGCGCTTCAGCCGCGACGCCAGTACCGGGCTGCTGACCTACGCCGGCATCGCCGCCACCCAGAACGACCTGATCCGCGCGCAGAACGGAACCCAGAGCGAAGTCCGCCTCGACGGCCTGCTCACCGAGATCGCCATCAGTGCCGACGGCAAGTCGCTCTACACCATCAACGGCATGACCGCCACCTTCGCCAGCACCGGCAAGGCCGCGCTGGGCATCTACGCCCGCGACCCGGTGAGCGGCGCCCTGACCTACCTGGGCAGCTACTACGACACCACGCAGATGCCGCGCCCCAGCGCGATCGCCCTGAGCAGCGACGGCACCTCGGTGTATGTCGTCAATGCCAGCAACAGCGGCGGCATGACGGTGCTGGCGCGGGACACCAGCAGCGGCCTGCTGACCTTCGTCGAACGCATCACCCCGGCCAGCATCGCCGCCGATCCCGCCAGTGCCGCGCAACCCAAGGGCGAAGACTCGACGCAATACCTGGCCGCCACCGACGTGGTGATCTCCGCCGACGGCCGCTCGCTGTACCTCAATGGCGACGGCAAGGCCTATGTCAGCAGCTTCAGCCGCGACCCGGCCACCGGCAAGGTGACCTTCACCGGCTTCATCAGGACCTACGACCTGCAGAACTCCACGCAGATGCGCAGCATGGCGCTGTCGGCGGATGGCAGCACCCTGTACGTCCACAGCAACAGCCGCGCCCTGATGATCTTCAAGCGCGACACGACCACCGGCCTGCTGACCTACGACAGCAAGATCAGCGGCATGACCAAGAACGGCGTGTTCCTCGCCGTCAGCCCGGATGGCCAGACCCTCTACAGCGGCGTGCCGATGTTCACCGGCGGCCTGGAGATCTTCTCGGCGCGCTACAACCTGCTGTGGAACGAGAACAGCGCCAACCACGTCGCCGCCGGCATGACCCTGAGCGACGTCGACTACGACGCCCTCGGCAACTACCAGGGCCTGGTCATCAGCCTGGCGCGCAGCGGCACGGCCAATGCCGCCGACCGCTTCGCCTTCAGCGCCGGCAACGGCCTGACCCGCGACGGCCAGCGCCTCCTGCTGGACGGCGTGCAGGTGGCGACCTTCGTGCAGAGCGCCGGAACCCTGAGCGTGACCCTCACCGGCGCGGCCACGGCCGAGGTCGCCAACCGCATCCTCCACCAGTTGAACTACGCCAGCGGCCCCGGCGCCACGGACCAGCAACTGACCCTGAGCATCCGCTTCGACGACGGTATCAAGCAGACCGAGCGCAGCATCGTCGTGCGGGTCAACCATGCGCCGCAGAGCAGCGCGCCGTTCGATGCACTGCAACCGGTGGAGATCGGCCAGGCCTTGCAGGTCACCCTGCCCCTCGATCGCTTCAGCGACGTCGATGGCGATGTCCTGACCTTCAGCCTCGACGGCCTGCCCACCGGCCTGAGCTTCGACCCGCAGAGCGGACAGATCAGCGGCAGCCCGGCGGACGGCAGCGTCGGTGTGTACCAGTTGACCTTCACCGCGACCGACGCCCGCGGCGCGCAGCAGGTACAGAGCCTGGAACTGGAAGTGCAGGCCCCGCCCGAGCAGCGTCCCAGCCTGGGTGGCGCGCATACCGACCTCGAACTGGTGGGCAGTGGCGAAAACAACAGCGACCAGCACGGCAACCTGCTGGAGTCGTCGCGGGATACCCTGCTCAGCGGCGACGGCCGGTTCCTCTATGTGATCAGCGACGGCGTGCAGTCGGACATGATCAGCAGCAAGGCCACCCTCAGCGTGTTCAGCCGTGATGCCGACGGCCAACTGAGCCTGGTCCAGAGCCTCACCGATGGCGCAGCCCTGGCCGGCGCCGAAAAGGTCGTGCTCAGCGCCGACCAGCAGTGGCTCTACGTGCTGTCCGCGACCAGCAACAGCGTGCTGGTGTTCGCCCGCAACGGCGACAGCGGCCAGTTGCAATCGAGCAGCACCTTCGCCGGCGACAGCCTGGACGAGACCCTGCCGGCGATCACCGACCTGGTCCAGCAAGGCGACAGCCTGTACCTGGCCACCAGCGCCGTGATCTTCCAGCTGCGCCAGGCCGCCGATGGCAGCCTCGCCAGCGTCCCGGGCAGCAGCGCCTTCACCGCCCTGGACAACCCGCGCCACCTGCTGCCGAGCAGCGACGGCCAGTACCTGCTGGCCAGCGGCATGGGCAGCGGCGACCTGCTGGTCAGCCTGCGCCTGGGCAGCGACGGCAGCCTCAGCGAAGTGGCCCGCGTCGGCCTCGGCGACGGCAGCACCCTGCACTACCTGAACGCCATGACCCTGAGCCCGGACGGGCGCTTCATCTACGCCCTGGACAAGCAGGACGACGGCAACACGCAATTGCGCATCCTTGCCCTCGGCAGCGACGGCAGCCTGCAGTTGCTGGCCAGCCAGCAGGTCGATGCCGACGCCAGCGACCTGCAGGTGACCGCCGACGGCAGCGCCCTGTTCATCGCCGGCGGCAGCCGCCTGCAAGGCTTCGCCCGCTTCGCCGACGGCACGCTGTCGAGCCAGGGCCGCAGCTTCGGCGACGAGGACACGCGCCTGGGCGAACTCGGCGGCCTGAGCCTGAGTGCCGATGGCCAGAGCCTGTACATCGCCGGCACCCGCTCGTGGAATGCCGAGGTCATGGTCCTGCGCACCGGCCTCACCGGCCTCACCGTGACCGAAGGCGACGCCGCCGTGGCCCTGCTGCCCAGTGCCACGGTCAGCGACCTGCAACTGGACGAGCGCGGCAACTACCAGGGCGCCTCGCTGGAGATCGCCCGCCAGGGCGGCGCCTCCGCCGACGACCTGTTCGGCTTCGCCGAGGGCAATGGCTTCAGCCTGGCCGACGGCCAGTTGAGCAAGGACGGCGTGGTCATCGCCACCCTGCAGCAGCAGGACGGCAAGCTGACCCTGACCTTCACCGCCAGCGTCGGCCAGGCCGATGTCCAGCAGGTGCTGCGCCAGCTCGACTACCGCAACGTCAGCCGCGACCCGACCCGCGACGGCAGCCAGGTGAAGATGCAGATGGTGTTCTTCGACGGCGACGGCAACCGCGCCCTGGTCGACATCGGCGTGCGACTGATCGGCATCAACGACCCGGCCGAGCTGGTCACCACCCCGCTGCAGCCGACCCTGGTCGACCTCGGCGTGCCGGTGAAGCTGTTCGAACAGACGCGCATCGACACCATCGAGGCGGACCAGAACATCTGGTACGTCGAGCTGACCCTCGATGCGGTGGGCCAGCACGATGTGATCGTCGTCGATGGCCTGAAGATCTACCTGGACAACGAAGGTTCGCGGACCTTGCCGAACGGCCTGCAGTACCAGGTCAGCCACCCGGACGGCAAGACCGTGCTCAGGCTGAATATCTCGCGCTCGGCCGAACAGACCGCCGCGCTGATCGACAGCCTGGCCTTCTACAACACCGGCAGCGACAACAGCGGCAGCCGCCAGATCAGCCTGGCGATCAACGAAGACGTGGCCTTCGGCACCGCTGGCGAGAGCCTGACCCGTCTGCAGCAGGCGGTCGTCGTCAGCTTCGGCCCGGCCCAGGCCAACAGCGCGCCGGTCGTGGAAAATCGTGGCGCCAGCGTGCTCTACCGCGAGGGGGAAGACGCGGTGGCACTGGCACCGAGCGCCACGCTGCGCGACACGCAGATGGACGCCCTCAATGGCGGCCTGGGCAACTACCAGGGCAGCACCCTGGAGGTGCTGCTGGTGAACTTCAAGGCCGGCGATGTGCTGGGCTTCAAGGACGACCATGGCCTGAGCCTGAAGGATGGCACGCTACTCAAGGGTGACGTGGCGATCGCCACCCTGAGCATCGTCGATGGCAAGGTCACCCTGCGCTTCAACGACGACGCCGGGACCATCCCGACCCGCGAGGACGTCAACAACGCGCTCAACCAGCTGACCTACGCCAGCACCAGCCGCAGCCCGGACGCCGCACCGCGGTTCAGCGTCACCCTGAGCGACGGGCGCCTGACCTCGACGGTGCTGGAGGTGCGGATCAGCACCCAGCTGGTCAACGACGCACCGCTGGTGCAGACCGACCCGGTGCTGTCCCTCGGCGATTTCACCCTGGTCGGCAGCCAGGTCAGCCTCGCCGGCCTGGGCGAGTTGCGCAGTATCGCGTTGAGCGCCGATGGCAAGCTGCTGTATGTGGCCGATGCCAAGGGTGACCTGGCCCTGTTCGGCCTCGACGCCAGCGGCCAGGTCCGCCTGATCGACACTCTTGCCCACGCCGACGGCGTGAACAGCATCGAGCACATCAGCCTCAGCGCCGACGGCAAGAGCCTGTTCGTCTCGGCCAACGACAACCAGCAGTTGCGCGTCTACCAGCGCGACGCCCAGGGCGGCCTGAGCCTGTTGCAGGTGGTGGAGTATGGCGAAGCCACGCAATGGCAGAGCTTCCGCCAGGTGGAACTGTCCGGCGACGGCAAATGGGCCTATGTGATGAGCGATACCACGCTGACGGTGTTCAGCCGTGGCGACGACGGCAGCCTGACCCTCGACCGTGTCGTCGAGGCCAGTGGCTGGACCGAGCCCTATCTGTGGATGCCTTCGCAGATCAGCGTCAGCGGCAACCATCTGATCGTCACCACCACGTTCACCGAGCGTCCGATGGTGATCGTCTACACCCTTGGCAACGACGGCAGCCTGACCCCGAGCGCGTGGTGGAGCAACGTCCAACGCGACGCCGACGGCAATCTGCTGGACAGCGGCAAGGTCCAGCACCTGCAGGTCGGCGGAGATGGCCGGACCCTGTACATCGCCGACGGCAACGGCGTGCAGCGCCTCAGCCTGGCGGCCGACGGCAAGACCCTGCAGGTGGTCGAGACCCTGGCCATCGAGCAGGTCAGCGACCTGCGCCTGTCCGCCGATGGCAAGGCACTCTACGTCAGCCAGGCCACTGGCAGCGTGCTGCGCTACAGCACCGAGGCCGGCCTGCAAGCCGCCGGGCGCCTGGACAGCAGCCAGGCAGCAGCGCTGAACCATGCCACGCAGCTGTTGCTGGCCAGCGACGGTCGCGTGCTGGTGCTCGGCGATGGCCTGAGCGTGATCCGCGCAGCGGGCACCAGCGACCCGCTGTTCCAGCGCAACGGCCAGCCGGTGGCGATCGCGCCGACCCTGCGCCTGAGCGATGCCGAACTGGATGACGCCAACGGCGGCCAGGGCAACTACCAGGGCGCCAGCCTCACCGTGCGCCGCGAGGCCGGCGCCTCGGCGAATGACCTGTTCGGCCTGATCGCCGGCAACGGCTTCAGCCTGGTGGACGGCCAGGTGCTGCTCGATGGCCTCGCCGTGGCGCGCCTGCAATCGGTCGACGGCACCCTGACCCTGAACATCGATGCCGCGCTGAGCAGTGCCCAGGTCAACACCCTGCTGCACCAGCTGTCGTTCGCCAACCGCGTGGGCACGGCGGACGAGACCGTCAGCCTGGTCTACCGGTTGAACGACGGCGAGCTGGACAGTGCGACCTTGCGTAGCCAGGTGCGGGTGACGGGAAGCTCGGTGGATCCTGTGGGCCCGGTCGATCCTGTCGATCCGGTGGAACCCGTGGACCCTGTCGATCCCGTCGATCCGGTGGACCCCGTGGACCCCGTGGACCCGGTCGACCCGGTCGATCCGGTGGACCCCGTGGACCCGGTCGATCCCGTCGATCCGGTGGACCCCGTGGACCCCGTGGACCCGGTCGATCCCGTCGATCCGGTAGACCCCGTGGACCCGGTCGATCCTGTCGATCCGGTGGACCCCGTGGACCCGGTCACCCCACCCGCCAGCGACAACGTGACCCCGGTAGTGCTCCAGGACACCCGCGACCAACGCTGGTCACCGGCCAGCGAGTCCGCCACAGCGCCGACCGTGTTCCAGACAGCGACGCCAACCAGCGAAGCCCCGGTCGATGCCGAGCAGGTCCTGCGTGAAGTCCAGGCCAGCCAGATCGCCTTCGAGCAGCGCAGCGAGGAGATCGCCCGCCTGCCCGAGCCGGACGAACTGCCCGGCGATCGCCCCGCCGACACGCCACCGTCCGCCAGCCTGGAGCCTGTGCCGGTGCGCGAGGTACGACTGCAGGCCGAGCCGCAGGCGTCCGGCGACAGCGTCGTGCGCTTGCCGGCGGGGCTGGTCGGCGTGCGCCTGGCCAACGGCCTCGCCCTCCCCGCCGGGGTGCGCTTCGATGCGCGCACGGGCGAGTTGCGGGTGGACAGCCGGCAACTGGCGCGCCTGGGCCAGACCGAACTGGTGCTGCGCGGGCAGGATGCCCAGGGCCGGCAGACCCTGATCAAGGTGCAGTTGCACGCTGATGCGCAACCCAGGCAGGCCGCCTTGCCGGGCAGCCTGTCGCTGAGCCAGCAACTGGCCGGCTTGTAGCCCGTCCCCGGGGAGCGTCCTGCGCTCCCCGGCGTCGACCTTAAGCAATCTTAATGAACCCGGCATTGCCCAATATTGGGAATGATTCTTATCCTCGCCAGCGCCTTCGCCCCGGCGCTGGTTCGCCGCTCACAATTCGTTCAAGGGAAATCACGTGATCAAGAAGCAACTGCCCGGCTCGTGCAAACGACTGCCGCTGAACCTCGCCGTCGGCGTCATGGCCATGGGCCTGAGCGCGTGTGCCGTCACCCCCGAGCCGCTGACCCTCGACCAGCAACTCGCCGAGGCCAGCGCCGACCGCAGCCGCATGTTCGACAACCAGGAGCCGGTGACCCAGGCCATCGACCTCGACCAGGCCATGGCCCGCGCGGTCAAGTACAACCTGCAGCAGCGCCTCGGCCTGATGGAGCGCGCCCTGGAAGACAACCTGCTCGACCAGGGCAGCTACGACATGCTGCCGAAACTCGCCGCCCGTGCCGGCTGGCGCGGCCGCGACAACACCCTGGCCTCCTCCAGCGAGTCGATCCGCACCGGCAACCAGTCGCTGGAGCCGTCCACCAGCCAGGACCGCTCGATCCGCAGCGCCGACCTGCAGATGTCCTGGAACGTGCTCGACTTCGGCATCGGCTACTTCGGCGCCAAGGCCCAGGCCAACAAGGTGCTGGCCGCCGAGGAGCGCCGGCGCCGGGTGATCGCCGACATCATCCAGCAGGTGCGCAGCGCCTACTGGGAAGCGGCCACCGCCCAGCGCCTGCAACCGCAGGTGCAGCGTGCCCTGGCCGATGCCCGCCAGGCCCTCGACCAGGCCCGCCAGACCGAACGCCAGCGCCTGCTGGCACCGGTCGAGGCGCTGCGCTACCAGAAGGGCCTGCTGGAGATGGTCCGCCAGTTGGAAACCGTCGACGGCGAACTGGCCACCGCCAAGGCGCGCCTGGCCGGGCTGATGAACCTGCCACCGGCGACCCGCTTCGACGTCGTGGTGCCGAGCGACGCGCAACTGCAGGCACCGTCGCTGAGCTACCGCCTCGACGACCTGGAGGCCATGGCCATGGTCCGCCGTCCGGAAGTCCGCGAGGAAAGCTACCAGGCACGCAACGCCGTGCTGGAAACCCGCGCCGCGCTGTTGCGCCTGCTGCCGGGGGCCTCGCTGTTCGTCGGCGGCAACTACGACAGCAACAGCTACACCACCAACAACCACTGGGCCGATGCCGGCGTGCAGGTCAGCTGGAACCTGTTCAACGTGCTCGCCTACCCGGCCGTCAACCGCACCGGCGAAGCCCGCGAGGCGCTCGCCGAAGTGCGTCGCCAGGCCATGCGCATGGCGGTGCTGACCCAGGTCAACGTGGCCTGGCAGCAGTACCACCAGGCGACCCAGCTGTTCGAGCGCTCCAACGAGCTGCAGCGCATCCAGAACGGCATCCTGCAGCAGACCGAGAACGCCGTGCGCAGCGACGCCCAGACCGTGCTGGAACAGGTGCGCACCAGCACCGAGACGGTCCTCGCCATGCGCAGCCGCGACCGCAGCTTCGCCCAGTTGCAGACCGCCTACGGCGCCATCTACCAGGCCGCCGGCCTCGACCCGCTGCCAGACCGTCTGGCCGGTGACAGCGTCGCCGAACTGGCCCGGGCCATCGCCGCGAAAAGCGCGGCCCTGGCCCAGGGCACCGTCCAGGCGCCGCTGATGGTGCGCTACGCGGTGAGCAGCCATGACTACGTCAGCCCGCAGCGCCTGCAGCCGGTGAAGCTGGATTTGTGGAGCAGCGTCGGTTCGTTGCAGGGCAGCGAGCTGATCGAGGTGGGCAATGCCTCGACTCGTCGCTGAAATCGGCCTGCTGGCGCTGCTCCTCGGCAGCGCCACCGCCGTGGCCGAGGAACCGCCGCCGCTGCAGGCACCGGCGACGGCGGCGCTGAGCGAGCCGGACCTGCGGGTCCAGCTCAGTGCCAGCCAGCGCACGGTGATCTCCAGCGAACTGGCGGGCAAGATCACCGAGCTGAAGGTCAAGGAAGGCGACAGCTTCCGCAAGGGCGAGCGCCTGGTGGCCTTCGACTGCGCCATCCACCGCGCGCGCCTGGGCCACTCCAGCGCCGCCCAGGAGGCGGCGAGCAAGAAGCTCGGCGTGGCGCAGAAGCTCGACCGGTTGCAGTCCATCAGCGTCTCCGACCTCAGCCAGGCCCAGGCCGAGCTGAACATGGCGCGGGCGCAGAACGGGGTGAACCAGGTGATGGTCCAGCACTGCGCGATCAACGCGCCGTTCTCCGGGCGGGTCGCCGAACGCAAGGTGCAGCCGGGGGAATACGTCGCCGAAGGCAAGGAACTGCTGGCCCTGTACGACGACAGCGCCTTCGAGGTGGAACTGATCGTGCCGTCGCGCTGGATGGCCTGGCTCAAGCCCGGCTACGGCTTCAGCGTGCACCTGGAGGAAACCGGCACGGACTACCCGGCCAGGGTCGAGCGGCTGGGCTCGGTGATCGATCCGCTGAGCCAGTCGATCAAGGTCTTCGGACGCATCGACGCCGAGGCCGGGCAACTGCTGCCGGGCATGAGCGGCACCGCACGCATCGCTCCGCCGCTGGCAGCCAGGCAATGAGCGCGGCGCTGCCCGCCCCGGCCCTGGCCGGCCTGGTCCAGCTCGAACGCCAGGCGCGCGCCGTCGACTCCACGGCGGCGCTGGGCTTCGTCATGGTCAACGACACCCGGCGCCTGCTGCCCTACCGCCAGGCCATGCTCTGGGATGCCCGGGACGCTGCCCTGGCCTGCCTGTCCGGGCTGGCCGCGGTGGAGCCCGACGCGCCGTTCAACCACTGGCTGGCCGGCCACTGCCGGCGCTGGCAGGCGCAACACCCGGGCCCTGCGCTGGCGCAGGTGAATGCCAGCGCCCTGGACAGCAGCGACCAGGCGCAGTGGGCCGAATACCTGCCGCCCTGGCTGGTCTGGCTGCCGCTGGCCCGGCGCGACGGCCAGCCGCTCGGCGCGTTGCTGCTGGCCCGCGACCAGCCGCTGGACGGCAACGAAGCCAGCCTGCTGGCGCTGCTGCAGGACGCCTACGGCCATGCCTGGGCCAACCTGCAACCGGCGCGTGCGCGCACCCTCAAGGGTCTGCGCCGCGACCGCCGCTGGTGGCTGGGCGGCGCGGCGGCCGTACTGGCGCTGCTGCTCCTGCCGATCCGCCAGTCGGCCCTCGCCCCGGCGGAAATCGCAGCCCTGCAACCGAGCGTACTGCGCGCACCGCTGCAGGGGGTGGTGGAGCGCTTGCTGGTGGAGCCGAACCAGTCGGTGAAAGCCGGCGAAGCGCTGATCCAGCTGGACGCGCGGGAACTGCAGAGTCGTCTGGAAGCCTCGCGCCAGGCCTTGGCCATCGCCGAAGGCGAGTTCCGCCAGGCCCAGCAGCAGGCCCTCAGCGACGCCCGCAGCAAGGCCGGCCTGGCGGTGCTGCAGGGCCGCCGCGAGCAGGCCATGGCCGAGGTCCGCTACCTTGAGCAGAGCCTGCAGCGCACGCGGATCCTCGCGCCCCACGACGGCGTCGCCCTGTTCGACGACCCGGCGCAGTGGCAGGGCCGCCCGGTGTCCCTCGGCGAGCAGATCATGCAGGTCGCCGACCCGGCCCGGACCCAGCTGGACATCCAGTTGCCGGTCAGCGACGCCATCGAACTGGACAACGACGCCGCGGTGCTGCTGTTCCTCAACACCGACCCCGCAGCGCCGCTGCCCGCCCGTCTCAAGCGCCTGGGCTACCGGGCCACGGCCACGGCCGACGGCAACATGGCCTATCGCCTGAAAGCCGCGTTCGAGGAAGCCGACCCGCGCATCCGCATCGGCCTCAAGGGCACCGCCAAGGTCTACGGCGAACGCACCACGCTGTTCACCTACCTGCTGCGCCGCCCGTTGGCGACCCTGCGCATCTGGCTGGCCCTGTGAACGCCGCCAGCGCCGAACTCGGCGCCCTGCGCGAAGAACTGCGCCTGCACCCCGGCCCGCGGGATGCCGCCGGGGCGCCCGGCTGGACCCTCGAGGACCCGGCCAGCGGGCAGTTCTTCCGCCTCGGCTGGGCCGAGTTGGAGATGCTCAAGCACTGGGCCTGCGGCAGCGCGCGGGGCATCGCCGAACAGGTCAGCGCCAGCACCACCCTGGCCCTGGAGGCCGAGGACGTCGAGCGCTTCCAGGGTTTCCTGCGGCACAACCAGTTGCTGCAGTGCCAGGGCGACGCAGAGCGCGGCCGCCTGCTGGATGCCCTGCACGCACGCAAGAGCAGCTGGGCGCGCTGGCTGCTGAAGAACTACCTGTTCGTGCGCATCCCGCTGCTGCGCCCGGATGCCTTCCTGCAACGCACCCTGCCGCTGGTGGCGCCGCTGTTCAGCCGCAGCTTCCTGGTCCTGACCCTGGCTGCCGGCCTGCTTGGCCTGCTCCTGGTGCTGCGCCAGTGGGACACCTTCAGCCACACCTTCCTGCACTTCTTCACCCTGCAGGGCGCGGCGCTGGCCGGCCTGACCCTGGTGCTGGCCAAGGTCCTCCACGAGCTGGGCCACGCCTACACCTGCAAGCGCCATGGCGCCCGCGTGGCGACCATGGGCGTGGCCCTGCTGGTGCTGTGGCCGGTGCTCTACACCGATACCTCCGGGGCCTGGCGCCTGCCGAGGCGCCGCCAGCGCCTGGCGATCGGCGCGGCCGGCATGGCCGCCGAGCTGGCCCTGGCCTGCTGGGCGACGCTGCTGTGGAGCTTCCTCCAGGACGGCATGCTGCGCAGCGCCGTGTTCACCCTGGCCAGCACCACCTGGATCCTCACCCTGGCGGTGAACCTCAGCCCGTTCATGCGCTTCGACGGCTACTTCCTGCTCTCCGACCTGCTCGGCGTGCCGAACCTGCAGCAGCGTGCCTTCGCCCTGACCCGCTGGCGCCTGCGCGAAGCCCTGTTCGGCTTCGGCGATGCCGCGCCGGAGCACTTCCCCCAGGGCCTGCGCCGGCTGCTGATCGGCTACTCCATCGGCACCTGGATCTACCGCCTGTTCCTGTTCCTGGGCATCGCCCTGCTGGTCTACCACTTCGCCTTCAAGCTGCTCGGCCTGCTGCTGTTCGCGGTGGAGATCGGCTACTTCATCCTCCTGCCGCTGGTCAACGAAGGTCGCCAGTGGTACGCCCGCCGCAAGGACTACCGCATGAACCGCAACAGCCTGATCAGCCTGTCCCTGTGCGCCGTCGCCCTGGTCCTGCTGTGCCTGCCGTGGCGCAGCAGCGTGGAGGCGCCGGCGCTGCTCAAGGCGGCGCGCCAGGCCAGCCTCTACACCCCGGTGGGCGGGCGCCTGGCCGAGGTGCTGGTGCAGCCCGGCGAGCAGGTCCGCGCCGGCCAGCCGCTGTTCGTGCTGGATGCGCCGGACCTGCGCCACGAGTTGGACAGCGTCGAGCGGCGCATCGTCATCCTGCAATGGCAGAACAGCTTCCAGTTGCTCGACCGCGAGAGCGCGGCCGGGCTGGGGGTGGTGCGCCAGGAACTGAGCGCGGCGCAGCAGCGCCAGCAGGTGCTGCGCCAGCAGTGGCAGGAACTCACCGTGCGCGCCGCCTTCGCCGGACGCGTGCGCGAGGTGGCCGAGCCGTTGCAGGTCGGCCAGTGGCTGCCGCCCGGCGAATGGCTGGGCACGCTGTTGGGGAATGACGGGCAGCAGGTCGAGGCCTTCGTCGAGGAGCATGACCTGCAGCGCCTGGCGCCGGGCAGCCAGGGCTGGTTCTACCCCGAGACCTTCGCCCGCGCGGCGCAGCCGGTGCGCCTCGAGCACCTGGCGCAGACCGCCAGCCGGCGCCTCGGCTCGGCGCCGGAACTGGCCTCGCCGTACCACGGCAGCCTCGCCGCCAGCCTTGACGGCAACGAAGCGCCGAAGCCGGAGCAGGCACTGTACCGGGCCAGCCTGAGGGTCGAGGGGAAGGGTGTGGCCGACGACCTCATGGTCCTGCGCGGTACCGTGGTGCTGGAAGGGCAACGGCAGAGCCTGCTGGGGCGCGGGCTGAACAACGTGCTGGCGGTGCTGATCCGCGAGTCGGCGTTCTGAGCCTTAAGCGATCTTAATGGACCGCTCATTGTCCCTCTCGCGGCCCGTTGCGCATCATGCCCGGCACCGTCACCACCCAGGATCCTCGCCATGAATGCCCCCGCCGTACCTGCCCCCTCGCCCAGCCGCTGCAAGCGCCTGAAGGCCGCCAGCAGCCGTGACCACGACAGCGTCGACGAGTTGGTCATGGCCGCCCGGCCGTTCGTCAGCCGCGAGCGCTATGCCCTGTTCCTGCAACTGCAGCACCGTTTCCACGGCAGCCTGCTGGGCCTGTACCAGGACGCCGAGCTGAACCGCCTGCTGCCTGGCCTGAGCCTGCTGTCGCGCTTCGCCGCCGTCGAAGCCGACCTGCGCGACCTCGGCGAAGCGCTGCCGCCCGCCCCGGCCCTGGTGCAACTGGCCCACCCGGTCGAAGCCCTGGGCTGGCTGTACTGCAGCGAAGGCTCCAACCTCGGCGCCGCCTTCCTGTTCAAGGAAACCCAGCGCCTGGGCCTGGACGGCGACCAGGGCGCCCGCCACCTCGCCGCCCACCCGGACGGCCGCGCACCGCACTGGCGCCAGTTCGTCGCCCTGGTGGACGCGGTGGCGCTGGACAGCGACGAAGAAGTCCACGCCATCAACGGCGCGATCAAGGCCTTCGACAGCTACCGCCAGCACCTGCGCGACGTCTTCGAAGACGCCTGAGCAACCCACCCCCCCCCACCTTCCCCGCTCTGCTTCGGCTTTGGCTTTGGCTTTGGCTTTGGCTTTGGCTTTGGCTTTGGCTTTGGCTTTTGATCTTGCTCTTGATCTGCCCCGGCCTTCAGGAGGCTGAGTGGAGCATGCGCGCAGTGGGGGTAAGGGCCATGGAAGGCCCGTCGGCGCGGCCCCCACGGAGCGTATGCGTAGCGAAGGAACCCGTAGCGTAGCGCAGGGCCGTATGCAGGACGGGAGGCCTTTTGCCTACTTTTGGGCCTTTCCAAAAGTAGGCCGCCGTATGGGCGGAAGGGTGACTTCGCGTCGCCATCGTGACCGGATATGCCCCCATCCCAGCACCCAAAAACCAAGCCCCCGCCGACGAACAAACACCCCACCATCCTGCATCTGTAGGATAGTGATCACCGGCCATAGCGCCGACACTCTCCCCCAGGCCCTGCCAACGTCCACCGCGACGTACCGGTCCTTCCCGAACCCCTGACGAAACCAATAAGAACAGTCGCACAGAGGTAGCCGCCAATGACCCGGCACGCATCCGCCCCCGCCCGCCTGCTGCAGGCATTCAGCAACATGACCCTGGAACTGCAGCGCCTGGCCCAGCACCACGACATCGAAGCCTTCCACCAGCCGGCCCTGGACTGCATCGGCCAGGTCCTGCCCTTCGACAGCGCCTGGTGGGGCCGCGCCGCCGTGATCGACGGCCTGCCCGAGGAACACAGCTCGTACCTGTACAACCTGCCGCCCGGCTACCTGCCGGACTGGCAATCGATCCGCCATGTCGATGTCACCATCAGCCGCGTGCACGAGCAACCCGGACATTCGGTGATCATCGACATGGCCGATCCGGCCAACGGCAGCGGGCTCAACTGGCTCGGCCGCCGCCACGGCATCGGCGAGCTGCTGTGCGTGGTCTACATCGACCCGCAGACCCAGCTCAGCGACCACCTGGCCCTGTACCGCGCCCCCGGCGCCACCCGCTTCAACGAGCAGGACCAACTGCTGCTGGACAACGCCATGCTGCACCTGGTGGCAGCCGTGTCGGCCAACCACATCCGCACCCTGGTGGCCAAGCGCGAATCCCTCACCCCGTCGCGCAACCTGGCCCTGGCGGTGTGCGACCAGCGCGGCACCCTGCACTGCGCGGAAAAGGGCTTCGTCGACCTGCTGCTGGGCGAGTGGCCGCAATGGAGCGGCCCGCGCCTGCCGCTGCTGCTGGATGCCCGCGGACATGACGGCAAGCACCTGCATATCGAAGCCTCGGCGGTGGGCGACCTGTTCCTCCTCGCCGCCCGCGCGCGTACCCCGCTGGCCCAGTTGAGCCCGCGGGAAAACGACGTCGCCCAGGGCTTCGGCGAGGGCAAGACGTACAAGGAAATCGCCCGCGACCTCGGCCTGTCGCCGAACACCGTGCGCCACCACATCCGCGCCATCTACCACAAGCTCGGGGTCAACGATAAGACCCGCATCGCCCACCTGCTGCACGCGCCGCCCGACTAGACCGCGCGCCTGACCCGCTCTCCTTCGCTTAGCCGGCCCTGCGCCGGTGACGGCCTCGCTGTGCCTGCCATTCGCCCACGACAACACCAAGAAGAGACGCAATGCCCATGACCCACACCGTTCTGCGTACCCTGGCACTCGCCTGCGGCCTGTCGAGCCTGCAGGCCACCGCCGCCGACCTCAACGCCCGGGATTTCTTCGGCGCCCCGTCCGGCACCAGCCTCGGCGTGCTGTACCTGCCGGCCAGCCGCGCCGACGACTTCCACGGCGCGGCCGACAGCACCGGCAAGGCCGAGCTCAAGGTCAATGCCCTGGCCTACCGCCAGGTGTTCTTCACCGACCTCTGCGGCACCCTGTGCACGCCGCAGTTCATCGTGCCCTTCGCCGACATCGACGCGCGCCTGCCCGGCGCCACCCGGCACACCGGGGAAAGCGGCTTCGGCGACCCGCAGGTGGGCGGCACGCTGTTCTTCATCAACGACGCTGCCTCGCGCACCTACAGCGGCCTGCTGACCCTGGTCACCCTGCCGGTGGGCGAGTACCACGGGCAGAACCCCGACGTGTCGCCGGGCGCCAACCGCTGGGGAGCCACCTTCGTCTACAACTACACCCAGGGCATCGGCGAGAAATGGGTGCTGGAAGCCAACCTCGAAGCCCAGCTCTACGGCAAGAACGACGACTATTTCGGCAGCGACCTGAAGCAGGACCCGCTGTACCGCCTGCAGGCCTTCGCCTCCTACGACTTCACCGCCGCGACCTACGGCGCGCTGCGCCTGATTCACGCCGACGGCGGCGAACTGCGCATCGATGACCGGCGCATCGACGACACCCACAAGCGCTACACCCAGGTCGGCTTCGAGCTCGGTCATTGGCTCGACCGGCAGAACCAGCTGATGTTCAGCCTTTCGCAGAACGTCGCCACCGACAACGGCTACCACGGCACCGACGCACTGCTGCGCCTGGTGCATGTGTTCTGAGTTCCCCGGGAGACAACCCCATGACCACCGACTCCACCCCGCTGTCCGCCGCCCGGCCCCGGGCCGCGGCGCAACTGGCCCTGCTCGCGGCCATCGTGCTGTTCGCCGCGATCACCCCGACCGTCCTCATGACCGCACCGGCGGTGGCCGCGCAACTGGCCACGCAATGGCAGCTCGCACCCGCGCAGATCGGCGACCTGTTCTCCGTCGAACTGGGCGCCATGAGCCTGGCCACCCTGCCCGCCTTCTGGTGGCTCAAGCGCGTCGACTGGCGCCGCGCGGCGCTGCTCGCCGGGGTCGCCTTCATCGTCGCCAACCTGCTGTCGATCTGGGCCAGCGGCTATTCCACCCTGCTCGCCCTGCGCTTCTGCAGTGCCCTGGCCGGCGGCTCGCTGATGATCGTGTGCCTGTCCAGCGCCGCGGCGACGGCCAATCCCGGCCGGGTCTACGGCCTCTGGGTGATGGGCCAGCTGGTGGTCGGCGCGCTCGGCCTGAGCCTGCTGCCACGCTTGTTCGAGCAGCATGGCCTGGCGGCCTGCTACCTGCTGCTGGCGCTGCTGATGGCGCTGTTCCTGCCGCTGGCGCGCTACTTCCCCCAGGGTGCGCCGCACGCCGAACGGAGCGCTGAGCTGCCGCCGCTGGCCAAAGGCAAGGTCACCCTCGGCATCCTAGCCATCCTCAGTTTCTACATCAGCCTCAGCGGGGTCTGGACCTTCATCGGCGCGATCAGCGCCGGCGCCGGCATTCCTGCCGACGCCAGCGGCGAGGTGCTGGCCATCGCCACCCTGATGGGCATCGTCGGCGCCGGCTGTGCCTCGCTGGTCGGCGACCGCCTGCCGCGGGGCCTGCTGTTGCTGCTGGGCTATGGCCTGATGATCGGCTCGCTGCTGCTGTTGCTCGGCCAGCCGACCCTGGCCCGCCTGGCCCTGGCGGCGCTGGTCTTCAAGTTCACCTGGACCTTCATCCTGCCGCTGATCCTCGCCTGCCTGGCCGACCTCGACCGCTCCGGCAGGTTGATGAACGCCTCCAACCTGGTGATCGGTGGCGGCCTGGCGATCGGCCCGGCCATCGCCGGACGCCTGATCGAAAGCGCCGGTGGCTTCCAGCCGCTGCTGATCGCAGCCGCGATCACCACCGGCGCCTCCCTGCTGCTGATCCTTGGCTGCCGTCGTGGCGCCTGAACACCCTTCTCCCCCCTGGAAAAACGGAACCACCATGAGCCGAAACACTGCCTTCTTCTTCGACGAACTGAGCCTCTGGCACAGCGCCGGCCTGCATGCCCTGACCCTGCCCGTGGGCGGCTGGGTGCAGCCGCCCGCCGCCGCCGGGCATGCCGAATCGCCGGAAACCAAGCGACGCCTGAAAAGCCTGCTGGACGTCTCCGGCCTGACCCGCCAGCTGCAGGTGCGCAGCGCCAGCGCCGCCAGCGAGGAGGACCTGTTGCGGGTGCATACCCCAGGCTACCTGCAACGCTTCAAGGCCCTGAGCGATGCCGGTGGCGGCGAACTGGGCCACCACGCGCCGATCGGACCGGGCAGCTACGAGATCGCCAGGCTGTCCGCCGGGCTGGCCATGGCCGCGGTGGATGCGGTGCTGGCCGGCGAAGCGGACAACGCCTACTCGCTGTCGCGCCCGCCGGGGCACCACTGCCTGGCCGATGGCGCCATGGGCTTCTGCTTCCTCGCCAACATCGCCATCGCCATCGAGGCGGCCAAGGCCCGTCGCGGGCTGGGCAAGGTGGCGGTGATCGACTGGGACGTGCACCACGGCAACGGCACCCAGGCGATCTTCGAGGAACGTGCCGACGTGCTGACCATCTCCCTGCACCAGGACGGCTGCTTCCCGGCCGGCTACAGCGGCGAGGAGGATCGCGGGCGCGGTGCCGGACTCGGCGCCAACCTGAACATCCCGTTGCCGCCGGGCAGCGGCCACGAAGCCTATGTCCACGCGATGGAGCGCATCGTGGTGCCGGCGCTGGAGCGTTTCGAGCCGGAGCTGATCGTCGTCGCCTGCGGCTACGACGCCAACGCCGTCGACCCGCTGGCGCGCATGCTGCTGCACAGCGACTCGTTCCGCACCCTGACCCGGCTGGTGCGCCAGGCGGCCGAGCGGCTGTGCCACGGACGCCTGGTGCTGGTGCACGAGGGCGGCTATTCGGAGGCCTACGTGCCGTTCTGCGGGCTGGCGACGATCGAGGAACTGGCCGGAATCAGGACGGCGGTGACCGACCCGATGCTGGAGTTCGTCCAGCTGCAGCAACCGAACGCGCAGGTGACGGCGTTCCAGCGCGAGGTGGTGGAGCGGATTCGGCTGGGGCTGTAACCGCAGTGGGACTGGCTCAGCCCTGGTCGGAGCATTCCTCGGCGAGCTTCAGGTAGTTCAGGGCGCGCTCCTGCCCCCGGGAATCGAGGTAGGTCATGGTCGCCGTGACCACCTTGCACTGGTGGTCGCCCGCCGGCTCGCGGACATCGAGTACCCGGGCGATGTCCAGGCGCATGCCGTAGTGGTAGGTATCGGTCGGAACGGGGGCCTGCGCGGCCTGGGCGGCAGCGCACAGGAGCAGGAGGGGCAGCAGCATCACAGGCAATTTCATGGCGAATCTCCTTGGTTCAAGGTCACGCACCGAACTGCACTTGCATCACCTTTGAGTGTGGATCGGCCCTGCGGACTCCGTGGTCCGAGGGGATCAACGGCAGGAAAATCGGTTAACCTGACGAACCGCCTCCCCGCCCGGACCCCACGCCTCCATGGAACTGCACATCACCCTGCACGGCCGCAAGGACCTTGCCGACCAGCTGTACCGGCAATTGCGCGACGGCATCGACAGCGGCCGCCTCGCCGCCGGTACCCAGCTGCCGCCGACGCGGCTGCTGGCCGAGCAACTGGGGGTGTCGCGCAAGACCGTGGCCGAAGCCTATTCGCGGCTGACCTACGACAACCTGCTGGCCGGCCAGGTCGGCCGCGGCAGCTTCGTCACCCCAGGGTCCACGGCGACAGCGCCAGGCCCCGTGGAAACGCCCCTGGCCAGCGCCGCCAGCCTGGCGCGCTGGCGCGCCCGCGGCCTGCCCATGGGCCGCCCGGCACTGGAGCAGCCCTCCCGGCATGACTTCGTCGGCGGGGTGTCGAGCAAGGCGCACTTCCCCTTCGACACCTGGCGCCAGTGCAGCCTGCATGCCCTGCGCCAGTGCCAGCGCAGCACCACGCGCTACGGCGATCCCCAGGGCCTGCCGGTGCTGCGCGAGGCCATCGCCCGGCATATCGCCTTCGCCCGCGGCGTGCATTGCGACGCCGGCAACGTGCAAGTGTGCAACGGCGCGCAGCAGGCCCTCGACCTGATCGCCCGGGTGCTGATCGAGCCAGGTTGCCGGGTGGCCATGGAAGACCCCGGCTATCCACCGGCCAAGCACCTGTTCGAAGCCCTCGGCGCACGCATCCAGCACGTTCCGGTGGACGCCGAAGGCCTGCGCGTCGAGCTGATCGAAGCCGGCGTGCGCCTGATCTACGTGACCCCGTCGCACCAGTTCCCGCTGGGCCTGCCGATGAGCCTGGAGCGCCGTCACGCCCTGCTGGCTCGGGCCGCCGAGCTGGGCGCGGTGATCGTCGAGGACGACTACGACAGCGAGTTCCGCTACGAGGGACGTCCCACCGACGCCCTGCAGAGCCTCGACCGGCATGGCCTGGTGGCCTATGTCGGGACCTTCTCCAAGACCGTGCTGCCGGAGCTGCGCCTGGGCTATGCGGTGCTGCCGCCGGCACTGCTGGAGCCGGTCAGGATCGCCAGGCAACTGAGCGACTGGCATACCTCGACCCTGAGCCAGTGGGCGCTGGCGCGCTTCATCAGCGAAGGCCACCTGGTCAAGCACATCCGGCGCTGTCACGCGCTCTACGCGGCCCGTCGCGAACGCCTCCTGCAGCGCCTCGGCGGCGACCTGGCGGCGTGGTTCGAGGCAGTGCCGAGCAGCGCCGGCTACCACCTCAGCGCCCTGGCCAAGGGCGAGCTGGACGTGGAGTTCGTCATCGCCCTGGCGCGCAAGGTGGAAGTCGGCCTGTACTCGCTGCGTCCGTTCTACAGCGAGGCGCCGCCGCGGCCCGGCCTGCTGTTCGGCTTCGGCGCCATCGAACTGCTGGATATCGATCCGGCCCTGGACCGCCTGCGCGACACCCTGCAGTCGCTCAACTGACGGCGCTGGCCGGCACGCCGCGCTCGCCCATGGCCATGGCATAGGCGCCGGGGGCGAAGCGGCCGGTGACCAGCAGCATCAGCACCACGGTCAGCGTCAGCAGGGCCCAGGAGGCCTGGAAATCGCCGCTGACATCCCGCAGCCAGCCGGTCAGGTACGGCACCAGGCCGGTGATGATGAAGCCGATGCCCTGGACGAAGGCCGCCAGCCCGCCGGCCTGGCGCGGGTCCTTCAGGTGTTCCAGGGTCAGCGTCAGGCTCAGGCTGAAGCAGGCACCGAGACCGAAGCCGATCAGGCCGACCCACAGCCCAGGCGACAGCGCCGGGTCCAGCAGCAAGCCGGCGAAGCCCACCAGTTGCGAGGTCAGCGCCAGCCACAGGCCCGGGCGCCGGTCGGCGATGCGCCGCAGCATCAGCGGCAGGCCAAGGGCACCGAGGACCTGGAAGATCGTCATCAGCCCCACCAGTTCACCACCGCCGCGGGCACTGCCGCCGACCTGCTGGTAGTAGGCCGGCAACCAGGCCACCATGCTGGTGTAGCCGCCGTTGATCAGGCCGAAGTACACCGCCAGCAGCCACGCCCGGCGATTGCCGAAGAAGTGCCCGCCGCCGTTGCCTGCACGGCCGGCAGCCGCGTCCAGGTTGGGCGCGACCAGACCCAGCAGCAACAACGCCAGCAGCACCGGCAACAGCCACACCCCCAGCCCGGCCTGCCAGTGTCCGAAGTGCTCGGCGACCCGCGGCCCGAGCACGGCGGCCAGGCCCCCACCACTCATCAAGGCCGCGGAATACACGCCCATGGCCAGGGCCAGGCGGCGGGCGAACCAGCGATTGACCAGCCCCGGCATCAGCGCCTGGACGAAGGCCACGCCCAGGCCGGCCAGCACGGCACTGGCGATCAGCGCGCTGCCGCTGCCCAGCAGCAGGCGCCAGAGGCAGGCCAGACCGATGGCCGCGAGCCCGAGCAGCAGCCCGCCCTGCTCGCTCAGCCAGCGCCGCAACCAGGGTTGCAGCAGCGGCACCAGGCCCATGCACAGCACCGGCAAGGCGGTCAGCAGGGCCGCCTGCTGGTAGCCGAGCCCGGTGCCGGCGCGGATATCTTCCAGCAACGGGCCGATGCTGGTGAGGATCGGCCGCAGGTTCAGGGTGACGGCGATCACCAGGGCCATCAGCGAGGCGCCACGCCAGCGTGAAGTCGCCGCGCTCATGCCGGGCGGACCTGTTGCCACAGCGCATACAGCCCCTCCTCCCCGGCGGGCTTCAATGGCCGCAGCGGCAGCACCTGCTGCTGCGGCGCACGGGCCATCTGCGCGTAGACCGCCGCCGTGGACAGGCCGTAGGGCGCGCCCTCGTCGTTGTCATAGGCGAACCAGGCGCGCTCGATGCCACACAGGTGCATGGCGGCCAGGCACATCGGGCACGGGTGGCCGCTGGCGTACAGCTCGCAACCGTCCAGGCGCGGCCGGCCGAGCACCTGGCTGGCCTGGCGGATCGCCTGCAGCTCGGCGTGGGCGGTGGGGTCATTGCTGCAGTGAATCTGGTTGACCGCGCGGGCGATCACCTGGCCCTGGTGCACCAGCACCGCACCGAAGGGCCGGCCACCGGCGTGGACATTGTCCCGGGCCAGGGCCAGGGCTTCGCGCATGAAGGCTTCGTTGGCCATTTCGGGTTCCTGCAAGGGGCTGACGAATGAAGCGCGATTATCCCGAGCGCGGGGTGTAGCATGAAATTAATTGATTTCATGCATACCAGTGGATTTACGCATGCTTGACCCTCTCCTGCTCCGCGCCTTCGTCACCGTGGTGGAAACCGGCAACTTCACCCGTGCCGGCGAACGCCTGCACCTGACCCAGTCCACCGTCAGCCAGCAGATCATCCGTCTGGAACAGAGCCTCGGCAGCCGCCTGCTCGACCGCAGCCAGCGCCAGGTCTGGCCGACCGAGGCCGGCGAGCGCCTGCTCGGCTACGCGCGGCGCATCCTGCGCCTGGAAGAGGAAGCGCGCCTGGCCCTGAGCCCGACCCAGGCCCAGACCGCCCTGCGCCTGGGCGCCCCGGAAGACCTGGCCGGCGAACGGCTGACCGAGGCACTGCGCGGCTTCATCGGCCAGCGTCCGCACCTGCGCCTGGAGGTGGAAAGCGGCCTGAGCAACCCGCTGCTGCACCTGTACCGCAACGGCGAGCTGGACATCCTGCTGGTCAAGCAATGGGGCGCCGACCGCGATGCCCATGCGCGCTGGGCGGAGCCGTTGTCCTGGGTGTGCAGCGCGCGCGGCCTGGTGGCCCAGGAGCCCTTGCCGCTGGTGGTGTTCCCGGTGGGCGCGCTGTATCGGCAGGAGATGATCCATGCCCTGGAAAGCAGCGGACGGCCGTGGCGGATCAGCTATTCCAGTACCAGCCTGGCGAGCCTGGGGGCGGCGGTGAGTGCGGGGCTGGGGGTCAGCCTGATTCCCTCGCGCTGCGTGCTGCCGGGGCATCGGGTGCTGGGCGTGGCGGACGGCTTCATGCCGGTGGAGGGGCTGGAACTGGCGCTGTACGCACGGACGGGGCTGGACGAGGACGGGGTAGCGTTGCGTGATCTGCTGGCCGGGTTGTGCCAGGCGCGCAGTGAAGCTGAATGATCCTTGCGGGCGGATGGCGTAGACCGGGCAACGTCGTTGCCGGTGCCGGCCTTATCGCTGGCAAGCCAGCTCCCACAGGAATCGAGTCGAGCACAGAGACTGCGACTGGCCCGGAACCCTGTGGGAGTCGGCTTGCCGACGATGGCGTCAGACCGGGCAACATCGTCGCCAGTGCCGGCCTTATCGCTGGCAAGCCAGCGCCCACAGGAATCGCGTCGAGCACAGAGACTGCGACTGGCCCGGAACCCTGTGGGAGTCGGCTTGCCGACGATGACGCCAGAGCGGGCAAGCCAGCGCCCACAAGGTCCGCGTCACTGCAACAGGGTCCGCGCCGGATTGCCCGGCGCGGCACACCGCATCACTTGTTCCAGTTCGCCTCGCCGTTCTGCAGCGCCGTGGCGATGGTCTGCAGGTTGCTGTCCGGCAGGGTGTCCGGCAGCAGGTCGGTGCCCGAGCTGACGTACAGCTGGGCATAGGCGTTGCGCAGTTCGGCGTAGGCCAGGTCGCGCTTGAGCTGGGTCTGCAGGTTGTTCAGTTCGCCCTGGATCAGCTCCAGCTCACCGATGTTCTGCGTCTTGTAGCGATTGCGCAACTGATCGGCGATCTGCCCGTCGAGCGTCGCCAGCTCTTCGCTGGTACGGAACTGGCGCACCGACTCATTGAAGTTGGCATTGGCCACGTACAGCTGGGCCAGCACCGCCATGGACATGGCCTGGCGACGTGCCGCGGCGACGTCTTCGCCGGCTTCGGCGACCTTGATCGCGGTCGGCGCGGAGATCAGGTTGAACAGGTTCCAGGTCACCTTCACGCCGTAGTCGGCCCAGCTCTGGTTGGTCAGGAACGAGTTGCTGTCGTAGTGACCGCCGGCCGAGAACTCCAGGCCCGGCAGCATGCGCAGCATGGCCTTGCGGGTCTCCGCGGCGCTGATGCGGGTCTGGTAGTCCTGCTCGCGCAGTTCCGGACGGTTGGCCAGGGCCTGCTCTTCGAGCTTGCTGAAGTCGCCGTGGAACGCCGGAACCACGTAGCCCTGATCCGGGGCCAGGGTGAAGTCGGTGTTCAGCGGCAGGTTGATCAGCGCGGCCAGTTCGGTCTTGGCCAGCGACAGCGCGCGGCGCTGCTCTTCGAGCTGGCGGGTGGCTTCGATCAGGGCACGTTGGTAGCTCAGGGTCTGCACCGGATCGCCGACGCGCTGCGCAGTCATGCTCTGGCTGTTGTCGCGGGCCTGGTTGATGCGGCCCATCAGGCTGTCGATCTGGGTCAGCAGGCGCTGGGCCGCCACCGCACGCCAGTAGGCCGAACGCACGTCCTGGGTGATGGTGTGGATGACCTTGCGCTTGCGCTCCTGGAGGATCAGGCGCTGGTCGGCCTGCTGCTTGGCGCTGACGTAGCTGACACCGAAGTCCAGCACGTTCCACACCATGGTCAGGTCGGCGACGTCACGGTCGCGGTCCTGGGAGGTCGACGGTTCCAGGGACTGGGTGCCGGTGCGGATGCTCTGGCTGCTCGAGGCACCGACGTTGCTGCGCCCGGCGTAGCCGGCGTCCAGCGCCATGCGTGGCAGCATGTCGAACTGGGCGAGGTCGACCTGGCGCTTGGCCAGGGCTTCCTCCATCACCTTCAGGCGCGCTTCGAGGTTGTACTTCACCGCACGGGCCATGGCCTGGTGCAGGGTCAGGGGCCCGCTGAGGGGCTCCTGGTCCTTGAACATGCTGGCAAGGTCGGTACGCGCACGCGCTTCGCTGGCACTGCGGTCGATCGGCTCGCTGGTCACGGCGCATCCGCTCATGGCCAATGCCAGCAGACTGGCGGCAAACAATTTGTGGCTTTTATTCATCCTTGGGCCGCCCCCTGGTACGGCTCGTTTTTCAAGTTTTGTGCTGTATTTCATGCCTGCTGCCCGATCTGTGCCGGTTGCGCCAGGGCTTGAGCCAATTCGCGCACGTGGCGCTTCTCGGCTTCATTGAGTTGTTGCAGTTGCTGGCCGAAGCTCGGTGCGCCAAACGCACCGCGCAGGCCCTGGTTGATGTCCGCCGGACGCCACTGGCTGCCGTTGAACACGTTCATTTCGCTGACCCCCGGCACGTCGTGGCCGAAGATCGCCGACAGGGTGCTGCTGCCGAACACGCTGTTGCTGCCATTGGCGAAGCTGGACAAGCCGCCCTGCCCGTTCACGCCGCTGTCGCTGCTGCCGAAGACCTGGGCGATGAAGCTCGGCGCACTGTTGGCGGCGCCAAGGAAGATGGTGCCCAGTGGCTGCAGGTCGCCGCCCACGCTGCGGATCTCGAACAGCGAACCCGGCACCAGCGGCGATACACTGCTGTTGATCACCAGGCCCGGTATCTGTGGCTGGATGACCGATGGCTGCGTTGCACTGGCGTTCTGTGGCGGGTTGAGACGGTACTCCAGGTCACCGACATCCTGGTTGGGGATGCTCGCGGCCGAACTGGCCAGCGATGCGCCCATCTGGTTGCCGACGACGTCACGGATACCGCTGCCCGCTGCATTGAGGTTCAGCGCCAGGCTGCCCTGGCCGGTGATGTTGCCGACCACGATGCGATAGGTGCGCGCATCGATCTGCTGCACCGACTGCACCACGCCGCTGGCGCTCTGCGAGCTGACCAGGGTGAAGTCGCCGACATCGACGCCGCTGACGGCTTCGTTGAAGGTCAGGGTGAACGCCTGGCTGCGATCGCTTGCCTGGTAGGCGCCATCGGCAACGATGTTCACCGGCACCGGTGGCGCGGTATCGATGACCACCCCGGCGTTGCTGACCGGCCCGTTGAGTGCCGGGTCGATGCCATTGCCGGCGCCGTCCCGCAGGCTGCCGCCATTCAGGTCGAGGCTATTGCCGACCGCGATGCCATTGGCGTTGTCGCCCGCCACCACGGTGTACTCGAAGACCAGCCGCGCACTGCCGCTGCCGGACACGTAGGTGGCGTAACGGGTCACGCCGCCCACGTCGATGAGCAGGCGTGGCGTACCGGTGCTGGTATCGACGTTGACGTTCTCGCTGACCGCGACATCGAAGCGCAGCACGCCACCGACGGTGTAGTTGCCGGCTGCCGGCAGGTTCACTGCGGTGACGGTCGGCGCCACGCCATCCACCAGCACCTGGCTGCTGTCGCCCACGCCCTTGAGGGTGGTGTCGGCATTGTTGCCCACGCTGTCGCGCAGTACCGCGCCATTGAGGTTGATCGAGGTGCCGAGGGTGACGCCATCGCTGTCGACCTGGCCGCTGGTGACGGTCATGCGGAACAGCAAGGTGCGGTTGCCGGTCTGGCCCACATAGGTGGCGAGCGCAGTCTGGCCATTGCCCAGGTTCACCTCGAGGGTTGGCGTGCCGCCGCTGCCGAGCAGTTGCACGTCCTCGTCCATCGTCACGGTGAAGTCGAGGTTCTGCCCAGGCCCGTAGGTACCGGCAGCCGGCACGCTGACGCTGGCAACCGTCGGCGCCACGCCATCCACCAGGACCTGGCTGGTGTCGCCCACGCCCTTGAGGGTGGTGTCGGCGTTGTTGCGCACGCTGTCGCGCAGCACCGCGCCATTGAGGTTGATCGAGGAACCGAGGGTGATGCCATCGCTGTCGATCTGGCCGCTGGCGACGGTCAGGCGGAACAGCAGGGTGCGGCTGCCGGTCTGGTTCACGTAGGTGGCCAGGGCGGTCTGGCCATTGCCCAGGTTCACCTCGATGGTCGGCGTATTGCCGTTGGTGAGCATCTGGATGTTTTCATCCATGGTCACCGTGAAGTCGAGGTTCTGTCCTGGCCCGTAGGTGCCAGCCGCCGGCGCGCTGACGCTGACGACGGTCGGGTCGACGCGGTCGACACGGTACTCGTAAGAGCCCGAGACCGGCTGCAGCGAGTTGCCGGCAACATCCTTGATGCTGTTCGCATTGTTGATCGACAGGCGTGCGGTTCCTTCGCCGGTCAGGCCGCTGACCTTGACCACGTAGGTCTTGCCATCGACCGAGGTGATGCTTTCGATGGCGCCCTGCAGGGTGCCGCCGAAGGTCAGGGTCAAGGCGCTGAGGTCCAGGCCGGTGACCTTCTCGTTGAAGGCCACGGAATACTCGACGCTAGCCGCGCCGGTCGGCGAGGAGGTCAGCGGGTTGATGCCATTGAAGATCGGCGCGGTGTTGTCGATGACGATGCCGCTGCCGTCGCCCACGCCGTGGATGTCCACCACCATGGCGTTGCCGGCTGCGTCACGGGCCGTGGCACCGTTGAGGTTCAGGCTGGTGACGCTGATACCGCTGGCGTTTTCCCCGGGCTGCACGGTGTACTGGAACACCATCGCGCCATCGGCGCCGCCGGAGACGTACATGGCGTAACGCGGAATACCGGCGACATTGAGCATCAGCACAGGCGTGCCGGTGCTGGTGTCGAGCACCAGGTGCTCGCTGGTGTTGACGGTGAAGCTGAGCACATCGCCGATGCGGTAGCTGCCGTCCGGCGGCAGGGTCACCGAGTCGACCACCGGGGCCACGGCATCCACCTGCACGCCAGCGGTGCTGGCCACGTTGTTCAGGGCCAGGTTGGCATCGTTGCCGACCGCATCGCGCAGGGTCGCGCCGTTGAGGTCGATGGCGCTGCCGACCGCGACACCATTGGTGTCCAGCTGACCACCGGCCACCGTCATGCGGAACACCAGGGCATTGCTGCCAGCGCCGGACAGATAGGTAGCGTAGGCAACCGTGCCGTCATCCAGGGTCACGGCGATGCGCGGCGTACCGTTGCTGGTATCCAGCTGCACCGCTTCGTCCAGGTGCACGGTGAAGTCGAGGTTCTGCCCGGCGACGTAGGTGCCGTTGCTCGGGGCATCGACGCTGGTGACGCTCGGAGCGTCGCGATCGATGGCGTAGCTGGCGCCGGTCAGGCCACCGGTCACGGCGTTGCCAGCCTTGTCGACGATGCCGGTACCACTGTTGTCGAGATCGAGGCGCAGGCTGCCGGTACCGGTCAGGCCGCCGACCACGACGGTGTAGGTATGACCATCGACGGCAGTGACGCTGCTGATGCTGCCCGCAGCGTTCCCACCGAAGACCAGGCTGAAGTCGTTGGCATCGACGCCGCTGACGTCCTCGCTGAAGGTCACGGTGAAGCTGACCGAGCCGTTGTTGCTCGGCGTGGCGTCGACACGCACGATATTGCCGGCACTCGGAGCCGTGGTGTCGACGACGACGCCCGCAGTGCTACCCACCCCATTCAAGCTCAGGTTGAGGTCATTGCCGGCCAGGTCGGTCAGTTGCTCGCCACGCAGGTCGAGGCTGCTGATCGCGATGCCGTCGCTGTCATTGTCGCCGGCCTGCACGATGTACTGGAACACCAGGGCCGCGCTGCCGCTGCCGGACACATAGGTGGCATAGCGGGTCACGCCGCCGACGTCGAGCACCAGGCGCGGTGGCAGCCCACCGGTCTGCAGCGCTTCGCTGGCGTTGACGGTGAAGGTCAGCACGTCGCCGGCCTTGTAGCTGCCATCCAGCGGCGCGGTGACGCTGACCACCGCCGGCACCACGCCGTCGACGTTGACGTTGGCGGTGCTGGCGACGCTGTTCAGGGTCACCACGGTGTCGTTGCCGGCAGTGTCGCGGATGCTGCCGCCATTGAGCTGCAGCGCACTGCCCAGGGTCACGCCGGTGCTGTCCAGCTGGCCGCTGGCGACGGTCAGGCGGAACACCAGGGCGCTGCCGCCGGAGCCGGAGACGTAGTCGGCGTACACGGTGCCGCCGGTGTCCAGGGTCACGGCGAGGCGCGGTACGCCACCGGTGCTGTCGACCACCACGTTCTCGCTGAAGTTGACGGTGAAGTCGAGGTTCTGGCCGATGATGTAGGTGCCATTGGTAGGCGCCTGGACGTTGGCCACCACCGGCACAGCGCCGTCGACCACGATGTTGCTGCGGCCACCGAGGGAGTCGGCACCGCCCACGGTCGGCAGGGTCAGCACGGCCAGGTCGTTGCTGGCGTTGGCCAGCACCGCGCCATTCAGTTGCAGCGCGGCGGCGCTCTGGAAGTCCAGGTCGGCGCTGAGGTCACCGGCCTGCACGGTGTACTTGAACACCAGGGTATTGCTGCCGGAGCCGCTGACATAGACCGCCTCGCGATCGACCAGCCCGGTTTCCAGCAGCAGGGTCGGGCTGCCGCCGTTGGTATCGACGTTGACCACCTGGTCCCAGCTCATGTTGATCAGCACTTCGTCGCCGATCTTCACGGTACGGTCGATGCCCTGCGCGGAAACGCTGGTGACCTTCGGGTTCACCGGGATCACGTTGATCGAGATCACATCGGTATCGGTCTTCGCCCCGCCACCGCCGGAGTTGCCGTTGTCGTTGGTCTCGATGGTCAGGCTGGCGGCGCCGAGGTAGTTGCTGCCGGACTTGAAGCTGAGGGTCTGCAGCGCGGCGTTGAGGTTGGCGCGGGTGCCCTCGAACATCAAGGCCGCATTGTTGGTGCCGGTGCCAATGATGAGGGTGATGCCGCTCAGGCTGCCCAGGCTGAGGGTACCGTTGGTAGCCGTCAGGGTCACGGTCATCAGGCCATTGCCGGCGTCCACGTCGGTGATGGAGATGGCGTTGCCGTTGGCGGTGTTGAAGCCCAGGGCGATGTTCTGCTGCGCGGTCTGCGCGCCCGGGACGTTGTTGACCGGCGCATCGTTGACCGCGGTGACGTTGAGGGTCACGGTCTTGGTGTCGGTCTGCTCGCCGCCGCTGCCGCTGAAGCCCTTGTCGTTGAGGGTCACCGTCAGCACCACGTTGGTGGTGGAGTTCAGGGCGGTCTTGAACGTCAGGCTGTTGGCCGAGATGAAGGCGTTGATGTCGGCCAGGCTGCCGGACAGGGTCAGCACCCCGGTATCGGCGCCGCTTACGGTGACACCAGAGCCACTGCTGGCACTGAGGGTGCCGCTCGGCACCGAGAAGGTCGCGACGACGGTGTTGGCGCCGGCATCGACGTCGCTGAAGCTGATGCCGCTGATCACGCTCGACACATCTTCGGTCACGCCGATGGACGCTGGTGCGGTGACCACCGGTGCATCGTTCACCGCGGCGACCTGCAGGGTCACGGTGGTGGTGGCGTCGGACACGCTGGTGGTGTTGACGTTGATGGTCAGGGTCACGTCGCCGCTGGCGTTGGCCGCCGGGGTGTAGTTCAGCTTGTTGCTGGCGATGAACAGGTTGATGTTGGCCAGGGTGCCGCTCAGGGTGATCGCCGTCTGCGTGCCGCCCACGCTCACCCCGCCGCTGCCGATGGCGCTGAAGGTGCCGCTGCCGACCGAGAAAGTGACGGTGCCGATGGTGGAGTCGACGTCGCTGAAGGTGATCTGGCCGAGAGCCGTCAGCGTGTCCTCGTTGATGGGCAAGGTCGCCGGGGCGCTGATGGTCGGCGAGTTATTGACCGCAGTGATGGTGATGTCACGGGTCACGGCCGTCGACTGGGCATTGCTGCCATCGGTGACGATGAACTGCACGGTGCGGGTGGTGCTGTTCGGGCTGTTGGAGGAATTGTTGTAGGTGATCGCCCGCAGCGCGGCCTCGAACTGGGCCACGGTCGCCTGGTTGCCGGCGGAGGTCAGGGTCAGGGTGCCGGTGCCGACGGTCCAGGTGCCGACGATGTTGCCCATGGTCAGCCCGTCGTTGACGAAGCTCAAGGTGTCCTGGGAGCTGAAGTAGGTCAGCATCTTCGCCGTGGCATTGAGCGGATTCGGACCGTCCGGGTCGGACAGGGTCAGGGCCGTGTCCACCGCGACCGGGTTGGAGGCGACGTTGTTGCCTTCGCTCCAGGACGCTGCACCACCGCTTACGGTAACCACCGGGGCGTCGTTGACCGCAGTGACCACCACGCTGGCGGTGTCGGTACCCGTGGAATAGGCCGAGGTGCCACCGGAAATGGTGGTATCGCGCTTGGTACCTTCGAGACCGGCACCGCTGCTCTGGTCCCAGGCCTTGTAGATGATGGTCGCGGTTTCGCCATGGACGCCATCCGGGACGAAGCGCACCTTGTTCGTCACATTCAGGATCAGCGCCGTGGCATTCGAGACCGCGCCGACATCGGTCCAGGTGCTGCCGTTGTCGACGCTGAACTGCCACTTGCCATAGGTGGCCGTCAGCCCGGTGATGGCGATCCCTTTGACCGCGCCACTGTCGACATCGGTGACGCCGCCTACCAGTGAACTGACCAGGTTGCCCGCGTTGTTGGTGGAGGTGTCGTTCAACCCGGTCAGGGTCGGGAATACCGCGCTCATCACCGGTGCGTCGTTGACCGCGGTCACCGGCTGGTTGGTTACTGCGGTGATGATGGAGAACGCCGTGGTGCCGCCGTTGCTGCTGGTATCGGCAGTGCCGCGGATACCGTTGACGGACGCGCTCCCGGTGGTCTGGTCCCAGGCACGGAAGGTGAGGCTGGCGGTCTCGCCATTGGCGCCATCGGGGACGTAGCGAATGTAGGTGGTGGAGGCCAGCAGCAGCGCACTGGTGCTGGACACGGCACCGAAGTCGGTCCAGGTGGCGTTGTCGGTGGAATACTGCCAGATGCCGTTGCCGGACTTGGTGATCACCGCGATGCCGCGCAGGGCGCCGACGTCAGGGTCGACCATGGTGTAGTTGGTCAGCAGGGTCGAGATCCGCATGCCGCTGCTGGTGGTGTCCTCGTTGATGCTCGGCAGGCTGTACGGCGCGCCGGCGAGGACCGGTGCATCGTTGATCCCGACCACGGTCACGGTGCTGGCAATCCCTACGGCGCTTGTGGGGATACCACCGTTGTCCGTGCCGCCGTTGTCGCTCAGGGTGTTCAGGGTCACGACCCGGTTGGCCGTGTTCGGGCTTTCGCTGTCGTTGCGATAGGCCATGGTGTTGAGGACGGTCTGCGCCGTCGCCACGTCCAGGCCGGCGCTGCTGGTGAGGGTGACGTTGGCGGTGCCGCTGCTCACCGAGACCGTAACCGTGATGCTGTTGTTGTTGGTGGTCAGGGTGGTGCCGTTGATCAGCGTCACGTCGCTGCCGTCGATGAGCAGCTTCTCGGCGGCGCCGTTGTACACGGTGCTGACGGTGAAGGTCATCTGGGCGATCTTCTGCCCGGCCTCGACGGTGTTGATCGTCGCGCCGCTGAACAGCTGCACCGCCGAGGTGTTCTCGGTGTAGGTCGGGTTGCTCGCGGTGACGTTGACCACCGGTGCATCGTTGACCGGATGCACCTCGATGAGGATCGTGGAGACGGTACTGTTGCCACCGGCACCGTCGTCCATGCTGACCGACACGGTCCGTGGCGTGGTCGACGGCTCGGTGCTGTTGGAGTTGCGGTACGCCAGGTTGTGCACCAGGGCGGCGACGGTGGTCGGGTTGGCGTTGCTGGTGAAGGTGACCACCAGCGGGTTGCCGTTGCTGCCGCCGGTGTAGGTGCCGATCACCAGGCCGTTGTACATGATCGAGGCGCCGGAAAGGATGATCTTGTTGGCGCCGGCGACCTCGTCGCGAATGAACAGCACGTCTTCGCCACTGCTCAGGCCAGTGGTGATCTGCACGGTCAGCTTGCCGCCGCTGAAGTTGCTGGAGTCAGCGTCGGTGACGGTGGCGTTGCCTCCGTCATCGAGCAGCGCATAGGGGGCGCCCTCGACGTAGGCAATGGCGTCGCCATTGAAGTTGCCGATCACCGGCGGCTGCACGGTGGCCGTGGTGAAGTTCAGCGCCGAGTTGTTGACGATGCCCTTGAAGGTCTTGCCGTCGGCATTGGCGAAGGCCTTGCTGTCGACGCGGATGGCATAGGCGGTGCCCTGGGCCAGGTCGATCGGCGGGTCGATGGTCCAGGTGGTGCCGGAACCGGTCACCGAAGCGCTGTTGGCCAGGATGGTCTGCACCACCATGCCGTCGCTCAGGCGCACGATGGAAATGCTCCCGGTGCCCGGCGTCACGCTCTCGCTGAAGGTCAGGGTGATGTTGGCCGATGGCGCCACGTTGAGGCTGTTGTCCGACGGTGTGGCACTGATCAGCTTGGGCAGGCCGCCGCTCTGGTAGTAGATGGTCGCGCTGGTGGCCGCCGTGGTAGCGATCACGTCGATGTCGCCGTCGCCGTCGAAGTCGCCGAAGCGCACGTTCTGGAAGCCCATGTTGGGCAGGCTGGCCACGCCGAACGGCGAGTTGATCAGGTCGACCGCTGCGGTGAAGGTGCCGTCGGCGTTCTGGCTGGAGTACTTCCAGGCGCCGTTGTCGGCGATCTGCCAGAGGATGTCGGCATCGCCGTCGCCATCGAAGTCGCCGAGCACGGTGCGGGCGGCGATGATAACGGTCGGCAGGTTCGCAGTACTCGCGGAACTGAAGGTGTTGTCGCCATTGTTGCGGTACAGCACACCGGTGGTGTTGTTGACGAAGGCGAACACGTCGATGTCGCCGTCGCCATCGAAGTCCACCGCACGGTAGTTGTAGGTGGTGATGGCGACCGGGCTCAGGCCGGCGAAGGGGCTGGCGATCAGGTCCATGCTGGTGAAGGTGCCGTCGCCGTTGTTCTGCGCATAGCGCCAGGTGTTGGCCGCCGCCGGGGTGTAGAGAATGTCGGCGGCGCCGTCGCCGTTGTAGTCGCCGACCACCAGGCGCACGCCCAGGGTCGCGTCGGTGAAGCCGCTGGCCACTTCACGGGTGTACTTGCCGGTGCCGGCGTCGTAACGGTACAGATACGCCGCACCGTTGCTCACGGTGACGCCCAGCAGGTCGACATCGCCGTCCCTGTCGAAGTCGGCGGCGTAGTAGTTGGTGCCGTTGCCGGAAGCGTTGATCAGGCTGACGTTGGAGAATGGCGAGTTGGTTGCATCGCTGGCGGCGTAGTAGCTGAACACGCCGGTGGAGCTGCCAATGGCGATCTGCCAGGCAGTACCGTCGGTGCCTGGCTGGAACAGGATGTCGTCGATGCCGTCGTTGTTGAAGTCGCCGACCACGTAGCGGGCCAGGGCGTTCGACGGGTGGGTCGGGCCGGCGCCGGTGGTGTAGTTGACCGCGAGCAGGCTGTCGTAGGCGCTCAGCTCGGCACCCAGGGCAACGGTTTCGATCGGGCCGCTGCTGCGCTCCAGGCTCCAGTTGCCGCCCAGGCTGGTGGCGCCGGTGTCGTCGGTGGAGGCCGCGACGTCGGCACCGGTCATGGCCGCGAGGTCGTCGATGAAGGCCTCGCCCTTGCCGTCTTCACCCACCTTGCAGCCGTACAGCATCAGGTCGCCATCGGCCTTCAGCGCCGCGCCGATGCTCTGCAGCTCGGTGGCGTGCTCGGCAAGGTTGCCGCTGTTGAGCCAGACGTTGCCCATCTGCACGGTGCCTTCGGAACCGTGGGACAGCAGGTGGATGGCATCCAGGCCTTCGCGGCCCTTGAGGTAGTCGGCCATCTGCTGCAGGCCGTCCTTGTTCGGGTCGAGGATGACAACTTCGGGCTTGCCGGACAGCCCGGCCAGCAGTTGCTCGATGTTGGTGACGTTACCGTCGATGAACACCACTTCCTGGCGCTGGCTGGCCTGCTGAGTGCTGGCATCGGCGGTGGCCGCCGCCGGGGCGTGGGTGCTGGTGTCGGTGGAGGTGCTGTCCTTGGCCGCCTCGGCAGTGGTCTGCGCCGCGGCGTCCTGGGCGACCACGCCCACGGACGCATCGAACATGATCCGCGGTTCGAGCGCCATCAGCAGCGGCGCGGCACTGGCTTCGACCACGGGCTGTTGCGGGGCGGGTTTACGCGAGAAACGTTCGATGAATTTCATGTTGCACCTCCTGGTGTACGCCGCGTCGCAAAGCATTGCGCCGCGGCCTGTAAAAATGGCGGAACCCACCCGGGGCACCGCCGGTCGTTGCGATTCAGGCCAGCTTGGGGATGGCGCCGGTCATCGCCATGCTGCAGTTGACGGTCAAGCACGCGTCCCCTTGCGACTCAGTTGCGCGACGGGAAGATACCGGTCAGGGCAATGATGAAGGAGACGCTCAGGTACGGATTGCGCAGGGAGATTGGCACTGAATTGCCACTATAGCCAATAGCCTGAGGAGCCATTTGAGTGTCCATCGGGGTTCTCGGATCGCCAAATTGCCCGTAGATGTTCAATGGCGTACTGGCGCTGTCGGTGGCTGCCGCCAGGTACGTGTTGGACACCGGGATGTTGGTCACGCCCGGCTGGTTGGTCGCCGACAGCTGGTGAGTGTGGGTAGGCAGGTTGTTGCTGGTCAGGGTCACGGTTTCCGCACCACCGCTGTTGCCGACCGCGAAGGGGGCTACGATCCCCGGCGCCTGGCCCTGGCCGACCGGCATGACACCGCCGAAATGCGGCAGGGCGATGGTCTGTGGCCAGTTGCCGCCGTACAGGTTGCCGATCAGCGCGGCCATGGCCTGGTTCTGGTTCACCGCGAGCAACTGGCCCTGGCACAAGGCGTAGCCCTTGGGCGCGTAGTCGCCGGCGAACATCTTGATTTCCGCGATATATGGCTCACTCATCGAACACTTCCTTTGCTGCGTAATGGGTAGATTCTTCAAGCCTGCTGCAAGGCGCGATCACGGTTTGACCGGATACTCGCCGAAGAGCGCGATGATGAAGGTGATGGTCAGGTACGGGTTGCGCAGCGAGAACGGCAAGGTGCCCCCGGCAACGCTGACCGATTGCGGCAGCATCGTGGTGTTGCGCGGCGTGGTGGAGTCCGAGGAGCTGCCGTAGATGTTCGCCGGGGTGCTGGCCGCATCGGCGGCCGCTGCCAGGAAGGCGGTCGGCGACGGAATGTTGGTGACGCCAGCACTCAGGCTGCCGCGGACCGGGTGGGTGTGGTTGGGCATGTTGGAGGTCAGCAGCGTGGTGCTTTCCGCCCCGCCCGACTCGCCCCAGACATACGGGTCGGAACCAGGGGCCTGGCCCTGGCCGATCGGCGTGACGCCACCCAGGTTCGGCAGACCGTAGGTCGAACGGCCATCGCCGCCGTAGGTGGTGCCGAGGATGGCGAACAGCGCGGTGTTCTGGGAAATTGGCATGATCTGCCCCTGGCACAGGGAATAGCCATAGGGCGCGAAGTTGCCGGCGAACATCTTGATCTCACCGATAAAGGGATCACTCATCGAACACTTCCTTTGTTTGCGCGTAGTTGAAGAGATGCAGCAACGATCCACGGGTGCCGGCCATGCCGGCCGGCCTTATTGATGAGGCGGGTAGAGGCCCGTGACACAGATGATGAACGACAGGGCCAGGTACGGGTTGCGGATCTCGACAGGAATGGAGCCACCCACCGACGACAGCGACTGCGCCGACATGGAGGTGTTGATCGGGGTGTTGGCGGCGTCGTTGATGTCGCCATAGATGTTCACCGGCGAACCGGCCGCGTCGGTGACCGCCGCCAGGTAGGTCAATGGCCCCGGCACGTTGGTGATGCCCGGCTGGGTGGTGGCGCCCAGGCTGTGGGTATGGGTCGGCATGTTGCTGCTGAGCACGGAGACCCGCTCGTTGCCTGCGGTCTGGCCGACGACGAACGGTGCACTGACCGTTGGCGCCTTGCCCTGGCCGACCGGCACGCGCCCGCCGAAGTGCGGCAGGGCGAAGGTGGAGATCCCGTCACCGCCATAGGTGGTGCCAATGATCGAAAACAGCAGGGTGTTCTGCGAAATCGACAGCAGTTGGCCCTGGCACATCAGCCAGTTGTTCGGCGCGTAGTTGCCCGCGAATATTCTGATTTCACCAACGTATGCATCACTCATTCGAACATTTCCTTTGTAACCGGGGTTGGAGTTCTTTCAGTCGTCACTGTCTTCAACGTCATCGTTTTTGCCATCCTCGCTCACCCACGGTGCGTCGACCGCGATCAGATAGGAGATGGCCAGGTACGGGTTGCGCAACGAAAATTCCGCGGACTCCCCCTCCTGGGTGAGTCCCCGAAGCGAGCTGGCAGGACTGGGAAACGCATTGTTGGCATAGATCGGCACCGGGGTATTGGCAGCATCCACGGCAGCGGCCAGGAAACTGCTGGTGACCTGGATGGTCGACGACTCGCCAGATGCGGTCGAGGCGAGGGCTGACGGCTGGGTTGCCGGTGAGGTCGTGGCGTCCAGCAGGTGCCTGTGGGTCGGCAACTGGTAGGGGTTGAGGCGAATGCTCTCCACACCGCCTTCCTGCCCCGGGGTGAAGGGCTCCGCAATGCCGGGCGCCTGGCCAAGGCCGATGGGCACGCGCCCGCCGAAATGCGGCAGCGCGAATACGCTGCCGCTGCCACCGTAGGTATAACCCAGCACGGAGAACAGCTTCTCGTTCTGCGCAACCGCCATCTGCTGCCCCAGGCACAGCGCATAGCCCGAGGGCGCGTACGTGCCGACGAACATCTTGATCTCACCGAGAAACGGACTGGTCATGTCAAACGCTCCTGGTTCATGAGGCCCGCGGGAAAACGCCCGTCGCGGCAATGATGAAAGCCACCGCCAGATACGGATTGCGCAAGGAGAACGGCTGCGAGTTGCCACTGGGCTGCACGCTGTTGGGGTTCAGGTAGGCACCGGTGGTTGCCGTGCTGCTGCCGTAGATATTCAGGGGCGAGCCGGCGGCATCCACACCCACCGCCAGAATGCCCGAAAGCGACGGCACACCGGTTTGCGCCTCGCTGGTGGACACCCCCAACTGGTGCGAGTGGGTCGGCATGTTGCTGACGCTGAGGGTCATGTTCTCCGCCCCGCCACTGGCCCCCACCGCGAACGCTTGCGCAATCCCCGGTGCCTGGCCCTGGCCGATGGCCATGCGCCCGCCAAAGTGTGGCAAAGCGAAGGTACTGCCCGGGTTGCCGCCGAAGGTAGTGCCGATCACCGCCTCCAGGGCCTGATTCTGAACAAGCGACAGTTCCTGCCCCAGGCACATCAGGTAGCCATTGGGTGCGTAGGTACCGCCGAACATCTTGATCTCACCGACGAACGCATCACTCATCGAACACATCCTTGGTACGGGTTGGAATTCCTTTGCGCCGCACAGCCTGTCAGGCGGCGCCGCGCAGGCGATGGATCACCGCTTCCATGGCATTGCGGCCATCCGGCTCGGGCTTGATCGGGGTCATCAGCAGCAGCCATTCCTGCTCCTGGGGGTTCGGCCCGCGCACGCGGAACACCGCCTGCGGCAGGCTCACGCCCTGCGGCAGGGCGAAGACGATGGCGTAGCATTCGTACTCGGCGCTCATCGCGGTGCCGATGCGCAATACCGTGCGCTCCACCTGCATGTGTTCCTCCGGCCCCACCTGGAGGGTGAAACCGTCTGCCGGTGCGCTTTCCAGCTCGGCGTAGCTGGGCATCTTGTACTCGATCACTTCACTCATGACGGCATCCTGCTGGGGTGGTTCGGGGCTTCACGACGCATGCGCAGGTACACCCCGGTCTGGTTGATCACTTCGAAGCCGAAGCGTTGGTACAACTGCAGCGCCGGGTTGTAGGGCTCCACCGACAGTTCGATGGGCAGGTCACGCTCGTCGGCGCGACGCAGCAGCTCTTCGAGCAGACCGGTGCCAATGCCGCGCTTCTGGAATTCGGGCAGCAGGGCGATATCGATCAATACCGCGCAGGTGTTGCCGAAAAAGATGTAGATACGCCCGACACGCTCGCCATCGAGCTCGACGATATGAAACTCGGAGCCGGCGAAGTGTTGCTGGTAATAGGTGTGCTGCGCATGGAACTGCATCTTCAGGAAACTGGCGATCTGCTCTGCAGGCCAGCCGCTATGGGACATCTCGTCCGCGCGACTGGTCGCGTACAGGTGTTCGATGAATTCCATATCGCCCGTTTCCAGGGCACGGAGAGCCACAGCGTACTTCGACATCAAAGCAAACTTCCCTGTGTTGAATAACTTTGGGGACTAACTATTTACGTGACAAACGTCACAGTTAACGTTATGGCTAATTGACAGCAGATTACAGCAACTGTCTTACAATCGCACTACTAAAATCCGCTTTCTCTTACACCAATTGCAGCCATTCTTCGCCATGCCGCGGCAAGCAGCGATTCACCCTTGCCATCCAGCACCACAATGCCGCGCAACGGGTGTGAAACCTGCTCTGGAGCACTTTTTCCGAGCATGAATTGCGCGCCATATTGCGCTTGCAATGGTTGCGCCCTCTTCTCTTCGTCACGGCGGATCGCGATGGGGCCGTGGTGATCGGAAATCAGTGCTTCCTGATCGATGTAGGCCACGCCATTGTTGTCCACCGAATCCAGGGTCACCGCCAGCGAATCGCGCAGCACGTCGTCGGCCACGAAGTGACCGACCACCCCCGGCCCGACCCGCCACAGGTCTGCCTCGGCAACATAGCCACGCAGGCGCAGGCCGTCCTCGGCGACCTGGGCCAGCGGCAGCTCGCCACCGACCCAGCGCCCGGGCGTCAGGTTGTCGGCCAGGTCACGCACGGTGCCGGCATGGGGCGCGCGGATCACCAGGCGCTCGCGCTGCGCGGACAGGCCGCGGTATTCGGCCACGGCCTCGGCCAGGCGCTGCTCGAGGATGCCGCTGTCGGCGGCGGTCTCGCTGCGCGCCGACTGGCGGCGCAGTTGCAACTGGAGAATCTCGATCTCGCGGCGACTGATGGTCATGCGTGCTTCCAGGTCAGGCGACTCCAGCTCGACCAGCACCTGATTCTCCGCCACCGCGTCGCCGTCCTTGACCAGCACCGCGCGAATCCGCGCCGCCGCCGGCGCGTGCAGGGCACTGACCCGCGACGCCTCGAGCATCGCCGGGACCTCGACGCCACTGCGCCACGGCACCACCAGCAGCGCCAGCAACAGCGCCAGGCCGCTGCCGAGGAACAGCACCTTGCGTGGCTGAGCCTTGTCGCGATGCTTCCACCAGTGCTTGCACTCGTTCCACACCGGCAGGCCGATGAACCAGACCAGCTCGACCATCATCAGGAAGATGCCAAGCACCTTGAAGAACAGGTGGTACACCGCCAGGGCGATGCCGAAGAACAGCACCGCGCGCCACAGCCACGAGGCATAGCTCCAGCACAGCAGGCGCCGGCGCAGCCTGGGCGACCAACGCTCCGGCATCGGTTCGCCGTAGCCGAACAGCCGTTCGCGCAGGTGCCAGCGCCCGAGGGCGAAACCGCGGCCCTGCAGGTTGTCGACGCCCCACAGGTCGCTGAGCAGGAAATAGCCGTCGAAGCGCATCAGCGGGTTGACGTTGATCGCCACGGTGGTGATCCAGGTGGCGCTGGCGAGCATGAACGCCGCGGTGCGCCCTGCCCCGTCCGGCAGCAGCGACCAGGCCAGCAGGGCGATGCAGGCCAGCACCAGTTCGGCGAGCACGCCGCCGGCGCCGATCAGCAGGCGGGTACGCCGGTCCTGCACGCGCCAGGCGTCGCTGACATCGGTGTAGAGCATCGGCAGCAGGACCATGAACGCCACCCCCATGCTCGGCACCCGGCAACCGGCGCGCTTGGCCATGTAGGCATGGCCGAATTCGTGGCACAGCTTGGCGAAGCCCAGGGCGATGCCGAACGCCGCCATGCCGCCGAGGCTGAGCAGGTGCGGGAAGGTCGAGAGAAAGCGTTCCCAGTCGCGCATCACCAGGAACAGGCCGAGCAGCAGCACGGTCGGCAGGCCGAAGCGCAGCAGGTTCGGGCCATGCCGTTCGAGCCAGGGCCAGGTGCGGTTGAGGAAGGCGTCCGGACGCCACAGCGGAATGCGGAAGAACAGGTACTTGTGCAGGATCTGCGTCCAGATGCCCTGGCGCTGTGCCGCGGCCTTGGCCGCATAGCCGGCGCGCTGCTCGGCGTCGACGGCACTGACCAGGTCATGCCCGCGCAGAAAGCGCAGCAATTCCTCCAGGGACTGCCCGTTCAGCGGTATGCCCGGCTCGGCGTTGGCCGCAGTGAGCACGCGCTGCGGATCGCCCAGCGCCCAGTGCCGCAGCAGGCGCATGGCGGGGGCACCGAGCTTGAAGTAGCGCCCGCGCAGCGGGTCGGCCAGGGTCCATTGCGGCGAGCCGTCGAGGCCCGGCGCGCCCGCCGAGAGCTGCAGGTCCGGACGCAGCGACGGCAGGTTCACAGGCCCACCGCCTGGCGCAGGGCCGCCAGTGGCCGACGCAGCAGGTACAGGGCCAGCGGCGCGCGGTCACCGAAGACCTTGGCGGTACCGCGCAGGCCGATGCGCGGCGGCGCGTTCACGAAACTGGCATCGAGACGATAGGCCAACTGGCCGGCCGGGGTGTTCTGCGCCTGGTAGGCGGCGCGCTCGAGCACCGCGTCATGCCGGTTCAACGGGTCGCTGTCGAGGAACAGCGCCACTTCGGCGCCCTTCTCCAGGCCGATGGCATCGGCCACCGGCAGCTCGATGCGCAGTTCGGCCTGGGCCGGGTCGGCGATTTCCATCAACCGTTCGCCAGTACGCATCGGTTTGCCGACGAAGCGCTGGGCATCGGCGAAGACCGCGATGCCATCGCGCTCGGCGCGCACTTCGCTGCGTCCCAGCAGGTCACGGGCATAGTCGCGCTCGGCGCGCTTCTGTTCGACGCGGGCGGCCAGCAAGTCGATGCGCGCACTGGAGTCGGCATCGGAGAAGGCGCGCTGGGTATTGGCCTTCAATTCCGCCTCGGCCACGCCCAGGGTGCGCTCGGCGACATCGGCCTGGGCCTTGAGGCTGGTGGCGTCGAAGCGCACCAGCACGTCACCGGACTTGACCGGCTGGTTGGGCTTGACCAGGAATTCGGCGACCACGCCGTCCAGCGGCGCGGCGACCACCTGGCCGTTGCGCGGCACCACCTCCGACGGCGCCAGCACCGACTGGCGCACCGGCACCAGCAGCACCAGCAGCAACACGGCGGCCAGGGCCCAGCGGGTCCGCGCCGGCCAGCGCAGGCGCCATGGCTTGCCCGGCTGCAGGGCACGCCAGGCATGGCTGTAGCAATCGCCCAGCTGGGCGAGCAAGGCCTGCTCGGCCTCGCTCCAGGGGTTGTCACGGGCGAGCCACAGGCCACCGAAGACCTGGTCCTCGCGATCCTTGAGCGGCAGCCAGAACGCATGGGGGGCCGACAACGCCTGCCAGTCGTCGCGGCTGGCCTGATCGACGCTGTCCGCCGGCACCGCGCCCGGCAAGGCGAAGCGCTCGCCGGCGGCAAGGCACCCGGCCATGCGCTCGATGAACACCACGAACGGTGCATTCGGCTCGACCACGCTGATGCCGGTCAGCGCCCGCACCTTGCCGGCGATCAGCAGCGCGCCGTGGCGGTAGCCGAACAGCGGCTGGCTGTCGTTGACCATGCTGAACGCCAGCACCTCGGTGGACGACGCGGCCCGGGCCTGGCGCTCCAGCTTGAGGTAGTGCGCCAGCAACTGCTCGAGGGCGCCGGGGACGGGAGCGTTCATTGCGGCTCCGCGAAGTGCGCGGTGCCGCTCATCCCGGCCAGCAGGCCCGGGGTGTTGGCCGGTACGCTGCCGATCAGCAGGAGGGTCTGGCTGCCTTCGTCGATGCGTGCGCCGAGGCGCTTGACCACGGCATCGATCGGCTTGCCGGTTTCATCGGGAACGAAGCTGAAGGTCTGCTCGGGCTTGAGCTTGCCGAGCCAGCGCGACGGCACCAGCAGGTGGATCTCCAGCGAGCGGTTGTCGACGATCTCCAGCAGCGGCGCGCCGCTGGCCACGCTTTCGTGGGCCTGGACCCGACGCTGGACCACCTGGCCATCGTAGGGGGCCTTGATCTGGCAACGCTGCACCTGTACCTGGTAGACCTGCGACTCGGCCTGGGCCTGGGCCTGGCGCGCCTCGGCCAGGGACACCTCGAACTTGCCGACCGAATTCAGCGCCGCCAGTTGCTGCTTGTTGCGCAGTTCTTCACGGGTGGCACGGGCGGCAGCGGCGGACGCATTGGCCTGGGCCTGGAAACCGCTGCAATCGAAGCGCACCAGCACGTCGCCCTTGCTGAACGACTGGCCCTCGCTGAACGGTATTTCGGTGACCCGGCCAGGCAGTTCGCTGGCCAGCACGGCCTGGGAACGCGCGCGCAGCACGCCACGCACCTCGCTGCCGCCGCGGGTGGTGGCGCCATCGAGCAACGGATCGCTGTCGCTCGCGGCCTGGGCCATTCCACTGATCAGGGCCAACGCCGCCCACCACACTGCCTGCTTCATCTCGCACATCCCTGTAAAGGTCTGGATTATTTCAATTAGGGCATCGGCCGACTGGCCAGGAACCTGAATCGCCGCTGGTCAATGCCGGCGATAGCTTTTTTCCCCGCCAGGGGTCAGGCAGTACACGCCGCCACGGGGACCGGTGCAGAAGGCTCCGGAACCGCAGGCGCATTCAGTGCTGGCACCTTGCAATGATTGCGCCATCGGTTGCGAACGACGCGTGCCGGTGTAGGCATTGCAGCTCTTCTTCGAGGCGCTGATGGAACCGTCATTGCACAGGAAGGCATCGCCATCGCAGCCGGCGATACCGCCCTTGCGCCCGGAACAGGGCGTGTTGGCGGCCAATCCGTTCGTAGTGACGAACGAAAAGGCAAGGGCCAGGGCGGCGATAAGGGAGACTCGCGTCACAAAAATGACTCTTAAAAAAGTGGCCGGATGCTATCAATGTTTGTGATGGGCCGGAAGCCTTCCGCTCATCGGTTTCATGAAGATTGTGTGACGCCTGTGTCGAACGGTGACACCTGCGAACGACCAGAAGTACAGGTCACCCCCACTGGCGGAGTCACTCGAATGAACAACGAATGCAAGCACCCGATCGTTACCCGCAGCGAATGGCTTGGCGCACGGCGCCAGTTACTCCTGCACGAAAAGGCCTTCACCCACCAGCGCGACGAACTCAGCGCCGCCCGCCGCGCCCTGCCCTGGGTCAGGGTGGACGACGCCTATCGCTTCGAAGGGCCCGAGGGCGCGCTGGGCCTGGCCGACCTGTTCGCCGGGCGCAGCCAGTTGCTGGTCTATCACTTCATGTTCGCCGACGGCTGGGACGAGGGCTGTCCCGGCTGCTCGTTCCTCGCCGATCATTTCGACGGTGCCAACCTGCACCTGGCCCATCACGACGTCTCGCTGGTGGCGGTGTCGCGGGCACCGTACGCGCAGTTCCAGGCGTTCCGCCGGCGCATGGGCTGGCGCTTTCCCTGGGTGTCGTCCCATGGTGGCCGCTTCAACGAGGATTTCGGCGTCACCCCCGCCGGCGAGTACAACTACGCGCCCTATGCGGGCAACGAGACCGACCTGCCGGGGCTGAGCGTGTTCTACAAGGAGCACGACGGTGCGATCTACCATACCTACTCCAGTTACGCCCGGGGGCTGGACATCCTCGTCGGCACCTACAACTTCCTCGACCTGATGCCGCTGGGGCGCAACGAGAGCGGGACCATGGACTGGGTGCGGCACCATGATCGCTACGAGGGCGATGGGCCCAAGCATGATTGTTGTCATTGAGGCCGCAGAACCTGTGGCTGACGGCCTCATCGCCAGCCACAGGTTCTGCGGCGCCCTGGATCTGCTTTAATACGCGCTTTTGCCAAGGCCCGCCCACATGTCCGCACCTCCCCTGCACGTCCTGGTCATTGGCCACGCCTGGCCCGAGCGCAGCGCCTCGGCGGCCGGCGGGCAGCTGCTGCAGATCCTCGGCGGCTTCCGCGCCCGCGGCTGGCACGTGACCTTCGGCAGCCCGGCAGCCCGGGGCGCGCTGCGCGCCGACCTGCCGGCCCTGGGCATCGCCGAGCAGAGCCTCGAAGCGGACGCCAGCCCCTTCATGCGTTTCGTCGCCGAACGGGCACCCGACGTGGTGCTGTTCGACGGTTTCAGGATGGAGGAACACTTCGCCGGGCGCGTCGAGCAGCAGTGCCCGAACGCCCTGCGCGTGCTGGCAACCACCGACCTGCAGAGCCTGAGCGAAGCCCGCCACGTGCTGCTGCGCCGGCGCCTCGTCCAGGGCCTGGACCCCAACGACTTCCGCGAGCTGTTCGCCACCTCCGGACCCGACCTGTACCGGCAGATGGCACCGGCCAGCCTGACCCGGCGCGAGCTGGCGGCGATCCACCGCAGCGACCTCGCCCTGGTGACCTCGGACGTCGAGATCGACCTGCTGGTCAACGGCTTCGGCGTGCCGCCGGCGCTGCTGCACTGGTGCCCGCCGCTGCTCGAAGCGCCCGCGGCCGCGGCGAAACCCTTCGCCGAACGCGAGCACTTCATCGCCATCGGCAACTGGCGCCACGCGCCGGACCAGGACGCGGCACTCTGGATGAAGCACAACATCTGGCCGATGATCCGTCGCCACCTGCCCGAGGCGCAGTTGCACCTGCACGGCAGCGACCTGTCGCCGAAAGCCGCCGAACTGCACGATCCGGCCGGGGGTTTCCTGATCCACGAGCACGCCGGGGACACCCTGGAAGCGCTGGGCCGTGCCCGGGTGTGCCTGGCGCCGCTGCGCTTCGGCGCCGGCATCAAGGCCCACCTGGCCGACGCCATGCTGGCTGGCACGCCCAGCGTGACCACGCCGATCGGCAGCGAAGCGATGCACGGCGCCCTGCCCTGGCCAGGCCTGCAGTCGGTGACGGCGGAAGGCCTGGCCCAGGCCGCCGTCAGCCTGTACCGCGACGAAGCTCGCTGGAACCAGGCACAACGCGACGCACGCCGGTTGCTCGACGCGCGCTATGAGCGGAACTGGCACCGCCGCGCGCTGGTGGAACGCATCGAGCAGACCCTGATGGAACTCGACGACCAGCGCCTGTACAACTTCACCGGGGCGATGCTGCGCCAGCACCGGCTCGGTGGCGTCGACGCAGCAGATAAGTGTCCATGATCCAGCCCTTGCGCGCCCGCGCCTGCTCGCGGACGGCAAGGATCCGTGCCTTGACCTCGGGCAGCGGCCCGCTGATCAGGATCTCGTCCGGCGTGCCCAGGTAGGCGCCCCAGTAGATGTGCAGTTCGGCATCGTCGATCGCGGCGAAGGCACACTGGCCATCGAGCATCACCACCAGGTTGTCGATCTGCTGCACCTCGGCCAGGCGCCGCCCTGGCAGGATCTGCAGCGGTTCGCCGATGCGGTTGAGCGGGATCCGGTGGCGCGCGGCCAGGGCCTGGACGCTGCTGATGCCGGGAATCACTTCGAGGTCGAACACCTGACCCTCGACCCGTTCGAGAATGCGCAGGGTGCTGTCGTACAACCCCGGCTCGCCCCACAACAGGAAGGCACCACACTCGCCGTCCTGCAGCTCGTCGGCGATCAGCCGGCCGTACAGCGCAGCCCGCCGCCGGTGCCAGTCAGCCACCGCAGCGACATAGTCGGCGGCCTCGCCGTCGCGCTGCGGATCGTCCACCTGGACCAGGCGATAGGGGCGCTTGACCAGTTGCCCGAGCAGTTCCTTGCGCAGGCGCAGCATGTCGTCGTTGTCCTGGTGCTTGTCGAGGACGAAGAAGACGTCGGCACGGTTCAACGCATCGACGGCTTCCAGGGTGATCTGTCGCGGATTGCCCGGACCGATGCCGATCAGCAGCAAGTGTTTCATGCCAACTCTCCCGAAGTACGTCGCACCATTGTCAGTGCAGCGGGTGCGGTCTTGCCAGACCGACAAGTTGTAGCCGACGATCAACCGGAACAACACCCCGCAGCCGTTATTCACGTTGAGGCGACCCATCGCGAACGTCGCGATAGAAGTAAGCATTGCCTGCCGACCTGCGCCGAAACACCGTACTGCACGCAGGTGTTAATACCTGCGAAAGAGGAACATAATCAAGTTTGAAAGTTCCAACGGACGCACCGTAAAAGTTTGCTGTTAGTCCATGGCCCCTTGGCTACACTGTTAACCATGCTGTTATTGCAGCCCCCTGTGGACCTCGTGTTACTCGTGTCGCTCGTCGCGCACCGCGGCGCTGTCCACTGCCGATAAAGGAGTGATTACCGTGTCCAGACTTGCAGAGTTTCGTGCCGCCGAAAAAGCCCTTCAGGAACAGATGGCGCAACTGGAGGCATTGAAAAAGGACGCTGGCCTTAAACGTGAAATCGAATTCGAGCAGAAACTTGTCGCGCTGATGAAAAGCTACGACAAGAACCTGCGCGACGTCATTGCCATCCTCGATCCGGCCGCCGTGGGCAAGGCCGTGGCCAAAGTTCCGAAACAACGCCGTGCGCGGGTGGTGAAAGTCTATGAAAACCCGCATACCGGCGAGTTGATCGAAACCAAGGGCGGCAACCATCGCGGCCTGAAAGCCTGGAAAGAGCAGTACGGCGGACCAACGGTAGAAAGCTGGGTCCGTCAATGAGTCTCACTTCACAATTTTTTCACAACTGCTGGATCAGGATGAAGGCTGCTAAAGGACTAGCGCCCCATGCGCCCGCTTCGGCGGGCTTCTAATTCAGACGCCCCGTGAGCTTCGGCCACGGGGCGTTGTCGTTTGCGCAATTGATTCAGTTCCGTATGATGGCCGCCTGATTTGTCTGACAGCGGAGTGCCCATGAGCCTGCAAGAACTCGAAACCTTCCCTGGCGTCACCGCGCAACCCGATGCCGCCACCGCCAACTTCGTCTTCAACCACACCATGCTGCGGGTCAAGGACATCACCCGGTCGCTGGACTTCTACACCCGCGTGCTGGGTTTCAGCCTGGTGGAGAAGCGTGACTTCCCGGAAGCGGAATTCAGCCTGTACTTCCTCGCCCTGGTGGACAAGGCGCAGATCCCGGCCGATGCGGCCAAGCGTACCGAGTGGATGAAGTCGATCCCCGGCATTCTCGAACTGACCCACAACCACGGCACCGAGAACGACGCGGACTTCGCCTACCACAACGGCAACACCGACCCGCGCGGGTTCGGTCACATCTGCATCGCGGTACCGGACATCCGCGCCGCCTGCCAGCGCTTCGAGGATCTGGGCGTGGCGTTCCAGAAGCGCCTGAGCGACGGGCGCATGAAGCACCTGGCCTTCATCAAGGACCCGGACGACTACTGGGTCGAGATCATCCAGCCCACCGAACTCCAGCCATAAGCTGCAAGTTTCAAGCTGCAAGAGAAAGCCGTGATGTTCAGACACGCTGCTTGAGACGTGTCGCTTGAGGCTGAAACCCGATTGCAAAAGCAAATGCCGCGGATCACCGCGGCATTTGCTTTTTTACATCCAGCTCGTTCTGCGAGGCGCAGGATGCAAGAAAGGCGACGCGGCCCTCTTGCGACTTGCCACTTGGAGCTTGGAGCTGCTTCAAGTGCGCCAGGCAGCTACCAAGGCCTCCTTGCGCCCGCGGGTCGCCAGGCAGTAGTACAGCGGCACGGTCACCGCCAGCCCTACCAGCCACGACAGGTCCGCCCCCTCCACCAGGTTGGCGTACGGCCCGACGTACAGCGAAGTGTTGGCGAACGGCAGTTGCACCAGGATGCCGAAGCCATAGGCGATGATCGCGTGCGGGTTGAAGCGCCCGTAGATGCCGCCGTCGGCGGCGAAGATCGAGGCGATGTCGTAGTGGCCGCGCTTGATCAGGTAGAAGTCGATGATGTTGATCGACGCCCAGGGCACCAGCACCAGCAGCAAGGCCAGGATCAGGCCGATGAAGTGGCCGATGAAATCGGCACTGGCGCTCAGCGCGGTCAGGCAGCAGCCCAGCAGGATCACCCCGGCCAGTACCACGCGGACCTTGATGCTCGGGGTCCAGGTGGCGGCGAAGGTCTGGATCGAGGTCACGATCGACAGCACCGCACCATACAGGTTGAGGGCGTTGTGGCTGATGATGTTGAGCAGGAACAGCACCATCAGGATCGGCCCCAGCCAGCCGGTGGCCTGCTTCACCGCATCCATCGCCTCGGTGCCTTCCGGTACCAGCAGCACGGCGATGGCACCGAAGCTGAAGCACAGGATGGTGCCCAGGGTGGCGCCGAAGTAGGTGGCCCAGAACGGCTTGGCGATCCCCACTTCACGCGGCAGGTAGCGCGAGTAGTCCGAGGTGTAGGGCGAGAAGCTGATCTGCCAGATCACCCCCAGCGACAGCGTGGCGATCCAGCCCGACAGGTTGAAGCTGCCGCGGCTGAGGAAGTCCGCCGGCAGGCCCTGGCTGAACATCATGATGAAGCCGGCCAGCAGCGCCGTGCCCATCACCCAGGTGCCGATGCGGTTGAGGGTATGGATGAAGTTGTAGCCGATCACGCCGATGGCGGTGGCGCTCAGCGCGCCGATGATGATCGACGCCGGCATGGGGATCGCCGGCGCGATGCCATGGATCGACTTGCCCGCCAGGACGATGTTGGAAATGAAGAAACCGACGTAGATCAGTGCGGTGAAGAACACGATCAGCAAGGCGCCATAACGCCCGAACTGACCGCGGCTCTGCACCATCTGCGGGATCCCCAGCTGCGGTCCCTGGGCCGAGGCCAGGGCAATGACGATGCCGCCGAGCAGGTGCCCGAGGACGATGGCCAGCAACCCCCAGAACAGGTTGAGGTGGAAGACCTGGACCACCATGGCCCCGGTCACGATGGGCAGTGGCGCGATATTGGTGCTGAACCACAGCGTGAACAGATCCCGCGCCTTCCCATGGCGCTCTGCTGGCGGTACGTAATCGACCGTATGGTTCTCGATCAACTGGTGTTGCGAAGACGGCTGGGACATGGGCAAAAAGCTCGAAAGGTTCTGTTTTTATCTTTGTAGGAAACCGCTTGCAGGACGCGGCAAGCGACGTCGAAGCTGAAGACCATATTATGGTATTCCAAGCTTTTGACAACACTGATTCGCTGTTTTGCCGACCAACTGATCTGCTCCAATCCGCCACACGCAGCCCTTCGTCTAGCCGGAAAACCCCGTATTCATTGGGTTTTGACCTGGATCAACACGTTCGTCAGGGCCAAAAAAATCCTCTTGCAAATTAGGTATTACGGTATACCATCAGACACATCAACGATAAAAACGCGGACCAAACCGCTGCATCCGAGGACCACGCCATGATCGACGCAACCGTCTACAAGAACGTTCTGGGCTCCTTCCCGTCCGGCGTTACCGTGATCACCACCCTGGACGACGACGGCCAGGTCGTCGGTCTCACCGCCAGTGCCTTCAGTTCCCTGTCGATGGAACCGCCGCTGGTGCTGTTCTGCCCCAACTACAGCTCCGACTCCTACCCCGTGCTGATCCGCAACAAGCGCTTCGCCATCCACCTGCTCTCCGGCCAGCAGCAGGCCGAGGCCTATGCCTTCGCGAAAAAGGGCAAGGACAAGGCCCAGGGCATCGAGTGGACCCTGAGCGAGCTGGGCAACCCGTTGCTGGCCAATGCCACGGCGATCATCGAGTGCGAACTGTGGCGCGAATACGAAGGTGGCGACCACGCCATCATGGTCGGCGCGGTGAAGAACCTGATCGTCCCGGCGCAGGCCCCCAGCCCGATGATCTATTGCCGCGGCAAGATGGCCAGCCTGCCAGCCTTCGCCTGAACCCCTATTCTTGTGACAGGCAATGCCTGTCCGTCCAGCCAGATGTCGCCCGGTCCGACGGGCGACCGATAACAAGAGCCGAGGAAACGCCTCATGAAATTTTCGTTGTTCGTGCACATGGAACGCTGGGATGAACAGGTCAGCCACCGGCAGCTGTTCGAAGACCTGACCGAGCTGACCCTGATGGCCGAGAAAGGCGGCTTCAGCACCGTGTGGATCGGCGAACACCACGCCATGGAATACACCATCTCGCCGAGCCCGATGCCGCTGCTGGCCTACCTCGCCGCGCGCACCGAAACCATCCACCTCGGCGCCGGCACCATCATCGCACCGTTCTGGAACCCGATCCGCGTCGCCGGCGAATGCGCCCTGCTCGACGTGATCAGCAACGGCCGGATGGAAGTGGGCCTGGCCCGCGGCGCCTACCAGTTCGAGTTCGACCGCATGGCCAACGGCATGCCGGCCTCCGAAGGCGGCGCCGCGCTGCGCGAGATGGTCCCGGCGGTGCGCGCCCTGTGGCAGGGCGACTACGCCCACGACGGCGCGATCTGGAAATTCCCCACCTCCACCTCGGTGCCCAAGCCGGTGCAGAAGCCGATGCCGCCGATGTGGATCGCCGCCCGCGACCCGGACTCGCACAACTTCGCCGTGGCCAACGGCTGCAACGTGATGGTCACACCGCTGATGAAAGGCGACGAGGAAGTGGTCGACCTGAAGAACAAGTTCGAGAATGCCCTGGCCAACAACCCGGGCGTGCCGCGCCCGCAACTGATGGTCCTGCGCCACACCCACGTGCACGCCGAGAACGACGCGGACGGCTGGAAGGTCGGCGCCCAGGCGATCAACCGCTTCTACCGCACCTTCGACGCCTGGTTCGGCAACAAGCAGACCCCGGAGAACGGTTTCCTGGCGCCGAGCCCGGAAGCGAAGTTCGCCGAGCGCCCGGAGTTCGAACTGGAAAGCCTGCACAAGACCGCGATGATCGGTACGCCGCAGCAAGTCATCGAACGCATCCGCTACTACCAGGAGCTGGGCGTCGACGAGTTCAGCTTCTGGTGCGACAACAGCCTGCCGCACGCAGAGAAGCGCAAGTCGCTGGAGCTGTTCATCAACGAAGTGGTACCGGCGTTCCGCTGATCCGCGACGTTCGTCGGGCCGGGGAACCCCGGTCCGACGCTGTGGTATATCGATAGGAGACTTCCGATTTTCCCGCAGCGAGGTCAGTACCATGCAAAGTCTCCAATGCGACTACCGTGGCTACACCATCACCGCCAGCGTCGAATCCCATCCCGGGATCCCCACCCCCTATGCCGGCGGCTGCCTCATCACCGATCCCCAGGGCCATACCAGCCGGCGCAGGTCGCTGCCGGTGAGCATGGCCTGGATGTCCGACCTGGAAAATGCCCAGCACGCTTCGCTGGCGCATGGTCGATGGCTGGTGGATCAACAACTCTCCACACACTGATATTGCCTTTGTCCTCAGGGGCCCCATCGCTGGCAAGCCAGCTCCCACAGGTTTCGAGACACCTGTGGGAGATTCTATGGTTTCAGGGAAGCCCATTGGCTGACTTTTGGTTGATATTCGTCCTGCCCCTTCAGCAGGGCGAATACGATGCGGGTAAGCTTGCGAGCGAGTATGACCAGCACCTGAG